>Ga0247739_10000238_pt1 | contig 19040 bp, 17 predicted proteins | sample UWRJL058202B2_FD_180943 | JGI IMG/M metagenome (GOLD analysis project Ga0247739, IMG submission 180943) | Plant litter microbial communities from Arlington Agricultural Research Station in Wisconsin, United States - UWRJ-L058-202B-2 | ecosystem: Environmental > Terrestrial > Plant litter >...
CGCAATTTGCAGGTTAGGGCGCGGTGAAAGTATTGCACGCATTTCTAATGCGCTGGGATATGCGAGCCCAAGCGCTTTTTCAGCAATGTTTAAGCGCACCTTTGGAGTTGCGCCGAATCAGTATTTGCAAACTGGTGAAGGGCGCTCGTAAAAACTACTTCCGCAACGGCTTCAACAATCCTTCCAAACCATTTAATTTTATTTCATATAAAAATTGCAACTGCTCGCCAAGTTTTCCTTTCGGAAAACCTTGTTGGTTAAACCAAACCAAATACGGCTCGGGTAAATCCATCAATACGCGCCCAGCGTATTTTCCGAAGGGCATTTTAGTGTTGGCGAGTTCTAATAAAATCGTTGAATCTGGCTGCCCGTTTTCCATTAATTTTTCTCTCTTAGCCGCCTGCGAATTTCACGGCGTAACCGCGCTTTTCTAAATCGGTTTTAATTTTTTCGCGTTGGTCGCCTTGAATTTCTATCACACCATCTTTTACTGAACCGCCTACGCCGCAGGTTTGTTTAAGTGCTTTGGCGATATTTTTTAATTCGGTTTCATCGACCGGGATACCGGTGATGGTAGTGACGCCTTTACCATTTCGGCCAGCAGTTTCGCGGCGAATGCGTACTATGCCGTCGCCCTTTGGAGTTGTGGGTGCAGCTTTTTCTTCTTTGATACGGCCAGTATCGGTGGAATAGACAAGGCGAGAGTTTTTGTCGTTGCTCATAATTTATCCTCTTTCAATAATTTGATTTTATCAGATCATGAGGATGAAAGACCCATAACTGCTAGAATGCGCGCTATTAAAAGCTAAAGAGTTTTATCCAATGAATGTTGAAGGTCTGGCTATTAAAGGAACGTGGGCACCGAAATGGCAGCCGGTTGTTGATGCATTTATTACCAATTTTAATGAAGGTGAGCAAGGCGCGGGTACTGCGCTTTATCATCGTGGTGAATTGGTGGTGAATATTTGGGCGGGTGAGCGCACAAATCGTTCGGCCGGAATTTCTAATCAGCCGTGGGCTGAAAATACACTTGTTAATATTTTTTCTGCAGGCAAAGGTTTGGTTGCGCTCTGCGTTTTGCAACTGGCGGCACAGGGGAAAATAAATTTACATTCTCCAATCGCACATTATTGGCCTGAGTTTGCAGAGGGTGATAAATCAAAAATCACTGTGCGTGATGTGTTGTGTCATCGCGCTGGTCTTTCAGCTTTTCATCAGCATATTGCTGACGATCAAATTTTTAATTGGAATGCGATGACGGCGGCAATCGCGACAGAAGCTTCGTGGTGGGCTCCAGATAGTGCACAAGGCTACGCACCTTTTATGTATGGTTGGATTTTGGGAGAGCTGGTTCGGCGCGTTAGCGATTATGAAAGTTTTGATGCGTATTTTCAGGCGAAAATTGCAGCGCCATTAGGTGTGAATTGTTATTTTGGTGTACCCGATACAGCGTTGGATTTAATTGCTGATACTGGCCCGCTAAAAAGAAATGCAATTGCGATTAGTAATGGTGCGGATAGCGTCGCGCTGGGGAAATTAATGAAGGCCGATCCTCGCGGCGTAACTAATCGCGCGTTTTGCAATCCCATTAGTTTAATGACTGCAACAAATACGTTGGCCTGGCGACGAGCGCAAATTCCCGCAGCAAATGCACATGCAAATGCTCAGGCTATCGCAAAAATTTATGGCGCTATGTTAAATAAAAAATTAATTCCGGATGAAATTTTACCTTTATGTTGGCAAGAGCAAACTTTTGCCGATGACAAGGTGCTAGGTTTACCTTTGCGATTTAGTCATGGTTTTATGTTGTCGCAAGCAGATCGTGCGGATTGTCGTTATGGCCGCGGCGCTCGCGCTTTTGGGCATCCTGGTGCAGGTGGCTGTTTAGGATTTGCTGATCCAGATTTCGATGTCGGGTTTGGTTACATCACCTCGCGTATGGGGCAAAATATATTAATTGATGAGCGTGCGGTTTCCATCATCGACGCAATTTATACAGTATTGGAAAATTAAAATGACAGATTTCACAGACGAACTTATTGAGTTGCAAACGCGCCTTGCTTATCAGGAAGATACAATTCAGCAATTAAATACTGTAATCACCCAGCAGGACGCCAGTATCCTGCAACTGCAGCAGCAAATGCGTATGCTTGCAAAACGCGTTGATGAGATTTCCTTTACGCAAGATGGCAGCGATGATGAAATCACAAATGAGCGACCACCACACTATTAGATAAACGCCTTGTTAACGATTTATGCGACATTTTCAGAATAGAAAAAGTTTTGATTTCGACTAAACCCATAGCAACAAATTCTTACGGCTAAATCATCTTTCTTGTCTAGACTCAGAAGTGATATTCATTTCCGAGTAAATATGGATTATGGCGCACGCGCAATCGCAACCCAATCAACTGGAGGAACTTAGCCCCCTTAGCTTGCAATACGCCTTACTAGCACCGGATGTTGCCGCGTGGAGATTCGACCTTGAGACAGGCACGTTGTTTTTTTCCAAAGAATTTAATCTAATCTTTCCGGGTATAGAACATCCATTTGCAAATTTGTCCGCTCTGCTAGAAATAATGGGCTCTGCGGACCGCTATGTTTTCCTACAAACCTTCAATTCCGACCCGCTTGACGAAAGCGCTAACGTGCGCGCTTGCGAGGTAAAATGCCTTGCCAATGTGAGTGAATATCGAGTGCGTTTTATTGGTCGACAGACATCTACAGAAAACAATCGTCAGTACGAAGGTATTGCAGTTCCAGGCACGCATTGGCTGGCCAACCCCGGTAGTGAAACCAGTAATAGTTTGTTGCGGACGTTATTTGCCGAAAATCCCATTCCAAGTTTAATGACCGACGCAAAAGGAATACTTTTGCAGGCTAACAATGCTTTTGAAAAGTTGTTTGCTATTAATTCTAAAAAAATAAGTGCTGCAGTAGGGAATTACAACATATTTCAAGATAAAAGATTATTAGCAATTGAAAATGCATTCTCATTATTAGAAAAAGTGTTTGTATCCGCAGAGTGTATAAGTGTGGATATCAGTTATCCACTCGCGCGCTTTTCAAAAAAATTACGCTCCGGTGAAAAGCAAATTAGTTTGCGCGCAAGCTTGTTACCTATTCGCAATCGATATGGCGAGGTTGATCGCGTGTTGATTCAGTTACAGGATAGAACACGCGAAGAAAATGCTCTGAAAGTATTGATGAAGCAGCAGCGCGAGCTGCAAGAAAGCGAGGCAAGTTATAAAGCATTTATTGCAAACAGTAGTGAAGCAATATGGTGCTATGACATGGTGCCCCCCATCTCTTTGGACGAAACTTCTGAAGCGCAGGCAGAATTAATGGCGGATCGCGCTCGTTTGTCGCAAGGTAACAAGATGTTGGTTTCCATGCTGGGTGTGAAATCCTTGCAAGATATTATCGGTACTGGATTGCGCGATAGCGGTTCGACCCGTTACCTCTTCGACCTAAAACATTTTGTAGAAAATAACTTTCAAATGATTGATCACGACGTGTTTCGTGAAGGGGTCAAAGGGCGTCAATATTATTTTCAAATTTCATGTGTCGGTGTGATTGAAAATAATCATTTAACACGTGTATGGGGCACTACAAAAGACGTCACTGTAAGAAAGCGTTATGAACAAAAACTCGAACATGTTTCGCTTCATGATGCGCTCACCGGATTGCCGAATCGCGCAAATATCTACCAGGAAATAGAGCGCTTTTACGCAAAAGATGGCGATAAGCAAGGCGCATTATTGTTTATTGATCTGGATAGGTTTAAGGAGATTAACGATACGCTTGGACATCAGGTGGGTGATCGTTTACTGCAGTTAATCGGCCCGCGTATCAAATCGGAAATGAGCGATATTGAAGGCACGGTTGCTCGCATGGGCGGCGATGAATTTGCGATTTTTTTGCCAAGTGTTCGCAATCAGCAGCATGCGCTTGTTTTTGCGCATTGCATTTTAGATGCAGTGCGATTGGAATTTAATTTGGAAGTTTTTTGCGCAGAAATAAGTGCAAGTATCGGGATTGTTTTGGCACCCACGCAAGCATCAGATGTAAACGAGTTGATGCGCTTTGCCGATGTTGCTATGTACCATGCAAAAGAACAAATGTCCGGCATTGCCGTTTATAAACCGGAAATTGATCCGCATTCGCCAAAACGTTTGGCTATGGTCAGTGAATTGGGACGTGCGATTCGTGAAGATCAGTTATGTTTATATTATCAACCTAAAGTACGTTTGGACAATAAATCATTTTATGGTTTTGAGGCTCTGCTACGTTGGAATCATCCTGAATTAGGTTTCGTGCCACCCAATGATTTTATTCCTATCGCGGAAGTCACGAGTTTAATTCATCCATTAACAGCTTGGGTGTTGGAAAAAAGTATTGCGCAATGTCGTTTATGGCATTCGCAAGGTTTGATCGTGAGTGTCGCCGTAAATTTATCAGCGCGAAATTTGTTAGATGAAAATATGCCGAAGTTGGTACGCACTTTATTGCAAAAATATGATTTGCCAGCAAGTGCATTGGAGTTGGAAATTACCGAAAGCTCCATCATGAGTGACCCCGCGCGTGCACTTCGAGTGCTGCAACAATTACATGAGTTGGGTACGCAATTATCTATCGATGATTTCGGAACCGGTTATTCATCTCTCGCGTATTTAAAAAAGTTACCGGTGCAAACCCTAAAAATAGATTACTCATTTATTCGCAATATGCTTGAGGATAAACAGGACGAATTAATTGTGGAGTCCACCATTCACCTCGCTCATAGCCTGAGCCTTAAAGTGGTAGCCGAAGGTGTTGAGAATGCTGCGCTAATTGACCGCTTGTCTACTATGGGTTGTGACGAGGCGCAGGGGTATCATATTGGCCGCCCTATGCCGCTGGCGCAAATTGATGAATGGATGGCTGAATCGAGCTGGACTGATGTTCATTAATTTTTGTTTTAATCAATCGCTCGTTTATTGACCCGCCAACTGCAGTAAGTCGCGAATCTTTTTTTATCGTTAAGTTCCCTTCCGAAATGCTAATTGTTTTGTAAAAAGTGCGTAAAAAGAAGCCGACTTGCAATGAAATTTCCCTTATACTGCCGCACTTTATCAGCCATAGTTGCTAATCCAGATTAATAAGGCCACCTCTTCATGTTTATCAAATCCTTGCGTGGAGCTTTCTCTAACGATCTTTCCATCGACCTCGGTACTGCCAACACTTTAATTTATGTGCGTGGGCGCGGTATCGTCCTCAACGAACCTTCAGTAGTTGCTATTCGCCATCATGATGGCCGCAAAACGGTTGAAGCCGTTGGTATTGAAGCGAAACGAATGTTAGGTCGAACGCCCGGCAACATCACCGCCATTCGCCCTCTTAAAGACGGTGTGATTGCAGATTTCCAAGTGACTGAGAAAATGCTTCAGCATTTCATCAAAAAAGTTCATGAAAATAGCTGGTTTAATCCAAGCCCTCGCGTTCTGATCAGTGTTCCTTGTCTATCTACCGAAGTTGAAAAGCGTGCGATTCGTGAATCAGCAATTGGTGCTGGTGCACGCGAAGTTCGCTTAATCGAAGAACCTATGGCTGCTGCCATTGGTGCTGGTTTGAAAGTAGCGGAAGCAAACGGTTCGATGGTGGTAGATATTGGCGGCGGAACCACAGAAATCGCCGTCATCTCCTTGAATGGTGTGGTTTATTCTGATTCTGTTCGCATTGGTGGCGATCGCTTTGATGAATCCATTGTTAACTACGTGCGCCGCAATTACGGCAGCGTGATTGGTGATGCAACTGCTGAGCGTATCAAGCAAGAAATTGGTTGTGCATTCGCAGGTAGTGAAATACGCGAAATTGATGTGCGTGGTCGTAACCTCGCCGAAGGTGTGCCACGTAGCTTTACCTTAAGCTCTGATGAAATCCTCGAAGCGCTGCAAGAGCCACTAGCTGGCATAGTTCAAGCCGTTAAAAGTGCTCTTGAGCAGTCTCCGCCGGAATTGGCTTCGGATATTGCGGAGAGCGGTGTCGTTTTAACCGGCGGTGGCGCTTTATTGCGCGACATTGATCGCCTCTTATCCCATGAAACTGGTCTACCCTTCATTGTCGCAGACGATCCATTGACCTGTGTTGCCCGCGGTGGCGGCATGGCGATGGAAATGAACGACAAACGTATTGATTTATTGTCGTCCTGATTCAGCATAAGACGGTGGCAGTGGCCGCCGTCTTACCTTTACGGGAGGCGCGGCCATCAAACCCTTATTTTCCAATAGCACGTCAGTCACCGCTCGGGTGGTGCTGCTTATTATCGCCATGGTGTCGCTGATTCTTATGGGGATTTACACCCCATGGCTTAAGCAAGTTCGCCAGCAACTTAACTTCCTCACTGTTCCCTTCTATCAAGTGACCGATATTCCGCGTCGCATCGGCGAGTGGGGCAACACAGCCTTCTCTTCCGAAAAAGATCTCCGCGCAGAAAACGAACGTCTCAAAATCGAAGTGCTTATCTATCAGCGCAAGCAACAGCAAATGGCGGCGCTGGCTGCCGAAAATGTGCGGCTGCGCCAGCTGCTAAACGGCAAGGATATGTTGCAGGATCGCGTACTTATTGCGGAGCTCATCGGTGTATCGCCCAATCCGCTAAGCCATATAGTCGTGATCAACCGTGGCAGTCGTGAAGGTGTTTACGAAGGCCAGCCAGTACTTGATGCCTTCGGGTTGATGGGCCAAATCATTGAAGTCGATGAAAATACCAGTCGTGTGCTGTTAATCTCTGACTCAACCCATGCCATTCCAGTGCAGGTTAACCGCAACGGTGTTCGCGCGATTGCTGAAGGCACAGGTGATTTGAATCGTTTGAGTTTGCGTCATGTTTCTATCAATGCCGATATTCGCGAAGGCGATGTCTTGGTTAGCTCAGGTCTTGGCGAGCGCTTCCCGGTAGGCTATCCCGTCGCTGAAGTTGAGCAGGTGGTGCGCAATTCCGGCCAAGCGTTTGCGCGAGTTATTGCTCGGCCTATGGCGCGTTTGGATCGCAGTCGCCACGTGCTTCTGGTATTCGATACTCACACGCAGATAAATGAACATGGCGCATCCTCCAAAGCGGCGGATCAATAATGATTCCCCAGCACTGGAACGGCTACTTGTTAATACTGGGCAGCTTTTTGGTGGCGCTCTTGTTGGCTGTATATCCATTACCCATGGCATGGCGCTGGTGGCGGCCTGAATTAGTGTTGATGGTCGCCATATATTGGATTTCAGTTTTCCCCCTCACGATTAGTCTATTTTTCTTATGCATCCTTGGTTTGTACCAGGATTTACTTGAAGGGGTACCCCTTGGTCAGCATGGCTTGTCGCTGGTGATCGTGGCCTACATCTGTATTCTTTCTTATCAGCGCGTACGTAATTTTGCCGTATGGAAAGAAGCTGGGTGGGTTTTCGTATTGGTGGGGCTTGCCCAATTACCTGGCAATTGGGTACAGAGTATGGCGGGGCGTCCGCTGACAGGTTTATTTTTCCTGGCTCCTGCCCTGGCAAGTGCTTTACTGTGGCCCTTTTTACGAATGGTATTAGATAGCCTAAGCCGGTATTACCGCGTTACTTGATAGAGTTTTTCAAACCTGTTTATTCCTCAAATAGCCAATAAAAATAGCGACGAAATTAGTCGTTCAGCAGGAGTTCAAAAGTGGGGCCACAAAATTTGCCATCGCTGTATCTCGCCTCACAGTCCCCTCGGCGCCGCGAGCTTTTGCAACAAATAGGTGTGACTTTTCAGGTAATTGATTCAGATGTGACCGAAGTGCCGCGCACTCACGAAGCTCCCCGGGATTATGTACAGCGTTTAGCCCGCGAAAAAGCTGAAGCAGGTTTTGCTAGCCTTGAACGATTGCAGTTGTGCACTAAACCAGTTTTGGGGGCGGATACCATTGTTGTCATGGGCAATGAAATTCTTGAAAAACCACGCGATGCTCAACATGCAGCCAGCATGCTCCGCAAGCTATCAGGGGCGACGCATCAGGTAATGACAGCTGTGACTCTGGTCACTAGCGAAAAACAACTTATGAGGCTGTCTGTGACTGATGTGGTTTTTCGTCCACTCACCGACCATGAAATTAATAGTTACTGGCAAACTGGCGAACCGCGCGGTAAAGCAGGTGGCTATGCAGTTCAAGGTTTGGGCGCGGTCTTTGTGGAACAAATTCGTGGTAGTTATACCGGCGTGGTCGGCTTGCCCATCGATCAAACAATTTTATTATTGCGGGAATTTTCCGTGCCCTGGTGGCACCTCGGTGACAAATTAGTTGATGCACTATGAGCGAAGAAATACTTATCAATGTCTCGCCGGTTGAAACGCGCGTAGCCTTGGTCGAAAACGGAGTAGTACAAGAACTCTACATTGAGCGTAGCCACGGTAAAGGTTATGTCGGCAATATTTATAAGGGTAAAGTTGTTCGAGTTTTACCCGGCATGCAGGCCGCGTTTGTAGATATTGGCCTTGAGCGTACCGGCTTTATTCACGCTGCCGATATGGTCCCCGAAGCTCCGGCTGGCGAGCAGCGGGCCACCGAAGTTCCTGATATTCGTAGCCTGGTGCGTGAAGGCCAAACAATTTTGGTTCAGGTTGCGAAAGACCCCATAAGCACTAAAGGTGCGCGCTTAACAACCCATTTAACCTTGTCATCCCGTTATCTCGTATATATGCCTAACAGCAGTCATATAGGTGTGTCGGTAAGAATTGAGGATGATCAGGAGCGCGAGCGTTTACGCCAGATTATGGATGGCGCTCCTGAACTCTATTCTGTAACGGGCGGTTTTATTGTTCGTACCGTAGCCGAAGGTGCAACCGCTGAAGCCATTCTGGCGGACATCCCCTTCCTGCAAAAGCTATGGTCAGACTTGAGCGAAAAGCTCACGACTATTCCTGTGCCCGGGGTCGTTCACAAAGATATGCCGCTGTATTTACGAGCTCTACGAGATTTGGCGCGCGCGCCTATCGACAAAATCCGGGTTGATTCACGCCTTACTTTTCAGCAGATGCTGGATTTTGCCAGCAGTTACTCACCGCAGCTGGTCGACTTGATTGAGTGCTACACCGGTGAGCGTCCGCTGCTTGATCTGTACGGTGTAGAAGAAGAAATTCGTCGTGCTCTGGAGACGCGTGTACCCTTGAAATCCAATGGTTATTTAATCATTGAACAAACCGAAGCCATGACTACAGTGGATGTTAATACCGGTGCATTTGTTGGGCATCGCAATCTCGAAGAGACCATCTTTAAAACCAATCTTGAAGCGGCAACGGCCATTGCACGTCAGTTACGGCTGAGAAATTTGGGTGGGATCATCATCCTCGATTTTATTGATATGCAGGATGAAGAGCATCAACGTCAGGTTTTGCGCACCTTGGAAAAGGCGTTGGAAAAAGATCACGCTAAAACACGAATTACTGGCGTATCTGAGTTGGGCTTGGTGGAGATGGCGCGCAAGCGAACTCGTGAATCGCTAGGGCAAATGCTTTGTGAAGCGTGCCCGGTTTGTGCTGGTCGCGGTCAGGTGAAGTCTGCTGAAACTGTGTGCTATGAAATTTTTCGCGAGATCCTGCGTGAGTCGCGGTCATACGATAACCAAAAGTTTTTAGTGCTTGCTGCGCCTGTAGTCGTGGATCGCTTGTTAGATGAAGAAGCTGCTTACGTGGCTGATTTGGAGGCCTTTATTGGCCGCACTATTGAATTTCAAGTGGAGAGTTTATTCACTCAGGAACAGTACGACATTGTGCTGGTCTAGCTGCGAAACATTATTTGTAGTTATTAAATATTCAAGGTTAGGTTTTAAATAAACGGTTTGGTAGATATTCACTAAATAATTTAGCCTCACCCAATTGAGAAGTACTTCAGGAAATACCGATCAGCATGACAGCCGTACTTTCATGACCATTTACGCGCGTAAATTTGTTAAGTGGTTTTATATTCTCTTTGCCGTAGCGGCCATTGGTATGGCAGTGCTGGTTCAGGCTGGGCGTAGTTTTTCGCATTTGTTGGCGGAATACCCGCAGGAGCTGGGTGAATACTTCTCCAAGAAACTACATGCCAAAGTATCTATAGGTGCAATTAACGCAGAGTGGGAAGGGCTGAAGCCGACGGTGGATATGCATAAGCTGCGTATTCTAAGTCAGTCTGACAAACCTATTCTCGCACTCGATCATGCACGTATGCGTCTGGATTTGATGGGTAGCTTTATCCATGCGCGGCTGGTGTGGAGTGCGCTTGAGTTGAAACAGGTCAAAATGGATTTTGTTCAGTCTGAGGATGGAGCTTGGCAAATTTCCGGCATCCCCAAAACTCCGGAATCACCGGACCACAAGCCTGCTGATCTAGATGCCCTGATTGATATGTCGTTGCTTTCGCGACGTATCGAAATTGCGAACAGTCAATTTAACTTTCATTTCGCTTCGGGCGATACCACCACCATGAGTTCTCCATTATTGCGGATGGAGAACACTGGTGATTTTCACCGCCTTTCATTGCAAGTAGATGTTGATAGCAAACCCAATACGCTCACTTTGCTCGCCGAAGGCTATGGCGACCCTCGACATAAAGAGAGTTTTACCAGCAAAGGTTTCGTACAGTTAAAGCAATTTCCCACCAGTGAACCTATAGCCGCAACGACTGCGTTTTTGCTGCGCGGAATCAACGCTGAAGTTCATAGCGAAGGTTCATTGGATGCCAGCCTCTGGTTTACCAGCGGGTCGCAGCATGAGGGCTATGATGTAGTGGGGAAGCTCGGCGTTCAGCGCTTAAGTGTGCCAATGCTGGGACGCAGTCTGACGCTGGATAGTTTTTCTACTAATGTGGTAGGCCACTGGCTTTATGGTGGGAAGTGGCAGCTTGCCTTGCAACAGATAGATGCAGAGGTTAATCAACAAAAGATCCAGCAACTTAATTTTGCCGCTTCTGCCGCAAGCAATACCGATCCAGTAGTACTGCATTTGCAGCGTTTGGATCTGGATCGCTTAAGCCAAACCCTGGATACCGCGGGCGTCTTGGGTGAAGGCCGGTTGCGTGAAGTGATTCATATCCTTCAACCCCAAGGCGAACTTCATAATTTGGAAGTTGCTATTCCTACTCGCGATCCCAAAGCGTGGGAGCTGCAGGCGAATCTCGCGCAAGTCGGTGCGAATGCGTGGCAAGGTGTGCCGGCGCTTCGCAAAGTAGACGGATTTGTACATGCGAATCAACAAGGGGGTTTCGTAAATATCGATAGCCGTAAAGGCTTCAGCATGCATTATTACCCTACCTATTCAGCGCCCATGGAATATCAGCAGGCGAAGGGGCAAGTCGCTTGGTGGTTGCAGCCAGAAAATAACCAAATCTATGTGAATAGCGGCGCACTCGAGTTTACCAACGGCGACGAGCACGCCAAAGGCTACATGTGGTTGGGTTTACCCTGGAAACGCGGAACAGGTGACATAGATCTGTACCTGCAAATTGGTGCAAGCAAACTGAACGCCAGCCTCTATAGCAAATATACTCCTGCCGTGGTGCCTCATTCTTTATTGGATTGGCTTGAAAAAAGTATTGGTCCTAACAACTCCGGTTTTGTAAACGAAGTGGGGTTTGTATATCGCGGAACTCTCAATACCCCCCATCGAGCCGCGCGTAGTCACCAGTTGTTTATGGACATAGCTCATGCCCAGCTAAATTATCATCCTGAATGGCCGGCGTTAGAGCAAATTGATGGACGCCTCCTGGTTAGTGACGATGATGTGCATGCAAGCGTAGATAAAGCTCGTTTGTTTAATAGTGATGTCGGCCCAACTTATGTAAACGCATTTCCCAATCCCGATGGTCATGGCGCCTTGCTGAAAGTTCGGGGAAGTGTGAACGGTGGAGCGGAAGACGGCCTTCGCGTGCTACGTGAAAGCATGTTGCATCGCTATATAGGTTCGAGCATGGATAGCTGGACGCTCGATGGCAAGATGCATACCCAATTAAATATTGCGGTGCCGCTCGACCACCTTGGAACCGGCGCAGCGCAGCAAGTGGACATAGACTTGCAGTCGCCACATTTTGAAATGGGCAATCTCAAGTTGTCTTTAAAAGATTTGCGTGGTCATATTAGTTTTAATGAACAACGCGGATTAGCGAGCGAAGGTTTGCAGGGAGTTTTATTTGATGAACTTGTTAAGGCACAGCTCATTACAAAAAAGCAGGGCGAAACAAGCCAAACTCAAGTTGAAGTAAAAGGTGAGGTTGATGCCGGGCATTTGGCCAAGTGGACCCAGCGGCCTGAAGTTTTATTCTTGAGTGGCAGCATCCCTTACAATGCGTTGATCGAACTCAATCAAAAAGGCGCAGAGCAATCTGACACCGAGCCTGCAAATCCTTTTGCGGTGGTGATGGTTAATAGTTCACTTGCTGGCGTAGCCATTGATTTACCCGCTCCCTACCAAAAACAGGCTGATGAAGAACGTCCGTTGGCATTCACAATGTCGCTGTTTGATCATTCGTCGCTAATTCATATCGATTATGATCAGCAAGTTCAAACTTTATTTCAGTTAGATCCGCGCGCAAATAACAAGCTGCTGAATGCAAATATTTCACTCGGAAGTGACGCAAAACTTCCCATTGCACCGCAATTTTTATTGAGCGGTACATTAGCTGGGTTTGATATAGATCCATGGAAAAAAATCCAGCAACGTTACCGCGATTACACCGCACAAATTGATTATTTAAATCCTAAGCTTGCAGATGCCGGTAATTCAATTCCTAATGAATCTTCTCCCAGCAACTCTTCGTCTGATCCTTACGCAGTGGCAGGTTTGCCGTTTCGCGCCGACATTCTGCTAGAACATTATCAAGTGGGTCCCCTCGGTTTGGATAATATAAATGTTCACGCAGAACATTTATCAGATGCATGGAAGATTGCGTTTACCAATCCGCTGGCGATGGGAGAAATATATCTTCCCGATGAAAGCTCTTCGCCAATGAAAATTAATATTGCTTCACTAAAACTTAATAGCGAGTTACTGAATGCGAAAAAGCGAGATAATTCGGCGTTGGGTGAGATTCCAAAAGTTGGTGCACTTAGTATTGACCCGCGTGCATTGCCGCTTGCCGATGTAGCCGTGAGAGAACTTTATCTGGATGATGTTAATTATGGAGTGTGGTCACTGGAAATTCGCCCAAATGAAAAAGGCGTTTCTTTCGATAAAATTAACGGCACTGTAAAAGGTGTGACTGTATTGGGCGCTGACGAAGCTTCCGGCGGAGCTAAATTGGAGTGGTTGGTCAATAATTCTGTATCCAATACACATTTCACCGGCGTATTCGCTGCGCAGGATATTTCCGTGGTGCTGCGTGAATGGCAAAAGCCAGATACTTTAGAAAGTAAATCTGCGCGTTTTAATACCGATATAAATTGGGCTGGTGATCCGCAGGATTTTTCACTGAAAAATATTGCTGGCAATGTTGAAATACATTTGGAAAAAGGCCGTTTTAAAAATACTCCTAGCCCCAGTAGTGATGGACTCTTACGACTTATGGCCGTGCTGAATTTTGATTCGCTCGCACGCCGTTTGCGATTAGATTTTTCGGATTTATATAAGAGTGGTCTCGCCTACGATGAGATCAACGGAAAAGTTGGTTTTATTCCAGGTACCATGACATTTACTGAGCCGCTATCGGTAAAAACTCCTTCCAGTCGCTTGCAACTTGCAGGCAAGCTGGATTTAGAAAATGAAAAAATTGATTCACGCTTGGTAGCCACATTACCTGTGGTGGGCAGTTATACATTTTTCACTGCGCTGGTTACTGGCTTGCCAGCGGCAGCCGGTATTTACTTTGCAAGCAAGTTATTTAAAAAACAAGTCGACCGCGCCACCAGTATTAGCTACACCATTAAAGGTAGCTGGAGCGAACCCAAAATGAGTTTTGATCGATTGTTTGAAAGTGAGCAGGAATTAATTGATAGCGTTAATAAAAATAAAAATTCTACCAACAATAACAAGCGAAAACAGAAATAAAAACGGCGACCTTAGGTCGCCGTTTTTATTTCAGAAAACTTGTCAGTTAATCCTGCAGTTCTAATTGTTCACGAATATAAGAAAAAAGTTTGCGCGAGCTTTTAGGTGGCAGGTTTTCATCTTTTTCTTTTTGAGCACTGCGCACAAGTTGTTTTAAATGTTGCACATCAATGCCCGGGCAATTGGTAACGATGGTTTGGAAAATTTGTTTATCGCCTTCAATTAATAAATCGCGGAAACGTTCAATTTGGTGTTGGCGATGCACGTATTGGTCGCTACGGGCTTGAACTTTATCAACAGCGGCCTGAATTTCTTCGTGGTTTGTTCCACGCATTACTTTGCCAATAAATTGTAAATGGCGACGACGCGCTTCGCGGTGGGGCATTTTGCGAGCTTCGTGAATCGCATCAAGCAATTTTTCTTCACAGGGAATCGTCGCCAATTGCTTATCATTCAGTTCTATAAGCTGTTCGCCGAGCTTTTGTAGTGCAGTCATTTCCCGCTTTGCTTGTGATTTACTTCTGATGTAATCGTCGGGGTTAATGTCGTCGTATTTATAAACCATAGTAATGCCGTTGTAGATAATGCTGCTGTTGCTAAATATTTAATTAAAGAGGATGTATCAAAAGGCGCACAGGGTAGGTGAAGCGGGTCGAAATAACAATGTTTTTCAATATTGGCGCGAGCAGCTATTCTTCTTCCTCAAAGCGATTATTAATAAGCGCACGAATTGTTTCCATAGCTGTGGCTTCATCATCGCCCTCGGTTGAAACTTCGAGATTAGTGCCTTGGGTTGCCGCTAATAACATAAGAGACATAACACTTTTTGCATCTACCCAACTGCCATTAGTGCGCGCTTGTGTACGACAGCCGAATTGCGCAGAAAGGGTCGCGAATTTTGCAGCAGCGCGAGCATGCAAACCGCGTTTATTAATAATTGTGATTGTTTCAGTCAACATAATTAATTTTTCTTGTGTTTATGTATGTCGCGATGTCTTACCTGCACATCGCCAAACTGTTCGCTAAATTGCGCCTTCAAACGCTCGCTTAAATAAACCGATCTATGTTGTCCCCCAGTGCATCCAATCGCAATAGTTATGTAGCTACGATTGTTAGCCTGATAACGTGGCAACCAACGCGCCATGTAATTTTTAATGTCCTCGTACATCTCCAACACCAAAGGCTCATTTTCAAGAAACTCTATAACCTCATCGTCTTTACCAGTGAGGGGGCGAAGATTAGGTTTCCAATGCGGATTGGGTAAACAACGCGCATCAAAAACGACATCGGCATTGATCGGAATGCCGTGCTTAAAACCGAATGATTCAAATAAAATTGCCATACCCGATTGGCCGCGGCCAACCACACGTTCTTTTACCAGATCACGTAATTCGTGCAGCGTTAAATGGCTGGTATCGATAATCTGATCCGCAGTGTCGCGAATTGGTTCCAATAATTCCTGTTCGTTACTAATTGCCTCAGCCAAATTTGTATGTTTGTCACTTAGTGGATGCTTGCGACGTGTTTCGCTAAAGCGCTGAATTAAAACTGATGCCTGAGAGTCTAAAAAAATAATGGTAAACGGTAAATGCGCTTCTTTTAACGTGTTAATCATTTGTGGAAATATCTGTAAATCTTTCCACGCGTTGCGTACGTCTATTCCGATTGCAAATTTGTGTTTATCGTCTTTGTGAATTTCGATTTGTGCGACTAAGGCTGGTAATAAGCTCACTGGTAAATTATCAATGCAGTTGTAACCCACATCTTCTAGTACATGGAGTGCAGTACTTTTACCTGAACCTGATAGCCCACTCACAATGACTAATTGCATAAGAGCATTCCCTTTATGGAATCACGCCTATATTGATTACAAAATAATTTTAATAATTCCATGATTAACTTATGGCAGCTTGAAACAGTGCCAGATTGTCGCTGGCTTCACGTAACCGTTGACGAAACTCACTACGTGAGAGTGCGCTCGCCAACGCCGCTAAATTTTTTAAATGCTCGTCGTGTGCTTCTTCTGGTACCAACATCGCAAATAAAATATCTACGGGTTCAGCATCAATGGAATCAAATTCTACTGGCTGTGCGAGAGTAATTAATGCACCTAGCGCACCTGTACTGCTGTTGATACGACAATGGGGTATAGCAATGCCGTGACCAATTCCGGTTGAGCCCAAACGCTCTCGCGCTAAAAATCGGCGGAATAAATCATCAGCATCAATGTTGGAAATGTCTTGCGCAATAACTTGCGACAACAATTCCAATGCGCTTCGCTTACTCTGGGCTTCCAGCCCACTGCGAGTGCGTTCAAGTGTTAACAGCGATTCTATTTGCATGGCGAATGTTAATAATTAGCGATGGCTGCGCATCTTTTCTTTATGTTTAATAAGTTGGCGATCAAGCTTATCGGCGAGAGAATCTATAGCTGTGTATAAATCTAGATCGGTTGCATCGGCAAAAATATCTTTGCCGCTTACATGTAAAGTGGCTTCCGCTTTTTGTTCAAGCTTATCGACCGAGAGAATAACGTGAGTACTGGTGATGCGATCATGATGATGGCTTAAGCGCTCGAATTTGCTAGTAACGTAATCTCTTAATGATTCGGTAATTTCCAAGTGGTGGCCACTAACATTTATTTGCATAGATACTTCCTCGCTGATGTGAAACTCATGTAAAGTGAATGCTATTTTTCGCTATCCACAAATTTAATTTTCTAGGGAAATTTATAAAGTTTTACGTTCATTTGAAGGTGGAATATTGAGTGATTCGCGATATTTTGCGATAGTACGGCGAGCGACTTGAATACCTTGCTCTCCCAATAGATCGGTAATTTTACTATCGCTTAATGGCTTCTTAGGATTTTCAGCAATCACTAATTTTTTAATTAAGGCGCGAATGGCAGTAGATGAACATTCACCGCCAGAGTCTGTGCTCACATGGCTTGAGAAAAAATATTTCAGCTCAAAAATGCCTTGGGGTGTATGCATAAACTTTTGGGTGGTCACGCGTGAGATAGTGGACTCGTGCATTTCAACAATTTCGGCAATATCGTGCAACACCAGGGGCTTCATTGCCTCTGCACCGTAATCCAAAAAGCCGCGTTGTTTTTCTACGATACAGCTGGCCACTTTTAATAAAGTTTCATTACGGCTTTGCAAACTTTTTAAGAACCAGCGCGCTTCTTGCAAATTATCTTTTAAAAATGTGTTGTCGCTGCTTGAGTCAGCACGCTTAACCAGCGATGCGTAGTCAGAGTTTATTCTTAAGCGCGGTGCAATTTCCGGATTCAGTTCTACTACCCAACGACCTTCACGTTTATCTACAAAAACATCTGGTACTACGTATTCAGTGTCACCACTAGCAATCATGTCGCCGGGGCGCGGGTTGAGACTTTGAATCAAGCTTACGGCTTCGCTAAGTTCATCTTCTCGTAACTTGGTGCGACGCATTAGCTGGCGGAAATCGCGGCTTGCCAATAAGGGCAAATATTGCTTAGCAATAAGTTTTGCTTCTGCAAGAAAAGGTGTTGAAGAATCAAATTGATTCAATTGCACGCTCAAACATTCCGCCAGGTTTTGACTGCAGGCCCCAGAGGGATCAAATTGTTGTAGGCGGTGCTGCACGGCCTCAACTTCATCCAGTTCCAGATCGTCCCATTCACTAACTAAGCCACTGTGAATGTCTTCCAATGTGACTGACAGCATTCCACTAGGTTCAACAGCATCGATAATCGCCATGGCAATAATGCGGTCGCGATCTGACATAGGAGTAAGGTTGAGTTGCCACATCAAGTGGTCGTAGAGGGAATCTGTAACGGCGCGGCGACTTTCAAAATCATTGTCTTCGTTGTCGTAGTTAGTCGAACTGCTGGCTTGATTTGTTTGGTAAACATCGTCCCAACTAGTGTCTACCGGTAGCTCGGCTGGAATAGCTTCATTCCATTCGGTAGCACTTTCGCTGTAATCGTCGGTGCCAGAATAATTGTCGGTATCTCCAAATCCTTCGCTCTCGCTAAAACTAGCCTCACTAAAACCTTCATCGCCAAATTTGTCGCTGGCAGATTCGCTGTAGGTTATTTCGCCAGAATAACTTTCGCTGAAGTCATCACTACTGGTTTCGCCGGTGGCAGCAATTTCCTGAGTTCGAATATAGTCGCCATCTTCAAACTCGTTTGCGGGTGTTGCGGGTGTATCAAAGTTATCCTCAACTTCCAACATGGGGTTGGAATCAAGTGCTTCCTGAATTTCTTGTTGAAGATCAAGCGTAGACAATTGCAAAAGGCGGATTGCCTGTTGCAGCTGGGGAGTCATGGTCAGTTGTTGACCCATTTTGAGTTGTAGAGATTGCTTCATTATCGGGACGACAAACCTTTAGCTGGCAAATGATGCTGGCAGAAAACTAAACACTATTACGTGGAGTTTAGTCAGGGTTTGCGCGCTAGGCAATAACTCTATGACGCGAATCGGAAATATTTAAAGCAATCTTTATGCCTAAGAGCCTAGGTATAAGCCTTTGTCAAGCAAATATAGGTGTTTAAAAGTGCAACGGGTAGTGTTTTACAGCTTAAAGTCTTCGCCAAGATAAACTTCGCGGACTTTATCATTGGCAAGAATGGCGGCTGCGTTGCCGGAAGCAATGATGTGGCCTTCGCTAACGATATACGCAGTTTCACAAATATCGAGAGTTTCACGCACGTTGTGATCGGTGATAAGTACACCTATGCCGCGTTCCTTAAGGTGACGAACAATTTCTTTAATATCCGCTACCGAAATGGGATCGACACCGGCAAAGGGTTCGTCGAGAAGAATGAATTTGGGGTCTGTAGCAAGTGCGCGCGCAATTTCTACACGACGGCGTTCACCGCCAGAGAGCGCCATTCCGAGATTGTCGCGAATGTGGGTTATATGAAATTCTTGCAGGAGCGACTCCATCTTGGCCAAGCGTTGTTTGCGGTTTAGATCCTTTCGGGTCTCAAGGATGGCCATAATATTATCGGCAACACTAAGCTTGCGGAAAATCG
>Ga0247739_10000239_pt1 | contig 19003 bp, 9 predicted proteins | sample UWRJL058202B2_FD_180943 | JGI IMG/M metagenome (GOLD analysis project Ga0247739, IMG submission 180943) | Plant litter microbial communities from Arlington Agricultural Research Station in Wisconsin, United States - UWRJ-L058-202B-2 | ecosystem: Environmental > Terrestrial > Plant litter >...
AAATTGAAAGTTAAACGCAGCATCTTCTGTCGCGTTTTGATTTGGGATTGCGTTTGCAACGATTGGAGCATCGTTGATGTTGGCGATGACAATATTAAAAGTATCAGTAACCGTTCCGCCGTTGCCATCGTCAGCGATAACATCGATAGATATTGTGCCGACATTTGCATTGATCGGCGTTCCACTAAAATTTCGCGTAACAGAATCGAATGTTAGCCAGCTGGGCAAGGCACCACCGCCGTTAAGCTGTGCGGTGTAAGTTAAGGTGTCGCCAACATCTGCATCGTTAAATGTGTTGTTAGGAAATTGAAAGTTAAACGCGGTATCTTCTGTCGCGTTTTGATTTGGAATTGCATTTGCAACTGTTGGTGCATCATTGGTGTTTGCGATGACGATATTAAACGTATCTGTAACAGTTCCGCCGTTACCATCGTCAGCAATAACATCGATGGATATAGTTCCTACATTTGCATTAGAGGGTGTTCCGCTGAATGTTCTGGTGGCTGAATCAAATGCGAGCCAGCCGGGTAATGTAGCGCCACCATTTAATTGCGCGCTGTAAGTTAGGGTATTGCCGACATCTACATCGTTAAAAGTATTGGCTGCAAACTGAAAGTTAAACGCAGCATCTTGTGTCGCGTTTTGATTTGGAATCGCATTTGTGACTGTTGGTGCATCGTTGGTATTTGCGATGACGATATTAAACGTATCTGTAACTGTCCCACCATTGCCATCGTCAGCAATAACATCGATGGATACAGTTCCTACATTTGCATTAGTGGGTATTCCGCTAAACGTTCTTGTGACGGAATCAAATGCTAGCCAGTTGGGTAATGCGCCGCCGCCGTTAAGCTGTGCGGTGTAAGTTAAGGTATCGCCAACATCTGCATCGTTAAATGTGTTGTTAGGAAATTGAAAATTAAACGCAGAGTCTTCTGTCGCGTTTTGATTTGAGATTGCGTTTGCAACGATTGGAGCATCATTGGTGTTGGCGATGACAATATTAAAAGTGTCAGTAACCGTTCCGCCGTTGCCGTCGTCAGCGATAACATCGATAGATATTGTGCCGACATTTGCATTGATCGGCGTTCCGCTAAAAGTGCGCGTAACAGAATCGAATGTTAGCCAGCTGGGCAAGGCACCACCGCCGTTAAGCTGTGCGGTGTAAGTTAAGGTGTCGCCAACATCTGCATCGTTAAATGTGTTGTTAGGAAATTGAAAATTAAACGCAGAGTCTTCTGTCGCGTTTTGATTTGAGATTGCGTTTGCAACGATTGGAGCATCATTGGTGTTGGCGATGACAATATTAAAAGTATCAGTAACCGTTCCGCCGTTGCCGTCGTCGGCGATAACATCAATGGATACAGTTCCTACATTTGCATTGATTGGTGTTCCGCTAAAAGTTCGCGTAACAGAATCGAATGTTAGCCAGCTGGGTAATGCGCCGCCGCCAGCGAGTTGAGCTGAATAGGTTAGGGTGTCGGTGACATCAATATCATTGAAAGTATTTGATGCAAATTGAAAATTAAACGCAGCATCTTCCGTTGCGTTTTGATTTGGAATTGCGTTCGCAACGGTTGGTACGTCATTCGTGTTTGCTATAACTATGTCAAAAGTTTCAGTGCCAGTTCCGTTACGGCCGTCATTGGCGATGACATCAATACTTAAAGTCCCGACATCCGCATTGGTTGGTGTTCCACTGAAAGTGCGCGTAACAGAATCAAATGATAGCCAGCTTGGCAGAGAACCGCCGCCATTTAATTGCGCGCTGTAAGTCAGGCTATCGCCCACGTCGACATCGCTAAACGTGTTGGCTGCAAATTGAAACGTAAATGCGGAATCTTGCGTTGCATTTTGATTTGTAATTGTATTGGCTACGGTTGGGGCATCATTTACGGAGAGAACGTTAATCGAGACGGTGTCTGTATCGCTGTAGGCACCACCGGGCCCGGTGTTACCGAGATCATTAGTCGTAATGGTAAAAGTATTCGCGCCGAAATAATTGATGGCGGAACGGTAAGTGAGTGTTGCGAGAGCGTTATTGATATTGGCGACTGTGCCGGTGAAATCCATTGCAGCGTCATTACTGCCGTCACCGGAGGTGAAGCTCAGGCCTGCGATACTTGCTAAATTTAATTCACCATTCGTGACACTAAGTGTGATGCGCACATTTCCGCTACCTGCATCCACATCGGTGATTTGTATTTGATTGCCATTGCCGATGCTAAAAACCAAAGGCACATCTTCATTGGTGTATTGAGCGGCGGGTACATTATTGACCGGCGGTGTATTGCCAGTGCTGATCACAATATCAAACGTATCGGTTACGCTTTTGTTGGTAGTGTCCGTCGCTATGACATCAATGGAGAGTGTGCCCACATTTGCATTTGTGGGTGTGCCGCTAAACGTGCGCGTTGCGTTGTCGTAGGTGAGCCACGAAGGCAGTGCGCCGCCGCCTGCAAGTTGCACGGAATAGGTGAATGAATCGCCGACGTCTTCGTCCGCCGCAACGTTGGAGGCAAATGTAAATGTAAAAGGAATGTAGCCCGTGGCAGTTTGGTTTGCGATGGGATTAATGACAACGGGTGCTTCTTGAACATCGCTTACGGTGAGTGTGAAGGTATCCGAGATAGATCCACCATGGGGATCAGTCGCGGTGACTCTGATGCTTTTTATATCTACATCAGCATCGTTCGCCGTTCCAGAAAACGTGCGTGTTACGGGATTAAAATTAAACCATGTTGGTAGCGGGTCGCCATTTGCCTGAGTCGCGGTGTAGGTTAATGCATCGCCATTCCCATTGTTGAAGGCGGTAAATTGAAAACTGTAAGGGCTGCCTTCTGGCACGTTTTGATCGGGAATGGGCGTGGGTACTGTATTCGGGTTGGCGACCACAATATCGAAAAACTCTGAGGTAAATGCGCCGTGATTATCGGTGGCAATAACTTCAACATGCCAGGTGCCGATTTGCGCGAGCCCCGGTGTGCCGCCAAATTGCCGTGTCGCCGTATCAAATGTAAGCCAATCAAGGTCGCTTCTGCCAACGAGGTTAGCTCGATAAATAATCGTATCGACCGGATCGGCGTCCGCAAAGGTATTGGCAGGAACTGTGTAGTTGAACACCGCATTCGAGTAAGTGGTCTGGTCCGTAACGGGATTATCTACAGTAGGCGCTATATTGCTGCCATTCTCGTAGCCCAGTTTAAACGACAGGTCTTTGGCGAAGTCATCCGTGCCATTGACCAGAACATTACCAGGTCTTACATCAACCACAGAAGACCCGAGTTTCACCGCCTCATCGGTTCCGGTTGAACTGACTTTTATATAGTAGGTGGTGTTGTCGGTGAGGGTTACGTTGCCGAAATCGAAGCTGTACCACTCTTTTGCACCCGGGCTTAGTAGGGTTGAGTTGACACTATTGCTCCCTAAAACCGTTCCGTTCCAGGCATCCAGTAATTCTACGGTAACGGTTTGCGGTGCCGCTCCGCTAGCCGTAATAAACAGACTGATTTCATTCGCAAGGTAAGTTCCGTTGCCGGTGTTGTGCGAAAAACTTTGTCCGACTTGTTGAGTGGTGGATACGAATAAATCGCTGTTATTCGCGCCCGTGTCGATGTAATTGATATCGAGATTGGCAGACGTAATAATCGCAAAGGTATCGGTTACTGTTCCGCCATTACTGTCGCTGGCGGTCACATCAATAGTGAGTGTTCCCACATCCAGGTTTGAAGGTGTTCCACTAAAGGTTCGTGTTACAGCGTTAAAGCTTAGCCAGGCTGGCAATCCGCCGCCGCCATTTAATTGCGCGCTGTAAGTGAGTGTATTGCCCGTATCTATATCGCTAAAAGTATTGGCTGCGAAAGTGAAATTGAAGGCAACATTTTGAAGCGCATTTTGGTTGGGAATAGGGGAGGCCGTAATCGGAGCATCGTTAGTAGCGGCGATATTGATGATAAAAGAATCTGTATCGCTCAACGCACCACCGGTGCCGCTATTGCCCAAATCATTGGTGAGGATGGTAAAGGTATCGCTGCCGTTAAAGTTGGCGTTTGGTTTATAGGTCAATATTGACAGTGCATTATTAATAGCCGCTGCTGTACCGGTAAACGTCATGGTGGAATCGTTGCTGCCGTCACCCTTAGTAAAGGTTAAGCCGGTGACTCCTGCGAGTGATAGAACGCCATTGCTCACGGAAATGCTGGTGCGCACCGAGTTGCTGGCTGCATCCGCATCGGCAATGCTGATTCGGTTGCCATTGCCTGCGCTGAAAACCAGAGCTGTGTCTTCGTTAATGTTCTGGGTGCCAGGGACGGTATTAACAGGTGCGTCATTCGTGGCGGTAATGTTGATGGTGGCAGTGTCATTGGATGATAGCGCGCCATCGCTAGCGGTTATCGTCAGTGTTGAACTCGCCGCTGGTGCATCGGCGGCCATGCGATAAGTCAGGGTCGCACTGTTATTGCCGTTGAAAAAATTATTCAGCTGAGCGACGGTGCCGGTTAACACCAGGCTGTTAGTGCCATTTCCCGAGGTGATGCCTACACCACTTGTGCCTACGCTCGCAGTGATTTGACTGCTGCTCCCGGCGGCAAGAGTGACCGTCAGGTTATCGCCATCTATATCCGCCACGCTGATGCCGGTGCCGTGCAAATTTAACGCAACTTGCTCGGTGGCATAATAGTTTGTGGGCGTGATGGTAACGGAGGGTGGTGAGTTCGGAGCGGACATGTTAGTAACCGCGAACGATAGATCCCAAGGTGAACCACCCGCGTTGTTAAAAAAAGTGCCGTTATTAAAGACATTGGTGTTGTGATAAGTCGCTGCAATCAGATGATCGCTACCACTCGTGCTTAATCGCACCCAATAAACCTGGTAGGCAGTGAGGGATGTTTCAGCAAAATTGAAGTTAACCCACTGCACCCCATTACTGAGTGTGCTAGATGAAACCGTTGAACTGCCGATAACATTTCCGGTGTAACCGTCGCGTATTTCCAGAAATAAATTTTGGGTAGCTGCGCCTGCGGTTTTGTTTATTTCTACACTAAAGCGATCCATCAATATGGACGTAGTGGACTGAAAGCTTTGCCCCGCAAAATCACCCGGTATTAACACATAGTTACTGCCACCGGATCCGGTATTAATGTAAGTCACATCGGCCAGCACACCGCTCCAGGCGAGATGTTGTTGCACGTTAAATAAAGTCGCTGTTTCAACAGTGCCGATATTTTTTTCCAGTACCCAATCAGCATGGCCGGTATTACCGGTCAGGTTTGTGCTCGCGGCTACGTCGGCGCCGGTAAATTGATTTAATTGCTGCAGTAGTTGCACACCAGCATCATTTGCTGCCAGTTCACAGCCGTAAATTAAAATATCCGCATCGCTGGTTAAGTTCTTCTGCCAGCTGCTTAATTCATTTGTAAATTGCGCGATAGAGTTTTGATTGAGTACCACGTTGCCAAGTTGCAATTCACCGGCAACACCGTGGGAAATCAAATGAATGGACGCAATATTGGAGTAAAGACTGAGACTCTGGGTGATTTGTGCAATGCCATCCTGATTTTTATCAAGATAAATAATTTCAATATTTTTATTGTCAGGATTATTTAAAATGTCGTCGACTAAACGCTGATAATCCGCTACGTGGGTATCTACAAAAACCAATGAATGAGTGACGGCTTCCGGTGCAATATTGCTTGGTAACGCAATGGGGGTGTCAGAATTATTGACTGGATTATTCGCAATGTCAGTTGTATTTGTTTCGGAGGAAACTGCTTGGTGCTGTGAAATTAAATCAGGATAAACCTGCATTAAATCCAGATTATTTGCAGCGTGAGTCAGTGAGTCAACGGCGTGGTGAGAATCGTCAAAAACAGCAATATCCGCCGTGGCCGAAAATAACAGCCGTGGTTCTAGAGCTTCGATCAGTGGACGACGTGGACGCGTTGATTTTGACATGGCTGCTCAAATTACGTTTTCTTATACACAGCAAATTGCGTGTTAAAGATTAAGGAATATTGTTACTTTTATAATCCATGCGTCCTTTTTTCTAACAACAAATTTGTAAAAACCTTTAAACCTAATTCGCTGGGCGTTTTGCATCCAGCAAATTTAAGGTGACGCCCTGAAAACTAACTTTGCATTTCAGGCCGCTTGGAATTTTGTTGTCGGGGTTTGGAATTGAGAGGCGAATCGCAAAGGTATTGCTTGGGCCATCAATTACCTGATCTACCAGTATCACATCAGCTGTATAGGTTTTATTGGTTGAGCCGAGTTCTGGAGTTACCGTCGCTTTCATACCTTCTTTAATTGCACCATACAAACTGGACGGCGCAAATACTTCTACTTTAAGCGGATCGAGATGTGCAATTTTTAATACAGGTTCAAAATCAATGTGCTCACCTGGCTGTTTAAAACGTTCAACAACAATGCCACTCACAGGGCTAACAATGGTTCGTTTTTGTAAATCGGCTAGCGCACGTTTATATTCTAAATCGGCTTGACGCTTTCGATCCTGAGCCTGCTGCAATTGTTGCGCGGCAATGGCGCGCTCGGTTTTCGCTTTATCCAATTCAGTGAAAGAGGCAGCTTTCTTTTCATATAAATTATTCACGCGTTCGAGGTTGCGCTGGCTAAAATCCAATTGCAGACGCTGTGCGTCTACGTCGCTATGAAGTTCGGCCTGAACGCGACGCAATTCCGCCGTGGCGGTTTCAACGCTCGACTCAAGTCGTGCAACCACAGTACCTTTTTCCACTTTACTGTTTTTATCCACAAGCACTTCGCTGATAACACCCACCACAGGGCTACTGAGCGCGATCATGGTTGAAGGCTCAATGCGGCAATTTAATTGATTGGCATTATTGCTTTGTGCAACTGCACTACCGGCACTGGCGAATAAAAAAAGGCTTACAAAAAGTTTGGTCATAGGTGTTCAAACAAAGAAGAATTCTGAACCCTAACTATAGAAGACATTTGTAAAATCGCTGGAAAAATCACCATTTTTTCGAATGAAATTAATCGTTTTTATACAATCAAAAGGCGTGTTGAAAATTGCGGATAAAAATTTGCTGGAGTTTGCGGTACAACTGAGTCGCTATAGGTTCAGCAGGGTGATAAAAACGAACATAAGCACGCTCGCCAAATTGATTTTCTTGTATAAGGTCTTTGGCTGTAAGGTCCACTAAAAAGATCATTTGCGACGTTTTAGTGCCTTCGGGTTTTGAGGCATCCAACGTAATACGACCGCCACCTTTTGCTCCCAGTACCGGGCTTGGAAGTTCGAAAGTTCCTGCAGGAACTTCCTGACTTATACTGGCTTCAATGCGTTGCGCAACTTTACTCGCCAAGCGTAACTCCACTTTGTTGGTTGCCCGTTTCACCAAACCAATTTCTTCCTGCGTTAGTGCTGCGCGAACCCGTAAAGGTTCTTGTGTTTCAACCAGCGCTACACTTTCACCTTGCGTTAAAAAACTGCCTTCGAGTTGATAATGTTTTGTAATACGCAAACGCCCTGCAGTTGAACTGCGCAATGTCAAATGCGCAACGCGCTCTTGTAAGGTATTTATCTCAGCGCGAATTGCATCGGCATCCTGCGCAAGTAATTGTGCCTTGCTGCGATCATCGCCCCAAGCTTCTTGCAAGCGCGCTTCGTATTCACGCAGGCTCGCTTGTTTGGTGGTGAGGCTTGCAATTAATGTTGGGTTGCTCAGTTGCAAAACTGCCTGACCCTCTATGACGTGTTCACCATCTTTAATAAAAAGCTCAGTAATTTCGCCAGAAGCTTCGGCTTTAATCCGTGCATTGTCCGGCAACCAAATGACACCTTCAGTGGATGTTGTATTAGGCATAGGTATAAACGTGAAAAATAACATAAGGGTTGCGATACTGCTGCATACAACGATCATCGAACGTTTACGCACAGCTTTTAATGCAGGACTTTTTAATAAAAATAAACTGTATTTAATTGTTGGCAAAAGAATTTGAAAACCAATCAACCACAGCGCGAGGACTAAACCAAGTTTTGGAAAATAATGAGCTGCCAATAAAATAATGGAAACCAGAATAAATAAGCGATAGATAAGAGCAGCAATACTGTAAATTGTTAAAGCACTTGCCTGGCGCAAATTGGCAGCGGGTGGATACAAACCTTGTAGCCCATAGGCATAGCGACGAATTAAATAACTGATTTGCTGGTTAGCACGGCTGGCTAAATTGGGTTGGTCAATCGCATCGGTTAGCAAATGGTAACCGTCGTAACGCATAAGTGGATTGCCGTTGAAAAATAAAGTTGAAACGCTCCCGATTAATATAACGTTGTATAAAATATCTTTTAATAATCCCGCTTCAAGATTTATCCAAATTAAGAGTGCGAGTGCAGCCAAAAATAATTCCACCGCCATTCCCGCTGCACTCACCAACATGCGTTTCCGTTTGGTTTTAAAGGCAGTTGCGGCGCTGGCATCTACATAGGGCAATGGTGTGCCCAACATAAAAATAACGCCGAATTCATGAACATCGCCGCCCCAGGCTTTGGTAAATAATCCGTGCCCTAATTCATGGACTACTTTTAGTAGCGGGTAAATCAGCCACAATAAAAATAGATTTTGAGGCGATAAAATTTTATCCAATTGCCCATGTGTTAATTCCGTCCAATGCAATGCTGCTTGCACCAACGCAATGGTTACACACAAAAGCCAAATTATTCCCATGGCGGGAGATGTCATTAATTTCGCTAGAGGGCTGAGTTTTTCTAAAAAGCGATTTGGGTTGCCAAGTGAAAATTTCCACACCAGCGGATTCATGAGCAGCTGTAACCAACGCTGCTTTTTTTTCTGCTGTTGCCGCGAAAATAACTCCTGTGTGCTGGGTGGCATATCGCACAATAATAAATCGGCTACATGCAAATATTGTAAGAGATGAACGAGTTCATCGCGCGTGGGAATTTCTTCGGGATTTTCGTAAAGGTCAGGTGCGGACGCTGCCTGCAAAATTTGCGGCAACGCATTTCGCCCATTCATAAAACTCAACAAGCGATACGCAGATGGTGTGAGTCGGTGAAAACGTCCATTACTTTTGTCGTGCAATAAATACCAAAGTTCGCCGTTGTAATCGCGGCGTTGGAAATCAATATGGCGTGGCAGGGAAGGGCGCAATACTTCGAGGCGTTGCCAAAGGAGGTTTTGGTCTACAGCCATAGTTTTAACCTGAGCCAATACCAAATATCGTGAAACCAAATCCAGCCTAATAATTCACGGCCTGCCAACACTTTGCCTGAGCCCGTCATGCCCGGGCGCAATTCGGCTGTTTCGCGATTGAGCGTTGTTTCTACGCGAAAATAATTTTTACCTTCACGAATTTCACTGATGGGCGTAATGGATTTTACGCTTGCTTCAAAAACTTCATTTGGAATACTCGTCAATTTTATTTTACAAAGCTGGCCTTGTTTTAGCGCCGCTATATCTCGTTCATCTACCCACAGCTGAACGAGGTAACCCTGGGTTGCGGAAATTTCAAATAAAATTTGCCCTTGCTTTACTGGCGTTCCCAAGGATTGGGAAATATCGTCTGACGTAATTATTCCATCGCTCGACGCTACTAATTGCGTGCGAGATTGTTGCTGTTCAATCAATTGCAATTGGCTGGTCGCTTGCTCGACTTTTTCACTCGAAATGGCCGCCTGTGCACGATTAGAATTTGCCAGGGCGTTGTCGTATTCTTGCTGTGATTGTTGTTTTTGGCTGAACAGTTTGCGTCTTTCCAAACGCAGATCTTCATCATCAAGTTGCGCGAGTAAATCGCCCTGTTTAACATAAGCGCCGGGCCGTACTTTTATTGATTGCAGGTATCCGTCTTGTGGCGATACCACTAAATATTTGTAGGTGCTTTGTAAACTCGCATCGCTCGTAACCCAATAGTTGGCTGGGAAAAGTAGAATAAGAAATACTGTGATGGCAGTAATAGCTGCTATTTTGCGGGTCAGTTTTTTTTCACCTAACAGAGGTTGTAATTTTTTTTGTAGGCGTACCTTTATCTGCTGGCGAATATTATTTTCACCCGATTGTTTCAGTGCGATTAAATCACTAACCAACAATAATGCAGAGGGTAAAAAAGTGTTTTGTTCTGTTGGAGTAAATTTATATTCAATAGTCAATACGCCTAGAACTCTTGAATTCTTTCGCAATAAAAAACTATCTATAGTCGCGGCTTGTTGTTCGCGTAGAAGATTTTCGTGGCAACGTTGAATTTTCAATGAATCAACAGTATCCGCGGAATTTTCGGTAACGTGAATATTAATTCGTTGATCAAATGTTTCATCCATCGCATCGGTAATAGCCTGCATGGCGCTAGTGCGTTTATCAAAATTTGCGGAGAATGAAACCGCACTCAAGTCGATTGCGTTATTTTTTAATAAGCCAAAACTAACGCGCGAGGCTTGTAATTGTGTTGCAAAAAAATTGACCAGACTAATGGCTGTTTCCTGCAAGCTATCTTCTTTTAGCAAGCTATTCATCAATTGCATTAACAATTTACTGTGCCGGATTTCTTCAGTTGAGGATAAGTCGGTTGCAGTTAATTCCTGTGATGTCTCTTGCTGTACTACCTCCTGGTGCAATAACAGAAACTGCAACCAAACCATTCCCTTTTGTAAAACCCCCAGGCTTTCGGCGATAACTTTTTTATCGTTAGTATCAATTCGCAGAATAATGACACCCCAAAACTCACCCTGATGTACCACCGGGTGCGCCATCAGTAGTTGGTTGCCATCAATTGGTAGTAAATGTAAACGTTGTTTTTGGACAACTTCTTTAATAGCGACGGTAGTGGCCTGATCTGGAATAAATTTTTCGTGCGATGGGATTTCCGGAATCTGAGCAATATATATCGGGTTGCCGCTTTCCGGTACGCGCACTAATGCGGCGGAAATGCAATTATGGATAATATGCTGTTGCTGCTTTAACCAGCTTTTTAATGGAATTTTAGCTTGGTACATGAATTTTTTTGGCAAAAACGCCAATCGCCGATAATTAGATTTATTTGAGTTTGTTTGTTGGCTTTTCGCTTCATTGAAAGTATAGAAGCTAATTGCGTGAACGCTGGATTTTTGTTGATATTGGGTAGCGAAATACTGCAGCTTCAGGGGAATAGCGATTGGATACCATCGCTTAAAGCGGTGTGTAATCACAGCCGCTATGGGAACACTTCAGGTAACTCTTATGTCTATCTATTATTTCTATTCTATTTTTGCCAAAACCACTTTTTAGCCGTGAGTGTCAATTCTGCAATCTGCGCTTGTTTATGTTCCTCATCGGTAAACCAATAATAATCGTGTTGAATTTTTGGTTTTATCCAACCTTTAAAGGGTGCGATATATTCGAGATGCAAAACAGGTAAGCCCAGTTTACGGTCGGCGTTAAAGCTGCGGTTCCAGTCTACCAGAATGTCGCGTTTGGCTATGGCTACCGCAAGTTCTTCGGTTTGCGCCTGGATCAGGCGGCAAGCGATAAACCCAACTACCGGTGCAGTACTGCTGTAGTTTTCGAAAAAAATATCGCTGCCAGAAATTACAACTTTGTAGTACATCATCATTTAATAAATTTATTCACTAGTCCAATTCAACATCATTTTTGTTGAGGTACAGGGGAGTAGATGCAGGCATTTTATGAAAAAGTTTGCTGAAGTGCTGCTGCACTTTTGCAATATTCATGAGCCCCATACTGCTTGAGAAACCAAACCAAACGTACAGTCCATTTAAGTCGCGAAACATAGGTGGCAAATGTTTTGGTGGTTCAATAACGCCTTCTAAATAGCGCTCATAAAGTAACGGCAAATCATCTAGCGTAACTTTGCCTACGAATAACATGGGAATAATTTCTGGTACACCGGATTGAATAGCGCTACGAATAAAATTTACATTTTCTACAAAACCTTTTACGTAGGAAATGTCTTTAGTAAATACGGAACCGCCATCCAATGTGCCACCGCGAAATACACGCTGCGTCACGCGATAACTATCGTGCTCGCTGATGCCGCGCTCAATAAAATACTTATACACCTCGCAAAAATTCGCACCTTGTTCGGCTAAATCCACAGCCACAACGCGGTCGCTTATGCGACGTGCGCGCTGAGGAAATGAGCTGAATGTTAACGTTTCCATTAAAACGGCCATGCCTTCCTGAATCGCTGTGATACGCGGTGAACCTACGCTCAACCAGGTTGCCCAGGGTTGCTGACGCCCGTTAAGAGTAGTGCCTAAGTGCACCCAGCCTTCGTGAACTTCGAGAACTTGTAAATCCAATTCTGAAAACATGGCGCGGCGATTAATTTTAATGCAGTCGCCACCGGCAGATGCATCCGACACTATGTCATTGCTTAATTCAACACGTACTTCACCGTGGCCGAAATAGTTGATCATGCGTTGGTGCAAAATACTTACCGCTTGTTCGGCGCTAATACTATTGGCGTAGGGGCGATTCAAATGTTCAACAGCGGGGAGTGAAAAAATGTGGCATAAGCGCTCTCCCATTTCGCGCAAGGTTTTGCGATCGCCGCGAATTTTATCTTGCGCTGAGCCGTAGAGAAGTTTGCTGAAATGACCGAATTGATTTGTACCGCGTGAACGTAGGAGTTCTATAACAATCTGGTACTGATCAATGGTGGCTAGCAAAATGTGACCAAGTGCATCATCGCGGCCCAAGTCGCGGCGAACATCTGTCTTGAGCTCTTTAAGAAGTTGATAAACTTTTTCAGTATCAAAAGCTAGTCGTTGCTTTTGATAAAAATCATCACCTAATTGCGGTAATTCGCGACCGCCTTTCGCCAGGAAACGGATTTCGAGATCTGCCGGCCACTTGATCGCATCCAAAATGCGAATTGGCTTTTGCAGTGCAACCAAGCGATTCGATAAGCTGCGTAACCGTTCGAGATAGGCTTGATTCGTCATAAAGGAATGTTCTGTTTGGGCGACAAGGCAACAGCCATGAAAAACGCTGTCATCGGCCCGCCCATTCTAACTGCTACTGCGGCAAAAGTGATTAGCATCACAGTGGGATAATTGAAAAATAGCCATCACCGGGTCAAAAAAAGTAGGTTTTGGAAGCCACTTGAATAAAACCGCAAAACTACTTGCTTATGCTGCTTTGGTCAGCGTACATTTTTCGTCGTTAAAAAAAGCGCGATTGCTTGGAGTGTGGGGAGATCTATGGCGTTTATTGCGCTGGAAAAATTACATCAGCTTTACGATGGGTATCGCAGGGTGTTTCGTCTGAGTGGTCGCGAATGGATACTTTTGCAAGAAGGCGGTAAGCATTATTGTATTGCAAACCAATGCCCGCACTTGCAGGCGCCTTTGGCGCAGGCGAGTCTGGCTAATAATATTTTGCGCTGTCCAACCCATGGAATTGAGTTTGATATCCGCTCTGGCATGCCCGTAAATCCCACCAGCTGCCGACATGCGCTGAGTTATTTACCACTAGTTTATGATGCTAATCAAATCGGGTTGGATATTGATTAACCGCATAATTCGAGAAAAATAAAAACCAGTAAGAAAACAAGAACCGGAAAAACACCAGAAAATGGAAAACATCTTATAAATAAGTTTCCGGCCGACATCTCAGTGAAAAATAATAAGGTTCTTCATGTCCATTTTATCGGTTGTTATTTGTATTGCGCTGCTTGTGCTATTAACAGCGCGCTGGAATGTAAATCCATTTCTTGCATTTTTAATAACGGCTATCACTGGCGGAATACTATTGGGGATTCCGCTCAATAAAATTCCTGATTCTATTGAAAAGGGCATGGGCGGGATTTTAGGTTCATTGGCCGCAATTATTTGCCTTGGTGCTATGTTTGGAAAGCTAATCGCCGATTCGGGTGCTGCGCAAAAAATAACATCGGTTCTCATTAACTTTTGCGGCGAAAAATATATCACCTGGGCCTTAATGCTCGCCGGCCTTTTTGTAGGCATTCCACTTTTTTATAATGTGGGCTTTGTGCTTCTGGTGCCGCTGGTATTTTCGGTAGCCTACCAAACAAAGCTTCCGGCTGTTTATCTGGGTATTCCGTTGTTGGCGGCTTTGTCCGTCACTCATGGTTTTTTGCCACCTCATCCCGCACCTACAGCTTTGGTTCCACAATTTAAGGCGGATATGGGGCTGACGCTGATTTACGGTTTTATCGTTGGTCTACCGGCCATGATGATTGCGGGACCAATATTTTCAAGGTTTCTGAAGCATGTTCATAGCGAACCGCTTGCGACTTTTACACCGGAATTGATTGCGGTTGATGCGCTGCCATCTGCGAGTAAAAGCTTTTTTATCGCTTTACTGCCAGTAATTATGCTGAGCGCAGCGAGTTTGCTGGCGCCCCTATTTGCAAGTAATGCACTCTTAAAACCCTATGTTGATTTTTTTGGTAATCCATTAATAGTGATGCTGATTGCCTTAATGGTAGCCAGTTATAGCCTGGGTACCGCCTGTGGCAAGCCGCTGGTTAACATAATGCAAAGCTATACTCAGGCTTTAAAAGATATTTCGATTATCCTGTTAATCATTGCTGGCGCTGGTGCGCTTAAACAAATTTTTGTTGATAGTGGTGTCAGTGATGATATTGCCGCTAGTTTGAAAAACATCCCGGCTAATCCATTACTGCTTGGCTGGCTGATTGCACTCATTATTCGTGTTAGTTTAGGTTCCGCAACGGTTGCAGGTCTGACTGCAGCGGGTATTATGGCGCCCTTGGTATTATCGTCACCGACTATCAACCCTAATCTGATGGTGCTCGCAATTGGTGCAGGTAGCTTAATGTGCTCACACGTTAATGACTCCGGCTTTTGGATGTATAAAGAATATTTCAATTTGACCTTGAAGCAAACCTTTGCCTCCTGGTCGGTAATGGAAACTATCGTTGGATCGCTCGGGTTAATGGGTGTTTTGTTGTTGGATACTGTAGTTTAAATATTCGTTGAATTGTTTTAATCGTTCTGTGTCATTAATTTATTGTCACTATTCTCCAGATCTTTTTGGGTCTCGGCATTTTCCTAAAGGTAATTTATATGTCTTTCTTCTCGCGTTTATTGGGTAAAAAATCTCAGCCAAAAGTGGTTGCAAAGAAAACGACAAATTTGGAGGTTTTATCGCTGGATGCTTTGGTTGATGTAATTAAAAGTAACGAAGATGAACCCTTACGTATCGCCGCGATTCAAAAAATCACTGATCGGGACATACTATTAAGTTTGTCTGGAGTTACTGAAACCTCAAATCTGAATACGAATCTTCAGAAGACGGCCAAGCAACGCCTCGTGAGTTTAATTGATACAGGCACAATAGCTGTTAACGAATTGCAACAGGCAATTAGCGATAAGATGACTCTTCTGGCGTTGTTAGGTTTAACTACAAAATCAGATGCATTTGAGCAAGTATTGAATACGGTTAGCGATCAAAATGATTTGGCAAAGTTTGCAGTCGACGCATCCACCAGTAAATTGCGTCAGGCAGCGGCAGAAAAAATTAACGATAAACAATTGCTGCAAAAATTAGTAAAAGACACAAAAACAAAAGACAAAAATGTATTTAAAATTGTTAAAGAAAAAAGCGATGCATTTAAAGAAGAGGATAAACGTGCTGCGGATATTATTGCGGCTGTTACCGCTGCAGTTCAATCCTTGGAACAACAAAGTAATCGCCCTTACGATGCACAATTCAGTGCGAAATTTTCCTATCTGCTCCAGCAATGGGAAGCCAAAAAAACCGATGCTTCGTCAGAGCTAACAGCGCGTGCACAAGCGGCGATCGAAAAATCGCAATCTACTATTGATGCCGTTTCAGCAGAGCAAGATGCGCAGGAAATTCAGCATAAAGCAGAGCTTGCTTCCAGCGGCGAGCGCAAAGCCCATATCGAACAATTGCAAGCTTTGTTAATGTCGATTGTAAGTTCAGATGTGAATGTAGAAGAAACTCAAGCGCTATTAAAATTGTTAGATGCCGCTTGGGAGAATTTGGGCAATATTAAAAAACCTGGGGCACAAGAACAAAAGATTGTGGATGGATTGCGTCGCATTATTATTGAGGAATTGGAACACCACAGCACACATGGCAGTCTCTCAGCGCAACAGTTGCGATTTGAGCAACTTGTTGCTGAAGCATCTGCGGATACACAAACACACTATAAAGCGCTTAAAAATCGCGTAAATTTATTGTGTACGTCTTTTAAAGAGAATCTGCCTGATGTGGTTTCGCAAGCGCAATCCGCTTATGAAAAATGGGAAAAAGCCGCGGCAGAAAAAGTGGCTGAATTGCAAACTGCACAACGTCATATCGGTGGACTTATTCGCAAAGCAAATGAAACTGTTGCTGAAGGCGTACTAGGCAAAGCTTTGGGGATACGCCGTGCCATTGATGAGAAATTACAAAACTTCGGAAAATTACCCAATCATTTAGCGGCTCAGTTAGAGCAATTGGATGAAGCGCTCGCGAAACTTCAAGACTGGAAGAATTACGCTGTCGTACCTAAAAAGCATGAATTAATTGCGCAGCTTGAAGCATTGGATGGTAGTAAAGAGCATCCCGAAAGTCTTTCTAATAAAATCAAACGTATTCAGGAAGAGTGGCGTGCACTGAGTAAAGGCGGTAAGGATCAGGAACAGGATTTATGGGAAAAATTTCATGACTTGGCACAAAAGGTTTACCAACCTTGCCGCGACTATTTTGCTGAGCAAGCGACCATTCGCCAAAATAATTTGACGGCTTTGAAACAATTGGTTGATCAGTTAAAGCATTATCTAGCAAATCACCACTGGGATAATGCTAACTGGAAAGATGTCGAGCGAGTTATACGTGTGGCGCGCCAGGAATGGCGAAATCATACGCCCACGGAGCGAGCAGCAACACAACCGGTGTTAGCCGAATTTGAATCTACTTTAAATGCTATTCAACAAAAGCTTATTGATGAATTTCTAAGAAATTCCTCGCTTAAAAAAGAATTAATTGCGCAAGCGCAACTTCTGGTGACCCTGGAAGATTCTCGCAAAGCGACAGATCAAGTTAAGCAGCTACAAGCGAAGTGGCAAACCGTGGGTGCAAGCCCTCGCAAAGAAGAGCAGCAATTGTGGCGGGAGTTTAGAAGTGTTTGCGATGCTGTATTTGCAAAACGCCAACAGCAATCTGAAGAATTTAAAGCCGAATTGGATACTAACCTGAATCGTGCAAAAATATTACTTGCGGAAGTAGAATCGCTAACAGAATTGAAAGCACAAGCGTTAACCGATGCCCGCAAACGTGTTGATGACATTCGCCAGGAGTTTGGCGCATTGGGCCAATTCCCTAAAGCTCAAGTTGCCGACATTAATACTGCATTTAATAAAGCAATTGACTCGTTTGAACAAAAATTAAAAGACGAACGAGTAGCGCTTAAGCAACAAGTGTGGGTCAATTTATTTGCTGCTAATCAAATAGTAAATGCCCATGAACTTGCCTTAGTTCAAGGTAACGATTCAGATGTTGAATCACTGCAAGCACAAATAGATGCAATTACTCAATTGCCAGCAGGTGGTTTGAAAGCTATTCAGCAAAAAATCGCGCGTGCTAATGCGAGTGCAGACGTAAATGCGAACCTCAACTTGTTGCGCGAGCTTTGTATTCGTGCAGATATTTTAACCGGCACAGAAACACCAGCAGCTGAGCAATCTTTACGCACTACGTTTCAAGTGAATCAATTGCAACAAAATTTTGGCCGTAAGGCGCAAGATATTTCTGTAGAGTTTGAAAATCTTGTATTTGAGTGGATCGCAGTTGGTGCGGTGGACACTAAAGCCTACGATTCTTTATTCTCCCGATTTAATGCAAGCCGATTGAAAGCGACAAAGTGAAGTGTACACATGGAAATTGGAGAGCAGGCACCGCCAATTTCCATGTGTAATTATCATGGAGCTTACTAAGGATTTAAGTAAATGAAAATTGTATTAAGAGTTGCTGTATTGGTAGTCGTTATTTTCGTTGCTATGAATTACTTTGGATATCAACAGTCAGTCCAAATTCCCTGGCAAAGTTGGGTTGCAAGCTTTAAACAGAAAACAAATGATTTGATACCTGAAAATGAGTCGCTCAACGCTACAAATACCGTAAAAATATCTAAGTGGACGGATGACAAAGGTGTTGTTCATTATGAGAATCGTCCGGTAGAAGGTGCGAAAACGTTAGAGGTTAACCCTGACGATAATGTGTTGCCTTCAACACCCATCGTAAACTCAGCTGAGAGTGAAGCAGAGTCAAAACCCAAAACAATGAATCAAGAAATGGAAGCACTTCGGGAAGCCAAACAGCGTCAGATGGAAGCCATCATCAATCGCTAACAACAGTTTCGATGGAATTTTTAAACATACTTTCAATCGGCGATAGCCGATGAGACTTTAGGTAACGATGAAATCTTTGATGCGAACGTTTAGGCGAATTCTGTTTTTCGCAGTCGCACTTCTTTTTGTGTATCAGTTGTGGTTGTTAGGGTGGATTCTTTGGTGGAAATCAAATCCTCCCGTGAACACAAGCTTTATGTCTATTCGTTTGGATGAGTTACGCCAAAAAAATCCGCAGGCAAAACTACAGTATCAGTGGGTACCTTACGAAAAAATATCAGCAAATCTAAAGCGCGCGGTAGTGGCTGCTGAGGACGATAAGTTCATGGAGCATGATGGTTTTGATTGGGGAAATATCGAACGCGCCATCAAGAAAAATCAGCGCAAAGGCAAACGGCTTGTTGGTGGTTCAACGATCTCGCAGCAGTTGGCCAAGAATTTATTTTTGTCTCCCTCGCGTTCTTATTTTCGTAAAGCTCAGGAAGCTGTCATAACTGTGATGATTGAAACCCTATGGAGCAAGCGCCGTATTTTGGAGGTTTATCTCAACGTGGTGGAATGGGGCAACGGTGTTTTTGGCGCAGAAGCTGGTGCTCGCAGGCAATTTGGCCAATCCGCAGCGAGTTTGGGCGAATATCAGGCCGCTCGCCTTGCTGTAAT
>Ga0247739_10000240_pt1 | contig 18998 bp, 13 predicted proteins | sample UWRJL058202B2_FD_180943 | JGI IMG/M metagenome (GOLD analysis project Ga0247739, IMG submission 180943) | Plant litter microbial communities from Arlington Agricultural Research Station in Wisconsin, United States - UWRJ-L058-202B-2 | ecosystem: Environmental > Terrestrial > Plant litter >...
CCTCGGCAAACCTGAAACTTTCTACAGATCGTGCACAATCGGTAAAAAAGTCGCTGGCAGATTTAGGAGTTAAAACATCCAGACTTGAATCAGAAGGTTACGGGGAAGAACATCCGGTTGCTTCTAATAATACGGAAGAAGGTCGCGCTCAGAACCGTCGCATATCAATTAGAGTGACAAAGAAATAATGTAATATTTTGAAATTTGAAAGCCCGGCTAAGTGATTGGCCGGGCTTTTTTACATTCTGGTTTAGAAAGGATATCTAATTTTTGACCGTTAAATAAGTTTTGTAACCAATTGATAACAAGTAGTCTGTGTAATTGATATCGATTTATTTTTATTTTTTATTATTACAAAAATTATTATTCACACTAATCACAATTCAGATGTTTCTAATTCGACCACTCCGTTGCTTTCTTGTTATTTTACTGGTTTCTTTTTCTGGTTTCTCATGTATTAATGATCATGAGATTCCGGTAAAAGTTCCTGCTAAGATTAAAACTGTTGAAATGATCTTTGCATTTCCATCTACTTTTAAGCTTCAATTTGAAGATCTGGGTAATATTCCTGTTACTGAATACGGGATATTACTGAGTAAAGGTATTAGCGGATTTCTTACCCCCATTCCAACTTTTGCAGATGAAGTATTTATTTTTACTTCACCAGTCGATTTAAGCGTTAAATCCCAGGTTTATGTTACCAGCACCAGTTATGCAGATGTAAATTACAGGGCTTATGCAAAACTTGAAGATGGAACAATAGTTTATGGAGAAGTTTTAAAATATCGTTTTCAACCTGGTTGAGACTTCGTCGGAATAGACTTTCCAAGACTAGGCGTCCCCGTTTTAAAAACTTGAAAAGTCTATTCCGACGAAATCTACAAATCAGCCCAATTTCTTTTTAAGATATCCTAACGACAATTTATAAGCATCAGCCGTTGCAGCAGGATCATGTTTTGGATTGCTAGGATTTGCAAAACCATGCACAGCATCATACATTTTAATAGTTAACTGCTTCCCAGCCGCTTTCATATCTTTTTCAAATTGTTCAACTGTTGCAGGATTGATTCCCTGATCCTGGCTGCCAAATATTCCTAATACGTCTGTATTTAGCGTTTTAAGCTTTTCAACATTCTTTTCAGGACTTCCATAATACATCACGCAGCCCACGATTTGTTTTTGCCCAATAATGGCACTTTGCAACGATAACATTCCTCCAAAACACCAGCCGATAGTTGCTATTTTGGCTTTTTTCCCAACATAAGTAATAGCTCCTTTTGTAATGGCCGTCAATCGTTCAGTGGTAGCAGCCTGCATTAATTTACCAGCTTCTTCACGTGTTGTACCAACTTTTCCATCGTACATATCCAATGCGAGCACATTTACATCACTCAGATCTTTGTAAAGTTTTGCTGACTCCTGTTTAATATGATCATTTAATCCCCACCATTCCTGATAAACTAAAAGCCATTTGTCCGATTTTTTGGCGGATTTTAGTAAAAACCCGGAAGCTGTTTTACCGTCCGGAGTTGGAAAACTAATTGTTTCGCCATCGCCTTCATAATGAAATGGAACGGGCAACTCGTGAAGTTGCTGAAAAGCCGGATCCGAGGCAAGTCTGGCCATATCATTTCCAAAAGCCGGTGTATGACAAATTGGAATAGTCATTGTTTCCTTCTTTTTTGGCGTGTAAACATTCAGCATAAAAATTGCTACCAAAAATGAGATTAGTTTCATAGGTTAAAATTGAATAAGTGATTTTGAAAAAGTTAGTTTTATCCATTTGCCAGGCAGATGAACAATTAAATGTAAGGATTTTTGGGCTTGAAAATTTAAACAACCAGTTTTAAACTGTATAAAGCAACTCGAATTATCGACATATACGAAAGCTAAAATGAATTAATTTAGAGCAGATAAATCTTTTAAGTTAAGGATATAATTATATTATTTAATTGTTGTACTTATTAAAAGTGAGGAACTTAAAGCTATATTCTGTCCGTTAAACCTTCATTAAGTTCTATTTAATTACATGAGTCGCAAACGATATTCTTTTATAATACTCATCCTGGGTTCCCTTGCTACAATAAGTCCATTTTCTATTGATATGTACTTGCCGGGCTTCCCGACTATTGCAAAAGATTTACACACAACGATTGATAAAGTCCAGTTTTCGCTGACCAGTTATCTGATTGGAATTTGTATCGGACAGATTTTGTACGGTCCTCTTTTAGACCGGTTTGGCAGAAAAACACCACTTTATGCCGGCCTGTTTTTATACGTTGTTGCATCCATTGGTTGTGCCATGACTTCTTCTGTTGACCAATTAATTCTCATGCGGTTTTTCCAGGCAATGGGTGGTTGTGTCGGCCTCGTAGCTTCACAGGCTTTGGTGAGTGACTTATTTCCTTCCAATAAAAGGGCAGAAGTTTTCTCTATGATTACGCTGGTTATTGCTGTTTCTCCAATGATTGCGCCAACGGTTGGTGGTTATGTTACTGTTGGTTTTTCGTGGCATTGGCTGTTTATCATTCTTGCGGGTATTGTTACAATTATGATTGCAGGTATTTACTTTTTCCTGCCTGTTGGTCAAATGCCTGATAAGTCGGTTTCTTTAAAGCCAAAATCTGTACTTTCCAGCTATTTTACAGTAGTTAGTCAACCTCAGTTTTTGATATATACCGTTGCAGGAGGACTGGCAACAGCTGCTCCATTTGCTTACATATCAGGATCTTCGGATGTTTTTATGAATATTTATAAAGTAAGTGAACAGCAATATGGCTGGATTTTTGCATTTCTTGCATTTGCCATGATCGGATCAACGCAGCTGAACCATTTTCTACTAAAAAAATATAAAAGCCAGGAGATTATTAAAACGACACTGATTTACCAAAGTATAGTTGGTTTCATATTAATTATTGGTGTTTATTACAATTGGTTTGGATTATACAGCCTGATTGGTATGATGTTCATTTTTCTTACCGGACAAGGTTTAACGGGACCAAACACTTCTGCGCTTTCATTGGCTCCTTTCAAAAAACATACAGGAAGCGCATCTGCACTGATGGGAAGCTGGCGAATGGGCGCAGGTGCTATCATATCTGCAATCGTAAGTATTTTGCATAATAATACTGCTTTGCCAATGGTAGGAATGATGGCTTTTTGTTCAATAGGAGGACTGATTATTTTGTCTCTTGGGAATGCCACAGTTTTGCAAAGAGCAGCTAACCGCGATGTGGAGGAAGGTGTTTCTGTGTTGCTGTAACTTAAAAAATTGTTTTATACTAATTGAACCGCCTGAAATCTTTCGGGTGGTTTTTTTGTGTTTAGTACATAAAGTTTTATTTACTCAATATCATAAATGAAAGATTTTTTAGGATCAATTGTTGTAGATTTCGTAAAAATAATCTTCTTATAAATCTGAGAAATGAGTAATTCTAAAATTTTTGTCTGTTTTATTGCAATGATGGCTTTGTGGCAATGTAAGAAGCATATACAGTCAGAAAAGAAATTATCAGACATTATTTCAGATTCAGAAAGTATTAACGGAAAAGCTGCTTATCTTAATTCTCCTTACATAACTGCCGGAGACCGCGTGTATATGGTCGGTCACCAGAATGGCCAGTTCCCGGATCTGGGTTGGCATGTTACCGGAGAAATGGGTGGGGTCTGGGATCATCCGATTAAATTATTGGACGGGTTTACTGCCACAATTGTTGATGGCGAACAAACTATTTGTCTTACAAAAGCTGATACATTTATTAATTACCCTTTTGCCAACAAACATATTTTTTCTTCCGGATTACGCGGTTTGGAAGTTGAACGTTTCCAATTTGTACCTGATGGAAAAGAGGCGGTTATTATTGAATATACTTTTATAAACAAAGGAAAGGAAACCAAAAATATTACTTTCAATTTCACCGGTTTCACAGATTTACGACCAGTCTGGCTGGGTGAAAAAACGAATATGAACGACACAGGAGATTTTGCTTCCTGGGATGAAAATTCTAAAACGTGGATTGCAAAAGATAGTCTGAATGAGTGGTATGCAATGTTTGGTTCTGACAGATTACCAAAAGATTATCAAAAAGGAATTGAAAATTGTGATTATAAACCTCAGGGAAAAGGTTGCCAGGCTTCAATAACTTATGACGTTAACATTCCGTCTAATTCCTCAATAAGTCTTCCAGTAACCATTTCCGGTTCTTATCAATCTGTTAAACAAGCAAAAGAAACCTTTGATTTTGTGTCTAAAAATGCAACGCAATTATTGAAGGAAAAGAAAGACAGATATTCTGAGTTAGCACAAAAAACCAGATTAACCGTTCCTGATAAAGATTTACAGCAAGCATTTCAATGGATCAAATACAATACAGACTGGTTGGTAAGAGATGTTCCTGAAACAGGCCGTGGATTGTCCGCCGGTGCTCCGGATTATCCATGGTGGTTTGGAGTAGATAGTGAATATGCGCTACAGGGATTAATTACAACAGGACAAAAAGAACTGGTACATCAGTCGATTGATAATATTTACAGATTGTCAGAAAAAGCAAATGGAAATGGACGAATTGTGCATGAAGTTTCTACAAATGGTGCAGTTTTTAATCCTGGAAATATCAATGAAACACCACAATTCGCTACACTAATCTGGACTGTTTATTCCTGGACCGGTGATAAGGAATTTTTGAAAAAATATTTTCCAACGATTAAAAAGGGACTTGATTGGTTATTAAAAGAAAATGATAAAGATGGTAATTTATTGCCTGATGGTTTTGGAATGATGGAAATTCATGGCATGAATAGTGAAATGATAGATGTGGCAGTTTACACACAAAAAGCATTTGCTGATGCTGGTAAAATGGCTTTGGAAATGGGGGAGAGACAGCTTTCTGAAAAATATAAAACCGTTGCTAATCAGTTAAGTAAAAAAATCAACACAGATTTTTGGGTAGCTAATAATAATTCTTATGCTGATTTTATTGGTACAACAAGTCAGGCACTTCATCTGATCAATGATGCAATTGTTCGGGCTGATACACTTAAAAAGCCCTGGGCAGTGAATGAACTTCGTGCTACAAAAACCAGGTTAAAAAGTTTTACTGCTCAAAAGAAACAGGGATTTGTTGTGCATCATAACTGGGTGGTTAATACGCCTATGGAAACCGGAATTGCAGATAGCGCAAAAGCATTGGCGGCCTTGCAGACAGCAGCTAAATTTGTTAATCCGTTTGGTGTTTTTGTTACAGGTATTGACCGGGATGAGACAGCAGGAAAAGATGAGAGTTCAGTTGCAGGAAGTAAAAAGGTTTTTACCTATACAGGTGCCGTCATGACGCTTCCGACTGGTGTGTTGGCTATTGCAGAAAATAACTATGGCAGGCCCGACGAAGCATTAGGTTATCTGAAAAGAATGACAAAATCTTTCAGTTTTGCGCTGCCCGGTTCTATTTATGAAGTTTCCCCGGATTATGGAATGATGGCGCAAGCCTGGAATATTTATAGTTATGCTGTACCAATTGTGACTCAGTTTTTTGGAATTAAACCTCATGCATCTGCTAAAACAATTACTATTCAGCCTCAAATGCCAACAAGCTGGAATGAAGCCAGTCTGGAAAATGTAATTGTTGGTGATAATGAAATTAATGTAGTATATAAAAAGAAGGACAATTATTTACAGCTTAGTTTAACACAGTCCAGAGAAAACTGGAAACTTATTATTTCATTCCCAAAAAACAAATACAAAAAATGGCAGGTCAACGGAAAAGATGTAAAAGCCAGCCCGGATGGAAGCCCGGATGGAAGCCCGGATGGAAAATATGATAGGGTAGAGGTAAGCGGAAAAAACATTTCTGTTAAGGTGAGCTAAAAAGCTAACATCTTACGGCAACGTTTTTATCGCGTCATAAAGCAATTGAATATATTTTTCACGGTCGATATCATACGCTACTTCTGCATTGGGCACTTTTCCTAAAACATCATAGAAATCCACCACAGTAGTTCCGGTTGTAAGAGCACCATTTATTTCCACATCTACAAAACATGATTTGGTTTCAAACATGTCAGGATTTATAAGCATCGCAATTGCGCAGGGATCGTGTAAGGCAGCTCCGCCATCGAGTTCCGTACGGTTTTTGCGGTAAAATATAGAAAAGAAGTCCATCAGATCAGCCGCAGCTAAGCCTGATTTATTACCAATTGACCTGAACAGATCAATGTCTTTTTGGAAAACCAATGCTTTATGAGTCACGTCCAACCCACACATCATAATAGGAATGCCGGACTTAAAAACAAGATGGGCCGCTTCCGGATCAGCAAAAATATTGAACTCTGCCAAAGGAGTCATATTACCACGGAATATGCCACCTCCCATTAAAGAAATACTTTCTATTTTGTCTTTTAAATGGGGATAAGCCAAGAGAAAAGTAGCAATATTAGTTAATGGGCCTGTTGGAACAATCGTAATTTTTTCCGTAGTTTTGGTCAGAATTTCAGCAATTCCCTCTACCGCAGAAATATTTTCTTCTCTAAATGCAGGTTCAGGAAGGAAGGGGCCATCTAATCCCGTTTCACCATGTACATAATCAGCAATAATTAAATTCCGGAATAAAGGTTTTTCGGAACCTCTGTAAACCGGCACATTTGCATTAATCAATGTCAGGATTTTCAGTGCATTGCCCAGCGTTTTATCTTGTGTCTGATTTCCTGCCGAAGTAGTCACTGCTTTTACATCAAATTTCCCGCTACCGAAAGCCAGCATTAACATCAGCGCATCGTCGTGGCCAGGATCACAGTCTATAATAATCGGTATTTTTTTCATGTTGTGAAGTGTTTTTTTATCTAATTTAATTCATGCCGGTATGGAGCAGAACTTTGCGCACCCATACGGGTAACCGATATTGCAGCAGCTTTACATGCAAACTGGCAGGCCTCAATCCAGTCTTTTCCATCTGATAATGCAGTCAGGATTGCTCCATTGAATACATCTCCGGCAGCAGTCGTGTCCACAGGTTTTACTTCCAAAGCCGGAATCAGCTGAGAATATTTTTCCGTCATTAAAAAAACACCTTTTTTACCAAGCGTAATAATAACATTTTTTATTCCCTTACTTTGAAAAAATGAAGTAGCCTCCCGGAGCGAATCTGAACTATCCGGCAGAATACCAGTGATTATTTGCGTTTCAGTTTCGTTAGGAGTGATCAGGTAAATACCTCTTAATAAATTATCTTCCAGCATCACCGCCGGAGCCGGATTCAGGATCACTTTAATATTTAATGCAATACATTTTTGAACAATATATTTTATAGTTTGCAGTGGGATTTCAAGTTGTAAAAGAACGAATTTAATATCTTCAAAAATGGAATCTGGCAGATCTGCCGGATTCAAATCCATATTAGCACCGGAAGCTACTACAATTTGATTTTCTCCGCTTTCGCTTACAGTAATCAAAGCAATTCCGGATGCAAATTCATCTGTTTCGACGATATTAGTAATATCAAGTCCTTCTCTGGAAAAGCCTTCAATAGATTGTTTTCCAAAAATATCTTTTCCGACTTTAGTAACAAACCGTACATCAGCTCCGGATCTTGCCGCTGCGACTGCCTGATTGGCTCCTTTTCCACCTGGGTTTATTAGGAAAACTCCACCCAAAACTGTTTCACCAGGTTTGGGGAAGCTTTCAGTTTTTACTACCATATCAGTATTTGAACTGCCTATTACCAAGACTTTCACAGCCATGTTCAGCTCTTCTTTTTACTCAGTGCCTTTGTATCAACCAGGATACCCAAGCCATAATGTTCAGGATAATTGTAAGCTGTTTGGCCTGTTGCTTTGGCAATGTCTATAACGGCTCTTCTTACTTCCTGAAAGCTTTCTGTATCATGAAAAATCGTACAATCACTGTGTTGTGCAGCCCACAAGCCACATTCATACGTTTCTTTATAATTGTGAATGATGTCGACGTGAGCAAAGTTATAACGACTTGTATCTTTTACAATCCAGTCTCTATAATCAGATTTTATTAATTTAATATTGGAATAAGGGGAAAGCCTTTCTTTTGTTTTTTCGTAATGTTCTTCTTTATTAAATGTATGCTCATCTCCTTCAAATGTATCAACTCCGGTAACACTTTTAAAATAATTTGAGAATACAACTGAGGAATAACCAAATTCAACTCCAAATTCAATACAACGTTCTCTGTCAAGACCAAACTGCTCAATAATATCTTCAATGATCATTTCTAACCCTTCCCAGGCAGAGACCATTTCAATCATATTGCTAGGTTTCGTAAATTTTTTCGGTTTATAGGTTTTAATATATTGCAGAATATTTTTTCTGATAAAAGTTTTTATTTCCATTTTAATCAGTCAGATAAGGTTAGCGTAAATAAAGAATATAAAAGATCACTTGAAATGTAATTATAAATTTTAATAATTGGAACTATTTTTTTTACTGATACGGTAAGTACTATATGTTGTTCTTGTAAATTTTAATAGTAGGAGCCTTTTTACTTAAAGTATGGACATCAATGTTCTTTTATTCTGAATTATTAAAAATATTTACCTCCTGGATAATTTACTATCAAGCTAATCATAAATTTGATGACAAATTATTAAGTATATTATAATCTTAATTTAACATTCGCTCCATTGTATAACTTCAATTTTAAAATGATCAGATATTTCCTCCTAATTATAGCTTTCGGAATGTTTTTACAGGCTTGTAAGCAAAAAACTTCAAGTGAAGAATCGTTGCCTCCGATAAAGGAGTTTTTTGAAAACTATTATCAGGAGCGGCTTCCTTTATATCCATTGGAAGCAACTATGAATGGAGATAACCGGTATAATGACCGCATGACGGATGATTTGACGCAAGCCGGAAAGAATAAATTAACTGTTTTTTTTACAAAATACCAGACAGAACTTGTAAAATATGATCGGGAAAAATTATCTGCAGAGGAAAAAGTAAGTTACGATTTGCTTAAATGGGAATGTAATATTAATCTGGAAGGATTAAAATTGCAGACAGAATTAATGCCGATCAATCAGATTTTTTCAACTCATCTAATGATTTCTCAATTGGCAGGCGGTACCAGTATACAGCCATTTAAAACAGTAAAAGATTACGAAAACTGGTTAAAAAGAGTTGATGGTTTTGTTGTTTGGTGTGATACCGCCGTGGTAAATATGAAAACAGGAATAAAAAAAGGAGTCGTTTTACCAACTTCTTTGATCAAAAAAGTAATTCCTCAGTTAGCCGATATGGATCACGGTCCTGTTACTCAGCATTTATTTTATTCGCCTGTTAAAAATTTCCCTAAGGACTTTTCTGCTGCTGATAAAAGTAAACTGGAAAAGGAATATGCTGCGATGGTAGAAACTAAAATTATTCCTGTTTTTAAAAAACTGCATAATTTTGTGAAAAATGAATATTTGCCGGCAGGCCGAAAAACATCCGGGTTTGATGCACTTCCAAATGGTAAAGCACTGTATGATTATAATATCAAATATTATACAACAACTGAGATGACTGCTGATGAGATTCATCAGTTAGGACTTCGTGAAGTAGAGCGGATTTCTCAGGAAATGGAGAAAATAAAAGAGCAGGTTGGTTTCAAAGGAGATCTTAAATCATTTTTTAACGATGTAAGATTGAATAAGAAACTAATGCCATTTACAAAGCCTGAAGAAGTCATTGCTAACTTTAATAAGATTCATGAAACGATGAAACCGAATCTGAAAAAGTTGTTTGATCTTACTCCGAAAACTGCTTTTGAGGTTCGCCGGACAGAGGCTTTCCGGGAAGCATCAGCATCTGCTGAGTATAATCCAGGGTTAGCTAATGGCTCGCGGCCGGGCATTTTCTACGTTCCTGTTCCGAATGCCAGGACCTATAATATCGTTTCAGACGAAAGTTTGTTTCTTCATGAAGCCATTCCGGGCCATCATTATCAGGTTTCTCTTCAACAGGAAAACAAATCGCTTCCGGAGTTTCGAAAGAATTTATGGTATAGCGCTTATGGCGAAGGTTGGGCATTATACTCCGAATCATTGGGCAAAGAGCTAGGACTTTATACAGATCCATACCAATATTTTGGCATGTTGAGTGCAGAAATGCACAGGGCAATCCGGCTGGTTGTAGACACCGGACTTCATTCCAAAGGATGGTCACGTGAAAAGGCAATACAATATTCTCTGGATCATGAAGCAGAATCTGAAGAAAGTATTACGGCTGAAATAGAAAGATATATGGCTGCCGGCGGTCAGGCTTTATCATACAAAATCGGACAATTAAAAATCCGGAAATTAAGAACGAAAACGGAAAAAGAGCTTGGCGCAAAGTTTGACATCAAGGAATTTCACAACCTTGTTTTGGAGTCAGGATGCGTTCCGTTGAAATTACTTGAAGATAAAGTGAATGATTGGATAGCAACAAAAAAATAATAGAGATCCCGGTTAGCCTAATACCTGGCCGGGACTTCATTTTGCTGTTGGCAAATAGAAAAATCAGTAATGTTTAATTTTGAACAATTGTCACATTACTTACTTTCACTTCTTCTTTTACAGCAGGATTATGTGAGCAAATATACATGCCAACCATCACTTTTTCTGGTAAATTGGGCATCGTACGTGATCCGACTATCTGTAAGGGTTGTCCTTTGGAAGCTACACGCATGGAGTATAATGTTCCCTTCTTTTCTATCTGAACGGTTCTGACATATTTTTCTTTACTAAATATTTCATCTTCAGGATCACGCATTGTTTTACCTTTTGCTATCCGCCATTGCAAAACAGTTAGCCCATCGCCATGTACAACCGCGCTTAAGTGAGATGCATCTGCATCCAAAGATTCACGGACCATCCAGCCCACTTTTCTATGCGGATCAGCACCTTTTCCTACTAATTCAAAATCTCCAGTTATTGTAAAATCTCCTTTCGTTTCCTTAAAAAGATATTGAAATTCATCTCTTTCAAACCAGATATTATAACCTGAACCTATCAGGGTATATTCCTTTTTCTGCGCATCATAACTGAAAGATCCTGCGATTTTTGGATTGCCAACATCTGCGTTGTTTTCAAAAAGGCCGGTTTTTAATGTTTTAAAACCTGTAAAAAGTATAAGTACAAATAGACTGGACAAAATTAATTTCTGTTTCATACTGCTTTTATAAGTGGTAATCCCGGTTAAATGATGCAGGCAAAAAATATATAAGGCCGTAAATTAATAATGTTCTAATAATACAAAAAATAAATCAAATTGTACATCATATAAAGCATTTTGTGCATGCTTTTTGATAGAAAAAATGAAATATTTGTTTAGTATTTTAAGAATCCGAAATGCATTGTTATTATTTGAAACTGCTGTTAAATCAAAATGTGCTGTTGATTAAATGAATTATTGAGAGAATACAATATCTTACTATTTATTGCATTATAAAAATATATTTTAATATATATTCAATACATGAAGTGTAAAAACCTAATTTATTTTACTCTGCTTCTGGCAGGTTTGTCGATCACATTTCAGTGCTGTAATAGTGAATCGTCTGACCAGGCAAAAGAACAAAAAATGCCGGAAGAGGTGAGTTATAACTTTGATATCAGGCCTATACTTTCTGATAAATGCCTGGCTTGTCATGGTCCTGATGCTAACAAAAGAGAAGCTGGCTTACGTCTTGATGTAGCGGAAAATGCTTTTCAGGCTTTGAAGGAAAATCCGAAAGCACATGCTTTGGTTGCCGGGAAGCCAGAATTATCTCAGGCATATCTGAGAATTGCTACAACGGACACGGCTTTACTAATGCCTCCGCCAGCTTCAAATCTGAAATTATCCCAGCATGAAATAAAACTGATTGAAAAATGGATTAAGCAGGGAGCAAAATATGAAAAACACTGGGCTTTTGTTGCTCCAAAAAAACCGGCACTTCCGGAAGTAGAAATGAAGGAATGGCCGAAAAATGAAATTGACTATTTTGTTTTGCAAAAACAGGAACAAAAAGGAGTGGTTCCAAATGAAGAAGCGGACAAAGAAAGATTATTAAAAAGATTAAGTCTGGATATTGTAGGCTTGCCGCCAACGCTTAAAATGATGGACGAATTTCTTGCGGATGATAGTCCAAAAGCGTATGAAAAAATGGTGGATCAATTGCTGCAAGATCCGGCTTATGGTGAAAAAATGGCTCTTCACTGGCTGGATTTAGCTCGTTATGCCGATTCTCACGGATATCAGGATGATGGATACCGGACACAGTGGCCATGGCGGGATTGGGTAATTCATGCTTTCAATAAAAACATGCATTACAATGATTTTGTAACATGGCAGATTGCAGGCGATTTAATGCCAAATTCAACGAAGGAACAGTTACTGGCAACCGGATTCAACAGAAATCATAAAATTACAGAAGAAGGTGGCGTTATTCCTGAAGAATACCGGATGATGTATGTAACAGACCGTAATGATTTATTTGGCAAAGGATTGCTCGGAGTTACCCTGGAATGTGCTCATTGTCACGATCATAAGTATGATCCTTTCTCCCAGAAAGAGTATTATCAAATGTTTGCGTTCTTTAACAATGTAAAGGAAGTTGGGATCGAATCAGTCATTGGCGGACCGGAAACTTACGCAAAAAAACCGCTGATGGAAATCAGTAACGATGATGTCAAAAACATACTGACTTTTGTAAACAAACCTGATACAAATCGCCTGATTGTGTCGGTAATGGGCGACCTGGACACAACGCGCAAAACTTACATACTCAAACGTGGTGTATATGATGCGCCGGGAGATGAAGTGCAGCCAGGAACACCAAATTCTATTTTGCCATTTAACAGTAAGTACCCTAAAAACCGGCTTGGTTTATCTCAATGGTTATTTGACAAGAAAAATCCTTTGACTGCGCGTGTTTATGTTAACATTTTATGGCAGGAATTTTTTGGAAAAGGTATTGTAAAAACCTCCGGAGACTTTGGAATGCAGGGAGAACTTCCATCACATCCTGCATTGCTCGACTGGCTTGCATCTGATTTTATGGAACACAACTGGGACATCAAAAGACTTGTGAAACAGATGGTTACTTCGGCAACTTACCGTCAGTCGGCTGTGATAAGTAAAGAAAAATTAGCTGCGGACCCTGATAATATTTTATTGGCAAGAGGTTCACGTTACAGAATTCATGCAGAATTTATTAAAGATCTGGTTTTGGCCAGTAGTGGTTTGCTGAACAAATCAATTGGCGGACCAAGCGTAAAACCGTACCAGCCGGCAGGTTTATGGGAAGGTGCAACATCCGGACGTGGATTACTGTCTGTTTATAATCAGGATCATGGTGCAAGTCTTTATCGCAGAGGGATGTACACACTTATCAAACGTACTGTTCCGCCTCCGACAATGGGAATATTTGATGCAAGTAACCGGGATTTATGTGAAGTAAAAAGATTAAAAACAAATACACCGTTGCAGGCATTGGTGATGATGAACGATCCGGCAGTTCTGGAAGCTTCCCGTGTTTTGGCAGCGAAATTATTGCAGGAAAAAAGTGATTCAAAAGACAAGATTATCAAAGCTTTCCGTTTGATCGTTTGCCGTAAGCCAAGTGAAAAAGAACTGAATGTGCTGACAGGTTATTATGATAAACAGCTTAAAACAATGAAAGTTGAAACAGCTGAAAAAACAACAGCAGTAGGGGAGTATCCGATGACAAAAAATCAGGATAAAAAAGCGTTGGCAGCATTAATGCGGGTTGTTACAACTATTTATAATCTGGAAGAAACGATCACGAAGTCTTAAATAATTATTAATTGTTAATGATAAACTATTAATAGTTAGGTACAAAATTAATTACCAAAAGCTAATGGCTTATCGCTAACAGCTAACAAAAGCCAATAAATTTTATGGAAAAGGAAATTTTGGAACATGGCCTGAATTTTAACCGAAGACGGTTTTTGTCTTCCATGAGTTTGGGGATTGGAGGCGTTGCATTGGGTTCTCTGCTGATGCCAGATCTTTTTGGGAAAAGTGCCGCCATGGATGAGGAAGGATTTATTGCAGGCATTCCGCATTTTGCCCCAAAAGCAAAACGGGTGATTTATATGTTTCAAAACGGAGCACCTTCCCAGCAGGAATTATTTGACTACAAACCTAAATTAAGGGATTTGTCGGGACAGGAAATCCCTCCGTCTGTTCGTGGAACACAAAGATTAACAGGCATGACAGCTAATCAGGCATCATTTCCATTAGTTGGTTCCTTTGTTGATTTCAAACAATATGGTGAATCACGTGCATGGGTGAGCGATTTACTGCCATATACTTCTAAAATTGTGGATGACATTTGTATTGTTAAATCCATGTATACCGAAGCCATTAACCATGATCCTGCGCTGACGTTTTTACAAACCGGATCACAGCAGGGCAACCGGCCAAGTATGGGTTCGTGGCTGAGTTATGGCCTGGGAAATGAAAATAAAAATCTTCCCAATTTTACGGTTTTGTTGTCGCGTGGAGTAGGAAATGGACAAGGGGTTTATTCCAAATTATGGTCTAATGGGTTTCTTGATTCTGTTCACCAAGGGGTGCAGTTCAGCAAGGGAGAAGATCCTGTACTTTACTTGCGGGACCCGGAAGGAATGGACCGGAAAGACCGTCGTGATATGCTTGATAATTTGTCCCAGCTGAATAATCTGTCTTACCAGGAATTTGGTGATCCTGAAATTGCTGCCAAGGTAAAACAGTATGAAATGGCTTACCGGATGCAGACTGCCGTACCGGAAGTAATGGATCTTTCCAAGGAATCCGATGATATTATAAAACTTTACGGACCGGATTGTCTGGTGCCTGGAACTTATGCAGCCAACTGTCTTTTAGCACGGAAACTATCGGAAAACGGTGTTCGTTTTGTGCAGTTGTACCATCAGGGATGGGATCAGCATGGAAATCTTCCTTACGAAATTACCAAACAAGCCAAAGACGTTGATCAGGCTTCCGCGGCTTTGGTAACAGACTTAAAGCAAAGAGGTTTGCTGGACGAAACATTGGTGATCTGGGGAGGAGAGTTTGGTCGCACAAGCTATACACAAGGAAAATTGACTGCCGATAATTATGGCCGTGATCATCACCCGCGGTGTTTTACAATCTGGATGGCCGGTGGTGGAATTAAGCCGGGAATGGTTTATGGAGAAACCGATGAACTGGGATATAATATTGCCAGTAATCCTGTGCATGTTCATGATTTTCAGGCAACCATTTTAAATCAATTAGGATTAAATCACGAAAAGTTGATTTTCAAACATTTGGGCAGAAGATACAGGCTGACCGATGTTTCAGGGAAAGTAATTAATGATATTATTAGTTGAGAGCTGTTAGCTTTTAGTAAAAAAGCGCTTGTAAATACCCTGAATAGAATTTTCTAATGCACATAAGATTAAAAAGATTTGCTGAGCAATTATTATTTGCTTTTAATATTGTCGTTGCATTTTTGTTCCTTTTTGAAGACAAATTAGTAATTCCGGCCTGGCTGCAAACCATCGGAAGAATGCATCCGTTGATACTTCATTTTCCAATTGTTATTTTATTGATAGCAATGTTAATGGAGTTTTTCCGGTTCAGGCCTGAGAACTCAGAAAATACTTTTTACCGTAATTTCCTTCAAAATTTATTGCTGATCGGTTCACTGTTTGCCGCCATAACGGTGGTAATGGGCTTGTTTTTATCTAGGGAAGAAGGTTATTCAGGTGATACTTTATTTTGGCATAAATGGACAGGAGCCGGCATATTTTTCATTTCTTCATTCATTTACTGGATCCGGAATAATAACTGGTACAAAGCTCCGGTAGCAAAAGCGGGTGCATTGATAACCGTAGTTGCGCTTGTACTAACCGGCCATTATGGTGCTTCGCTCACGCATGGGGATAATTTTATATTTGAACCGATTACCAGTCAGAGAGAAATAGCAATAGTTCCGCTCGAAAATGCTGTGGTTTTCAATGATGTAATCAAACCCATTTTTGAACAAAAATGTGTTAGTTGTCATAATCCTGATAAGCTTAAAGGAGAACTGATCCTGACAGATTCCAAATCTATTATTAAAGGTGGTAAATCCGGGAAATTATATGTGCCCGGTAACCCGGAAATTAGTTTGCTTTTAGAACGTGTTCATTTGCCAAATGAAGATAAAAAACACATGCCGCCTTCTGGAAAAGCACAACTTACACCGCAAGAGGTCATGTTGCTGGCATTATGGGTGAAAGAAAATTCTGATTTTAAGAAGAAAATAATTGATCTTCCGGCTAATGATTCCTTACGGATTCTAGCTACTACACAACTGAAACCAACTGTAAATACAGAAGAAGTTTTTGAATTTTCTATGGCCGATGAAGATGTAGTGAAAAAACTGAATACTGATTACCGCACGGTTGCTTCACTTGCCAAGGAATCTCCGGCATTGTCTGTAAACATTTACAACAGAAATGCTTACAGTGTAAAGCAACTGGACGAACTGAGTGAAGTAAGCAAGCAAGTAGTATCACTTAATTTGAACAAAATGCCTGTGAAAGATGCTGATTTGAAAAGCATCGGCAAATTTGAAAATCTTCGGAAACTGGATCTGAACTTTACCGATATTACAGCGAAGGGCTTGAAAGAACTGGCAGGATTGAAACATTTAAAAAGCCTTACATTATCTGGCACTAAGATTAATTTTAAGGATTTGCAGTCACAAATTCAGGCGTTTAAAAATCTAAAAACCATATCAGTTTGGGAAACAGAAATTTCCGGCCCTGAACTGGCAGAACTACAAAAAGCCAATAAAAATATCACATTTATAGGTGGATTTAAGGATGACGGAAAAAGTCCGTTGAAGCTCAATCCTCCTCAGGTTAAAAACAGTTCTACCATCTTTTCACAAGCCATTCCTTTGCAGCTTAAACATCCGATAAAGGGCGTTAATATAAGGTTTACCATGGATGGTTCTGAACCTGATAGTATTTCGTCTCCCATATTTGATAACAAAACGGTATTAAAAGAGAGTGCAGTGATCAAAGCAAAAGCTTTTAAAACCGGTTGGTTTGGAAGTGATATGGCCACTTTTGATTTTTTCAAAAGCACATATATCCCTGATAGTGTAAACCTGCTCTTTCCTTTAAACCGCGTCCATCAGGCAGAAGGAGCACATACATTTTTTAATCACAAATTAGGTGTGATCGGTGCTAATAATCCGGCGTGGGCCAATAACTGGGCGGGTGAAAGGGATCACGATCTGGTACTTGTTTCAGAATTTAAAAAACCTGTAAATATTTCTTCGGTAGGCTTACACTATATGATTGAAGAAGATACAGGCATTTTTCCTCCGGAATTGGTTGAAATCTGGGGTGGACAAAGCCAGGATAAATTAAAATTATTAACCAAAATGAAACCTTCTCTTCCTAAAAAAGGAGACAAACCGGTGCTCAAAACGGTAGAAGGAAAGTTTAAACCTGAAAATATTACTTATCTGAAAATCGTTGCAAAGCCATTGAATAAAATGCCGGAATGGCATCGCAATAAGGATAAACCGGCTTTATTACTGGTGGATGAAATGTTTATTAACTGATGATCAGCTTTTCTCTTCTCTTTCAAGACGCTTCCACATTTCTGCACAAGCCCTTGCGTTATGGTAAGGGCATTTCCAAAAGTTAATTTTGTCTCCCTTTACCGGAGTACCATTTTCCAAAACGGTTCCAAACCATTCTCCTTTGTCTTTGTCTATAACCTCCTTCACAATATAATCCCAGCTTTTTTCGGCTTTTATTTTAAACTGATCTTGCTTTGTTAGCTGATATGCATTGTAAAAACCTACCATTTGCTCGGCGGCAACCCACCAGCTTCGTTCAGTTTTTGTTTGTTTTGTTTCAGGATCGTATTCATAATTAAGTGCACCATCTTTGCTCAATCCTGTACTGGCAGCTTCGGCCATTAGAATTGATTTTTCCTTTACTTTTTTGATGAGCTTTTTCTTATGAAGTACTTCTGCTGTTTCCAGCAATAACCAGGAAGCTTCAATATCATGGCCGTAAGAAATAATGTGGTCTTTTGGTTGCCATTTTTCATCAAAAAAAAGCTGCATGCGATTCGTTTCTCCATTCACAATGTGTGTCAGAATTGTTTCAAGCATGTTTGCTGTTTGCTTTTTTAAATGTTTGTCCGGCCAGACACTGTATAAATTAGTATAAGCTTCTACCAGATGTAAATGCGTATTCATACTTTTTATCCATGGACTTTTACTCAAAATATAATCATCCGTAGCTAACCAGTTTTCCGCAAATGCTTCCCTGTAACCTCCGTTTTCCGAATCAAAAGCATGTTTTTCAATCAGGGCAAAAAGATCCTTTGCTCTTTCCAGCGCAGGCGGGAAATTAGTAACTCTGTAATATTCAGTAAGACCATAAATGGCAAACGCATTTCCATAAATCTGTTTTTTTGTATCCGCTGGTGTTCCGTCTGCATTAATGGACCAGTAAACTCCGCCATGCTCCGGGTCAAAAAAATATTTAACAAGCTGTTTGTAAGCCCGGTCAGCAAGTGTAAGATATTTATGTGATTTGAAGACGCGGTGAGCCATGGAAAATGTCCATAATATCCTGCCGGTCAGTACAACCGATTTCGCAGCCTTAGCATCCGGCTTATTATCATAATTGACTCTTCCATAAAAACCGCCGTTTTCTGTATCAGGGCTATATTTTTCCCAGTAACTCAGAATATTTACCAGTTCTTTTTTAAAGGCTTCGGGCGTGAATTGAGCCATGATACTTCAGGATTTATTTCAAAAGTGAGGAAGAGCTTAAAGCTACTGATAATACTTTTTATAAAAAAAACGACCAGATTTTTATAAAAAAATGGTCGTTTTTTAGGAATGGAATTCAATATTAGTCTCCTTGATTTTCTTCCAGATCGTTGTGGTTATCTCCGCCAAGGCTGTAATAATTATTCTCCTCGTCTTCGTTACCATCGATCTCGTTTTCATCATCAAGTTCTGA
>Ga0247739_10000242_pt1 | contig 18918 bp, 17 predicted proteins | sample UWRJL058202B2_FD_180943 | JGI IMG/M metagenome (GOLD analysis project Ga0247739, IMG submission 180943) | Plant litter microbial communities from Arlington Agricultural Research Station in Wisconsin, United States - UWRJ-L058-202B-2 | ecosystem: Environmental > Terrestrial > Plant litter >...
TTTTATCAATAGGCTCGTGGTCCCTAATAATCTATCTTCCACTTTCTGGTTATGGTACGTCCACCACGTTAGCCCCTGCTGAAAAAGCAAGACCAACAACAGTGCAAAACTTCCCTCTAAAATACCTCTGTCAGGAATCTGCATGGCCGAGGATACAATAGCACCAAACATTAGTTGTACCGACATCTCTGTCGACGTAAGCTTGCCGCTCATGCGTTTGCCCAATAAGCGTAAAATAATCAGTAACACCACAAATGATATAACTGAACGGACTAAAGTTTCAAGTAAAAATTCTGGCGGTGCTTCCCCTAATAAAATGCGTTTAATATCGCTAAGATGTATATCCTCTTTTTTCATGTATTTCGTTTTACCTAATAGCCATCAACATGCCATTAATAGTCATTATTACAATTGTTTTCCCCAAATATTTATCAATGGAAAATATTACGGGAGCACATTTGGAATATGCCACACACTATGATAGCAGGTTACAAATAAATCTTTTTTATGCGGACCTCCCCAAGTAAGGTTCGATGTTGCCTCCCCAATAAAGTATGAAAATATATTCACACCTTGGGCATTGAACTTATGGATGTAGTCACCGTTAGCAGTGTATATGTTTCCCTCGTCATCACTAAGAATGCCATCCGCATTGTTGGATGTAAATATTTCAAACCGAAGATTAGTGTCGGTTAATATAGCTTTATAAATGTATGGTTCATCTGGATGATTGCTACTTACATAAAGAACGGCCTCATCAGGCGATAGACAAACACCATTCGGAAAATTTAAACCATCAAAAAGCAACTTTGTTTTCCCCTCGTGCCAGGCATATAAGCCTGCGCATGGCTGCCTAAACGCTGGCAGTAACAGTTCACCTTCAATGCCATATGGCGGATCAGAAAAATAGATAGTGCCATCCCTGCTGACTACAAGATCATTGGGGCTGTTGAATGGCCTTCCTTCAAAACTAGCAGTAAGTGTTTCAAAATTTTTACCGTCGAACCGTGCAATGCAATGCTCTCCTTGTCTGCACATGACTAATCTATTGGTTGTCATGTCCCATTTCATTCCATTGCTACCAAGCTTTTCTACATTCGCATGCGGTGCTGGTTGTGCGCAGCCACTGTTTTCTAAGAAGATGCTGGAAGTGCCGTCCATGTTGATTTTACGTATGCAGTTCGCACCTGTGTCACTAACCAGCAAGTAACTATCTGGGTGCCATAACGGCCCTTCAGCAAAATTTAATCCCTCAGCTATTTTCACAGGTGTTGAATCCATGATTTTCTATATTTACGATTCTTTAAAAGAGTAATATTTGGGCGTTTCACCGCTGGCCTAGCACTCCGTAAGTGACATATATCTGTGGTAGTCGCCATCAGTGTTCGCTAGTTCAATTATTCGGAAGGCTTGGCAGTAGTCCTTGCCGGCGAAAAAATACCGAAGCTTTGCTAACCCAAAACCTTAGGTTCTCTGTAAGCCTGTTCCGATCTCGGGAGCTGCTGCTCTTAATCCTTTACGCAAAATGACGCAATGTGCGAACTATTTAAGTAAAGCTTCATTTAATATAAAACCTGTATTATACCTTTTATTTACACAGAAAGTAAACTGTCCTTTTCCAACATTTGTTCCAAAATTCGAAACACGTGTTCGTAATTTTTTTCTTGCGTCCAATCAATCACATGATGGATTTTTCTGTTCAAAGGTCCCCACCGCTCTGGTTCGCCATCCATGCTAATTACAATGCTTGGCGTTGCTAAGGCGGATGCTACATGGGCTACGCCAGTACAATTGCTAATAAGCATACATGCATTTTTTATCAATAAACCAACGGCTCCTAGTGATGTTTTACCGGAGATGTCAATAGCTGCGTGCTTCATGCATTTCAATACTTCTTCTACGATAAGTGCTTCTTCCTTGGTGCCCGTAATAACAACGGTATAACCTTTCTCTATACAAAAATCTGCCAATCCTGCAAAGCAGGCAGGTGGCCATTGCCTCCAAGAGCCTCTTGACCCAGGGTGCACACAAACGTATTTCTTGTCAACTAATGGCAATAATAAATTATGTAATTCAGCTTTATCTTTTTCTAGTATTGGAAACTCTAGATCTCTTCCTTTACTGGGTATACCTAAATGTTCCATCAATAAAAGATGCCTATCTATCTCTGAACCTGCATTGGGATATTCCATAAACCATTCCTCATCCATATAATTTCCGACCGAATGAAAACCAGCCAATTTTTTTATATCAAGTGTTTCAAGCATTTGATTGACGTAAGACCCATTTCCCTGCATTTGTAGTACTACATCAAATTGCCGTTCCTTTATCTGCTCTTTGAACAAGTGCCATTCAGTGGCATCAAACGGTTGTTCAGGTAATCCCATATATCCGGGAAAATGAATAAAATTATCAAGGTATTGGGGAAATCTTTCAATTAAAGCTTTTGCCCAAGGCAAGCCAAGTAAGGTTATCTCCGCATTTGGCAAGGCAGCACGTAATGCCCTTATTGCAGGTATGGCGCACAGAAGATCTCCTAATTGCAAAGCACGAAATAGCGCTATTTTTTTAGCGTTTGCCAGTATCGGATTCATGGTCTTCATAAATGAAAAACTTTAAAACGTACAGCTCCGAAAATAGTCCAATAAATAGATGCAAAAGGGATGCAAATGGAAGTAAATATCATTTCCATTACATGAGAAAATGAATGACTGGTGCCCCTTAATCTACGCAAAACAAATTTAGCCAAAAAAAATATCCATATCAATAAGAAATAGATTCCCAAATCTAACTTTCCTAATAATATAGAGATAGAAAAAATAATAGCTGAAATTACCATGATGTAGTAATTCCATTGCGGTTGCGAAGAGATTTTGTTTTTATAATGCGCTGGATGTTTTTTATACAGCAATGCATTGAACATTCCTTTTTTTTGCTCTTTCAGGCTTACGCCCCATTTGGCCTGCCTTATGGGATGTTCCACCATAGCATTTTGTATCTTGATAATCGGAACTTGATGGTTCAGTAATTCAAATTCCAATGCCGAATCTTCTCGCCATGCGTAACTAAATGCTTCATCAAATCCATTTACTTTTTCGAGCGCAATTTTACTACAGGCACAATTGGCGGTAATGAAGCTAGCAGTCTCTAATAAAGATATATTCTTTTCATAATCAGTAGGCCTTGCAGGAATGGGTACCGACACTTTTCCGGTAAATACAATGTCCTTGGTTTGTGCTTCTTGGTAGGCGCTCCAATAGTTATAAAGCCAGTTAGCAGTGGGAATGCAATCATCATCCGTAAATACAATTAGCTCGCCGCTCGCCGACTGCCAACCCTTATTACGGGCAGCTGCTGGCCCTTTCTTATGGGACAGCGCCAAATACGTAATTGAAGGCAATCCACCCTCTAACGTAATTAGGCCCGTCATAAATTCGGTTGCTTGATCCGGGCCATCTGACACCACTATAATTTCATAGTTTGTTTTATCCAATGTTTGATCTAAGATAGCATGCAAGCAGCGAGCTAGTAGTGCCGGCCGCTTATAAGTAGGAACCACAACAGATATCTTGATTGCCATAATATTATTTTTCTAACAGAAAAGAGTTAATTATTAGTGCATCAAATGGAGAAGTCCAAAAGCATTCAATGGCATCCCTTGGGGTACAAACAATCGGCTCACCTCGTGTATTAAAGGAAGTATTTACCAATACTGGGACACCGGTAATTGCTTTAAATTCTTTTAATAAATCGTAATAGATTGCATGTTGTTTACGGTTGATGGTTTGCACACGAGCCGTGCCATCCACATGCCGAACTGCAGGAATTTTATCGGCCTTGTCTGGTTTTACATCAAACACAAATAACATATAAGGTGAAACAATAGCATCTTCAAACCATTCGGAGGCATCTTCTTCTAACACAACGGGTGCTACTGGTCTAAAATCCTCTCGATCTTTGATGTCATTTAATTTGGATTGCATGCCCGGGTCTATGGGTGATGCTAAAATAGACCGGCTTCCTAATGCACGTGGCCCATACTCCATCCGCCCTTGAAACCAACCAATTATTTTATTTTCTGCTAATATTTCGGCTGTTTCCTTTGCAACGTTCGTCATTTTACGATAGGGCACTTTTGTCCATTTTAAAAACTTCTCAACCTCATCATCTGTGTATTCAGGCCCATAATACACATGATCCATCGTAGCGAAGCTTTTTGTGCGGGAACTCTTGTATTCATTCTGCTGGGCAGCTAACCACAAAGCTGCGCCCAATGCAGTTCCTGCATCTCCGGCGGCTGGCTGTACCCATACATTTTTAAAGGGGCCATTATCTCGGATATAACTATTAGAAACACAGTTTAACGCCACGCCGCCTGCCATGCATAAATTTTCCGACTTCGTTTGTTCGTATAGCCAATGCACTAGTTTTAACACTGTTTCTTCTAACACTTTTTGTAGTGAATGCGCAATGTTGAAATGTAGTTCGTCAAATGAATCATCCTTTTTTCTTCCCTTGCCCCAAACGCTTGTTAAGTCAATATCGTCAATTGTATATATTCCATTGTCATCATACTTTATCCATGACCGTAACTCATCAACATAAATCGGTTTTCCATAGGATGCTAGTGCCATTACTTTATATTCATCCGAAGAATGAAGAAATCCTAGGTATGTTGTTATTTTTTCATATAACATTCCAAGTGAATGCGGCATCTGCACTTCTGCAATGGTTGAAAGTTTATTGCCTTCTCCATAATAATATCCTGTTGATACTTTTTCTCCTCTTCCATCTAATGTTAGTACGGCAGCACTTTCAAATGGTGATGGATAAAATGCACTGGCCGCATGGGCTAAATGATGTTGTACAAAATGCCACTTGTCCTGTAACGGGCCTGCATCTACAAAACGCTTTTGTAAGTGATGTGGATATCCGTCTGTCAAATGTGCGGGAGCCTGTTTTAAATAATCACTGAACAGTAAATCCCATTCGCCATATATGGTTTGATTATTATTTAATTTATTTTCATTTGAAGATTCTTTACTTGTGTCAATCAAGGATGGGTCAAATGAATATGCAAATTGTTGTATATCATTTAAGGTAATTCCGGCTTCTTTTAAACAGTAGTCAATGGCATGGAATGGCAATTCATATGAAGAAAAAGGTATGGGCCTTTTGCCATGTTTAATGTGTGTAAAACGTTCATCCTCCGCAGCAGCAATGATTCTCCCATCTTTAACAAGAGCGGCCGCAGAGTCGTGAAAGGCGGCATTTATACCCAATATATACATGTTTATTTTTTTAAAAGTAAAGTGTTGTTCAAAGAATAAACATTGTGCCACAATGTGGTTAATCTCTAAGTAGCGGGTATTTACGCTTGTGCTGAACCTCTTGCTCAATTTTACATTTTTACTTCTACAGAATAAAATATAGGATTTTTATTGATTTAAAATACCAGCCTCATGTTGCGGTACACACAGATTTATTTGAGGAATGTTTTCTACGTAATCATTTTATAATCTTCGTCTTGCTTCTAAACTTATATCATTCTGAATCCAATATTAATTTGTTAAGATTAATGGCACCATTTTTCTTACGTCATATAATAGAAAACAAATTCCAAAGATGGTATTATCCAATTCCTCTAGACTTAGCATTTTTACGTGGCATATACACGGTAGCTATTTGTATTATTTATCTTTAGGCAACTATGATATTTATATTCCTATTCAAGATAAAAGAACAGAAGGATATTATGGCAGGGGAGAGACATTTCCATTTGGACCAAACGTTATAGAAATTCCTGTAGCTGAGATACAACAGATGAACTTTGATTGCATACTTTTTCAAAGCACAAACAACTTTCTTGTAGATCAATATGAAGTGCTCTCAGCAAAACAAAGACAATTGCCAAAAATATATGTTGAACATAATACACCTACAAGTAGCCCGGTCGACAGCAGGCACATAATGGACGATGCTAGTGTAATAATGGTGCATGTTACGCATTTCAATAAATTAATGTGGCATAATACCACGCCTATTATTAAAGTGATTGAACATGGCGTAACAATGCCAAAGGACCAATATACCGGAAGTATCGAAAAGGGGATTGTAGTAATTAATCACATCGAACAAAGAGGACGCATTACGGGGTGGGATATTTTTTCGCAGGCTAATAACTCCGTGCCATTGGATTTGGTGGGCATGGGTACAAAAGAGTCTGGCGGTCTGGGTGAGGTATTGCATCCACAGTTACCATCTTTCATAAGTAAATACAGGTTCTTCTTTAATCCTATACGTTATACCAGTTTTGGGTTGGCAGTTTGCGAGGCCATGATGGCTGGAATGCCAATTGTAGCCCTAGCTACAACAGAATATGTAACCATTATAAAAGATGGTGAAAATGGGTTTATAGATACCAATGTGGAGCGTTTAATTAAAAAAATGAAATTGCTAATCGACAACCATTCATTAGCCAAACAGATGGGAGACCAAGCCCGTACTACTGCCATTGAAAAATTTGGGATCAGGCGTTTTGTGTCGGAATGGGAGTCTATGTTTCATCTAGCCATAGAATACAATAATCAATTTATATATGAAAAAGAGGATAGCGTTTATTAGTGAGCATGCATCACCATTAGCGGTTTGTGGTGGTGTGGATAGTGGTGGACAAAATGTTTATGTGGCTGAGCTTTGTATGCAATTAGCTGAGAAGGGATATGATATAGATGTATTTACTAGAATGGAAACAAATATGTTACCTCAAGTGGTAGAGTGGGTACCGAATATCAATGTCATACATATTAAGGCTGGTCCCGTGGAATGTATTGCAAAGGAATTGTTGTTACAATATATGGGTGAATTTACGAGTGGCATGATTGAATATATCAATCAAGGTGGAATAAGCTACGATATGGTTCATGCAAATTTCTTTATGTCGGCATTGGTTGCGTCAAACGTAAAAAAGCAATTGGGAATTCCTTACGTAGTTACTTTTCATGCGCTGGGGCTTGTGCGAAAAATTCATCAAAAAGATATGGATACTTTTCCAGCAGAAAGGATTGACATAGAAAGATTTATTGTCCAAGACGCTGACCACATAATTGCGGAATGCCCACAAGATATGGAGGATTTGTTTGTTCATTACGGGGCTGATCCGCTGCGGGTAACAATCGTTCCTTGTGGATTTAATCCAACGGAATTTTATCCTGTGGGAAAAAAAGTAGCGAGAGATTTTTTGCAGCTTGAACAAGATGCTACAATCCTGTTGCAGTTAGGAAGGATCGTTCCGCGTAAAGGCGTTGATAATGTGATTCGGTCTCTTAGCAAATTAAAGCACTTGCCCAACATACAACTTTTGATAGTTGGGGGAGAAGATGAAACTCCAGACTTTGAAAAATCAAAAGAGTTGAAGCGGCTAAAAGCAATCGCTATTGAAGAAGGTGTTGAGTTGAACGTGGTGTTCACTGGAAGAAAAGATAGGAATATTTTAAAATATTACTATTCAGCTGCAGATATATTTATCTCAACGCCTTGGTATGAGCCGTTTGGTATTACACCGTTAGAGTCTATGGCATGTGGCACACCGGTTATAGGCTCCAATGTTGGCGGAATTAAATATAGCATTACCCACAACCATACTGGCTTTTTAGTGCCGCCAAATAATCCAGATAGCCTTGCAGAAAAAATTGAATTAATGCTTTCGGACGATATATTGTATTCGGAAATGTGCGAGAAGTCATTACAAAGGGTCAACCAAATGTTTACATGGAAACGAGTGGCCGAAAGGTTGGAAGGACTTTATAAGCATATATGGGTGAGCGAATATATGAAACACAATGGCCAAGATAGCATTCCGTTGATGCCCATTAAGAGCTTGACCGAAACCCAAATACACGAGCCTTTGTACATGGTAAAAATTTCATAGTTGAATAAGGCAATTTTTTTAGATAAAGATGGTACATTAATCAAAGATGTGCCTTACAACGTTGACCCTAATAAAGTAGTGTTGGAAGCTTATGCTATAGAAGCCTTGAACGTATTTCAAAATAAGGGATATAAATTGATCATCGTTAGTAATCAACCTGGCATTGCATTGTCCTTGTTCGATATCGTTTCTCTTGATAAACTTAGACGGTATATTTGGAATTTATTATTTGAAAATAACATCAACTTAAATGCCTTCTATTATTGTCCACATTATGTTTCAGGAAATAATCCTATTTATAGCATAGCCTGTAATTGTCATAAACCAATGCCAGGTATGTTGTTGCAGGCTGCCATAGATCATCAAATAGATTTGGCACAGTCGTGGATGATTGGCGATATTTTGAACGATGTAGAAGCTGGTGCTAGAGCTGGTTGTAAAACAATACATATAGATAATGGTAATGAAACGGAGTGGCTCGAAGGAGCTTTCCGAGTGCCAACGTTCACCGTTGGAAATTTGAAAGAGGCGGCCCAGGTTATTGATTCAAATTAGACGAATATGAGTAATTGGAAAGAATGTAGAAACATTTTATGTATTCGTGCCGACAACATGGGTGATATCCTTATGTCAACCCCAGCGTTACAAGCGCTGAAGCAATCTTTCCATTGTAAAATAACATTGCTAACATCCTGTGCAGGTGCACCAATTGTACCGTTGATAAAATTTATTGATGAGGTAATCGTACAAGATTTGCCTTGGTCGCAAAATAAAAACCCTGCAGATGCTAACACATTGCAATGTTTAATCGAAACATTAAAAAATAGACAATTCGACGGCGCTATTATATTTACTGTGTATAGCCAAAATCCATTACCGAGTGTCATGCTGGCTTACATGGCCGAAATACCACTACGCTTAGCTTATTGTAGAGAAAATCCATATCAGTTATTAACTGATTGGATACCCGATGAAGAGCCGTTTTCTTTTATTCAACATCAAGTAAAACGTGATTTACGCCTTGTTGCTTCCATTGGTGCACATGTCGATCATTTAAATGACTTGTTGTCCATTACTTACGACCAGAAATTAAATGTAGAACAGCTTAATAAATTTGGGATTGGCATTTCTGAATATCTATTATTTCATCCTGGTGTTTCTGAAGAGAAACGTACATTTCCAAAACATATTTGGATTGAATTAGGAAGACTGATCCAAGAACAATTGGGCATCCCTATTATATTAACGGGTTCTACAGCGGAGAAGCAATTGACCGATGAGATTGCAGCAGAAATTGGGTATGGTGCATTTTCGATGGCAGGTAGTTTGGGTTTAGACGCATGGGTAAATACTATCGGCCATGCGCAGCTGGTCGTGTCTGTCAATACAGCCACTATCCATATTGCAGCTGCCACACAAACGCCGGTTGTAGTATTGTATGCCTTAACCAATCCGCAGCATACCCCGTGGAAAGTGCCTACGAAAATATTACCGTTTTCCGTAAAGGAAACTTTAAAAAGTAAAAATGTTATTGTTCGATATGTATCTGAAAATAAGATGCCCTCTGACCAATTAATTCCCACTGCTGAAGAAATTTTTCTTGCCGTAAAACAATTGCTTCATTCCAAAGAAGATGTCTTCGAAAAGTCCACTTCAACATTGCAAATGCTTTAAAAAGCCATGCTCAAAATGAGTATAATTTCTTATGGAACGACATTTGATGTTTAAATCCCGGAAAGTCAAAACAAATTGTTTACAAGCTATTTTTAAAATAACAAACTCACTTATTTAACATGATTGAAATAAATCCTTTTCGTTCTTTTTGGATGGGCGGTTATGAATGTACCGACAAGATGAACTACTACGGTCACCGGGTAGACTTTATAAAACTTACCGGCCATCTAGAACTAATTGATCAAGATTATCAGATGCTTGAGCCATTCAAGATTAAAACCGTAAGAGAAGGCATCCGCTGGAGTCAGGTTGAAAAAGTGCCCTTTCAATATGACTGGAATAGCGTGAAGTTTATGATGGAACATGCTAAGAAAAATAATATACAGCAAGTTTGGGACATTTGTCATTTTGGTTTTCCTGATGATCTTTCCCCTTTTCATCCACAATTCACACAAAGATTTGTGGCCTTGTGCAGGGCTTTTGTGCGTTTTTACAGAAGCATTGAGCCGAACGACACACTGATAATTACGCCTATAAATGAAGTGAGTTTTATTTCTTGGCTTGGTGGTGAAATTGGTGGTACTACACCATATGTAAAAGGGCAGGGATGGGAGATGAAATATCACTTGATGCGGGCATATATAGCAGGGTCGAAGGCTTTGCTCGAAGAAGATCCAACTATCCGATTGTTGACTACTGAACCGTTAGTAAATATTGTACCGCCGGCGGACGCAACCATTGATCAAATAGCCGAAGCTGCGGCTGCACACCTAACGCAATATCAGTCATTGGATATGTTATGTGGAAACATGTGTCCGGAGTTGGGCGGCTCTCCTGAATTGTTGGATATTTTAGGGTTCAATTTTTATTACAACAACCAATGGATATTGGGCTTCGGTACTTTTTTACCGTGGCTCAACGAATTTCCTGATGAAAGATGGGTACCACTAAGGCAACTTTTGTCCGAGGCATACCATCGTTATAAACGACCTATTGCATTAACCGAAACTAGTCATCCGCAAAAAGACAGGCACAAATGGATGAATTTTATTGGCCGTGAATGCGCTGCTGTATTAGAAGAGGGAATTCCATTTTGGGGTATTTGTTTGTACCCCATAATTGATAGACCCGATTGGGATCATGGACATCCTTGGCATGAAGCCGGCTTGTGGGACATGCAGTTGCAAGAAGGAAAACCTCCTATTCGTATATTAAATGAATCTTATGCAAATGCTTTGATATTTGTGCAAAATTCACTGGAGAAGATTATGGACAAAGAAGAAACGATAGGTGAGAAGATGCGGGTGTTGTCCGATTTGGATGCAAACATCGAATATTTCAAACGCATATCTAGGGGACAAGTTTTACAATTGGTTTAATGCGTTTATTTGTAATAAATTATAATGATGAAAGGAATTGAATACAGAATTAAATGGATGGGAGAGGCTAAACATTTAACGACTGAAAATCTTACAGCATTCGGTGATACGGTGGTAATAGCGCCACATCCTGATGACGAGTCATTGGGATGTGGTGGAACCATTGCATTATTAACGGAAGCCGGAGTAAATGTGCGGGTTATCTTCGTGAGTGACGGAAGTATGTCGCATCCTAATTCCATTCAATATCCGGTTGATAAAAGAATAGCCCTGCGGGAAGATGAAGCCTTGAAAGCGTTGAGTTTACTAGGTGTGGATAAAACAAAGGTGAGCTTTATGCGATGGCCCGATTCAAAAGTACCAGGTATAAACGAAGACGATTTTGAATTGGCGGTTAATGCCTTAACAGAACATTTCATGCTCACCGAACCACAAACGGTTCTTCTACCTTGGCAAAACGATCCCCATCCAGATCATCGGTCCACATGGCAAATTGCAGATGAGGTCATCAAGATTTCTGGCCTATATCCTCGTGTGCTGCAGTACATCATTTGGCTTTGGGAACGGGGCGCCGAGGCCGATTTGCCAGAAGATGGTAAAGCCAAATGGACGGCTATAGATATATCATCAAAATTGAACATAAAGAAAGCTGCGATTCAAGCGCATGTGTCTCAAGTCACGAACTTGATAAGTGACGATCCGGAGGGCTTTGTTTTGTCAGAAGAAGTACTGTCACATTTTGAACATCCCTACGAGCTTTTTATTGAAAATGTATAAATATTAATTTTATGCCTGATGGTATTGATACGGTACAAGAAGATTATTTTAATGAAAGATATAGCCAAAGCATAGACCCTTGGGATTATGAGCACAGCCCTTATGAAGACGAAAAGTATAAAACAACAGTAGCTGCACTTAATAGGGATTCTTATAAAAGTATATTTGAAATTGCTTGTTCTATTGGTGTATTAAGTGAAATGCTCGTTGAAAAAAGCTTGAGACTTTTGTGCGTGGATATGGCGGATGCAGCTTTAGAAGTTGCAAAAAAGAGACTTGCACCCTATGCACAAGTGCAAGTAAAAAAGATGATGGTGCCTTATGACTTTCCAACGGAAAATTTTGAGGCTATTATTGTTTCAGAGATGGCTTACTACTTAAATATGAAAGACCTACAAAAGCTTGGTGAGCGCATCGTTGAACATCTTGAAGACAAGGGGCAGCTTGTTTTGGTTCATTGGCTACCTTTTGTAGAAGAACATCCGCTTACTGGCGACGAAGTACATGATTACTTTATGACCTTGGCCAATGCTGATGGACCTTTTCAGCATGTACATCATGACAAAAGGGAAAAGTATAGATTGGATGTATTTGAGAAAAGATAATGGTTAATAAATAAATTGCTTTAATTTTTCTATCGCTTCGGTAATTGGTTCATGTGGCCAATGCCTATACCAGTCCCTATCTTCTAGCTTTTTTTCTACTTTTTGCCATAGGGTGCCAAAGTAAGTATTGTCAATCATTTGTTTGCCTAAGAACGATTGCGTAATAAATAGATTTTTTGCTATTAATTTAATGCATTCGGCATCTAGTGTTTTTGTTTCTTGATATTGTTTCCAGCAATTTCTCAACATCTGTCTATTAACAAATTTATTCATAAGAGAATCTGCGGATTCAACATATTGAGGTATATTTTTAATTTTCTTTTTTCTCCATTCTCTTAACTGCTCGGAAAAGCCAATCTCCACTTTCCCATTCATTCTGGTGCTGGTCATTACTTTTACCTCTGGGCTCATTCTTACCCGGGCGTCAACTTTTAATAAAGAATTATAAAAGGCCATATCTTCTAAATATGGCACTTGGGGCAGGCCGCCGCACTTTTTATAAGTTTGACAAGTTACAGCAAGGCTTGCACCAAAATACTGGAAATGCCTAGGCCAAGGGTCGTGAACAATGGGGTCGATAAGAGACTCCATTTTTGATGCAAGTATGCGATAAGTAACATCTCTTAAATGATATAACCTTGCCATATCCCTATTCGACTTGGTTAAAATGCGGCCACCTACTGCATCGCAACCCTTGGCTATTTCCTGTATAATCTGGTACACCCACTTACTGTCCACCTGAGAGTCACTGTCTGTGGAGGCAATTATGCCTTTTAGGTTTCCAATAGTTGTTAAACGTTGGCATGCTTCGTCCATTAAAATTTTTCGTACCGTACCAATATTCGCCTTGTTCCCCGCAAGCGAAATATTAGCTACATGTAATCTAAAAGATGGATATTTCTTTTTATAATTCAGTGCTATTTCAAAAGACCTGTCTGTGCAGTTGTTCGCAAGCACCAATACTTCGTACATGCGGTAAGGTATCAGCACGCCTTCTTGGTCGGTTTGGCATCGTAACGCATCTAGCGTTTTTCTTATATGTCTGGCCTCGTTTCGCATGGGCACTATAACAGATACAAGCAGGCTTGCATCTGGTGCTTCGATGTTTTTGAACGGGCCACTTTTTTTGATGTTATCAGTTGTTGTTCTAACTGCAATAACTTCTTTCATATTAGGAATGTTAGTGAACTTATTTGCCAACCCAAGCACAAGCAACGTTACTTGATTTGGCTAGCACGCCTTACAAGCAGATAGTTGTCTCGCCAAAGACTTTTTTAATTATAATTAATAAATACCTACTTCTTCCAATGCCGGCTCATTTTGTTGTAATGAGTCAAATAGCTCCAATGCATTTTTAAAAGCTTCATCCATATTGAAATATTTATAATTTGCCAAACGTCCTACGAAATACACATTGGTTAATTTTTCGGTTTCTTTTTTATAACGGTCGTATATCTCTTGGTTACGTTTATTAGGAACTGGGTAGTATGGGTCACCTTCATCTACCGTGTATTCCCTTACGATGGTTGTTTTTTCAGCCTTTTGGTTGCCAAAGTGTTTGTATTCGATGATACGGGTGAATTCAGTATCAAGGCCAGGATAATTTACAACAGAATTTTCTTGGAAATATTCTGTATCCACGCTTTCGAATATGAAGTTGATGGAACGATATTCTAATTTTTCTTGTAAACTAAATTTAAAATCAAAAAAGCGATCTACCGGCCCGGTATAAAATAATTTTTCATAGCCCATAATAGTTTCCTTGATATCAAAATAATCAGTTTCAAGCTTTACGGTAATATTCGGGTTATCCAACATTTTTGCAAAAATCTTTGTATAACCACCTTTTGGCAAGGCCTGATATTTATCAGTGAAATATCTGTCATCATTGTTTGTTCGCACTGGGATTCTATTCAATACGGATGCGTCAAGTTCTTCAGGATATTTATCCCATTGTTTTTTTGTATAATGCCTAAACATTTTTTCGTAAAGTACAGGCCCAACTCTATTTAATGCGGCTTCTTTACCATTGGATGGCTCATTATACTTTTCAGTATTTTCTTCAAGCCATGTTGCCATTTCTTTTTCTGTCGTGATGGAAAGGTCAAATAACTTATTTACCGTCGTAATATTTACTGGGATAGGCACTAGCTGATTGTCTACCGTTGCCAATACCTTGTGTTCCCATTTGTACCAATCACCAAAGCGATTCACATAATCCCATACCATTTCATGATTTGTGTGGAACAAGTGTGCACCATAAAGCGAAACAAGTATATTGTTTTCGTCTATATAATCGAAACAATTTCCGGCTATATGGTTCCGTTTTTCAATCACTAATACTTTTTTGTCCATCGAAGCATAACGCTCGGCCAAGACGCATCCTGAAATGCCAGCTCCAATAATTACAATGTCGTACATCTCCATTTTATATATCTATTTTAATTGTTAAGTAATTCTTCCATTTTTGCTGCCGTCGTATCCCAAGAGGTATTATCAAGGATCGTTTCGAATTGTGAGATCTGCTCCTCCGAGCCATACGTTGTAATGTCACCAATGGCTTCAGAAAACTCATCTGCGGTATCCACAATAGCTACGCAGTGGCCATAATCTCTCAATACGTCCTTGATAGGGGTCGAAATGATGGGTTTGCCTGCAGCCATATATTCCAGTGTTTTGGTAGGGCTAATGAAACGAGTAGATTCATTGAGTGCAAAAGGCATCATGGCAATATCAAAGCCTTTCAGATAATTGGGCAATACATTATATCCTCTCATCCCAATATAATGGATGTTGCTGCGTTTGGGCAAATCCTCCTCTCTTATTTTGGCCAATGGGCCAATCATTACAAAGGAACTAGTTGGGTTTTTATCGGCTACATCGGCAATCAATCCTAGGTTAATGCGTTCATCTATTACACCGTAATAACCAATTACTGGCTTCTTTAAACCAGCTATATCTTCTGGTATCGGAATTCCATTCAGTGCTTTTTCAAAATGGGGACGCTCAACAGAACTTGCAAAACAATGCACGTTTTTGTGATGATGCATCTTGGATTCGTACAGTGATTTTCCGCCTGTGAAAACGATGTCGGCTTTAGACATTAAAAATTTTTCTTGAGCTACAAGTTCTGCGGATGCACCCTTGAACAAGCTTAGTTCATCCATGCAGTCGTATACAACTTTTTCAAATTTAAAACTGCTGATCAACGAGCTAAAAGCAGGGGAATAAAACCAACCAACTTTTACTTGTTTGTTCGGTATATATTTTTCTATTACCTGCGCAATTTCATGGATATGGTTTACCCTTGATTGCATTATGGTAATGTTTGGTTCAGCCTCAATAAAGTTGGCAGTTGCATACTCATTCTCTCCGTACGGAATAGGCTCTTCAATCAATAAGATTTTTTTACTTTTTGCCAATCTAGTAATAAGATGTTGCGGTCTTTGGTATACAAATCCCCACCTTAAATGGCAGAAGACAATCATGTCGTATATGATTGCATCTTCTTTGTTCGAACCCGCGTTTTCTACTCCATACCCCGGTAGCACCGTTTCGGTTGATTTCATGGTCATTTCATTAATTTTTGTTGGATAAACAAATGCTTGTCTTCTCATATTCCCCTTTAAATAAGCCTATTTGGGTAGATAATTAATTATTACGTTTCCCACTTTGATGCCACATCTTCAAAAGGCATTAGAACATCGGAAAACAGTCGTTTCGATAAAGTATCGACATAATTAAAAATGTAAATGAGCAAAATTATTCCCATTTCATGCAACTACATTTCTACAACCATTGGTGGTATTCAAGCGAAAATGAATTTTGAACACTTGTTTTGTGAGTGAAACATTGAAATAAATTGAATATTAAAATGGATGCCATGTACGAATCTAATTATTATTTCAATAAAGTTATTCTGGTACATAGTTTGGCTACAAGCTTGTGTCAATCAGGTTTTTGACGTATTACAACTGTCGTTGAATTTTGGTACAGCGTTTAACAAACTCCTCCAAATATCAAAATCGTTAAATTAATATGTCAGTTTTCACTCCATATTATAAACGAAGTTATAAAATTTATATTAATTATATTTAATAAAAATATAAATTGTATGTCCTTCGTGCAGGTTGTGGATTATTTGGATTTCAATAGAGACGAGTTATATAAACAAGGAGACGATTGTCAAATCCGAAAAGAAGTAAAAATGTTTTCGGAAAAAGGTAAGCTATAATTAAAAATTATTTTCAATTAAATTAATATCATGCAAAACATAGAAAAATATGTTGGGATTGCAGCGGGTGTATGTACCTCGGTTTCAATGCTGCCACAATTATTTAAAATCATAAAAGAAAAGAAGGCAGGGGCTATATCTTACCTGATGCTTATCATACTATTGATTGGCTTAGTTGGCTGGGTTTATTACGGCATTCTTAAAGAGGATTATCCAATCATTATTACGAACTGCTTTTCGTTTGTTGTTAATTTTTTGATTATTGTATTTACTTTCAAATACAAAAAGAAATCAGTACAATCATAATGGCACGATTCAGGTTTATCCTAATAATTGTAAATCAATCTCGATAATCAATAAAAATTTTGTTATGACGACAGAAAATGTATTGCACCACAACGAATATGCGCTTGTAACTGGCGCAACGAGCGGCTTTGGATATGAGTTAGCGAAATTGCTGGCCAAGGATGGTTATAATCTTCTACTGGTAGCTCGTTCCAGCAATCGTTTGCAAGAAATAACAGACGAAATCAAGACACAGTTTGGGGTGGAAGTAACACCTTTTGCCAAAGACTTATTTGAAGCAAATGCCGCCAAAGAACTGTATGAATCGATAGCGCAAATGGGGGTAAATGTAAATATTCTAATTAATGATGCTGGGCAAGGCGAATGGGGAAAGTTTGTGGAAATTGACCTTGAACGTAGCCTGGAAATCATTCAATTAAATATATCTTCTCTTGTAGCCTTAACTAAATATTTTGCCACAGACATGGTTGCTAGGGGAGAAGGCCGGATCCTTAATGTTGGCTCTGAAGCTGGTACTGTTCCTGCCCCCTTATTATCAGTTTACTCGGCTACGAAAGCTTTTGTAAACTCTTTTAGCATAGCTGTCGCAGATGAATTGAAAGACACTGGCGTTACACTCACTGTGTTATTGCCAGGCGCTGCGGATACTGATTTTTTCCATAAAGCGAATGCAGAAGAGACGGTTACCTACAAAGAAGAGGGACTACAAACGCCTGCAGAAGTTGCCAAAGATGGATATGATGCATTAATGAGTGGTGACGCTAAGGTAGTTTCCGGCGGTAAGACGAAAATGCATGTTTTTATGGGTAATTTTATGAGCGATGAGATGAACGCAAAGAATATGCGAAAGAAGATGGAAGTTTCTGAGAAGGAAGATGGCCGCACAGAAAGCGGCCATGAAACCTCGAAAGAAGAACGGGATACCATCAATGCCGAAACAGGAGCGCTAAGTGGAGATTATAGCACTAAATAAAGAATGATATTCCAGGTAAAAGAATAGGGCCAGCATCTGCATGTTGGCCCTATTCTTTCGTTAATTGATTTATTTATGCCCAAGGGTCCAATACCACTTTTACACAGTTGTCTTCTTTTTTATCGAAGATATCGTAACCATGACTTATTTGAGATAATGGTAATCTGTGGCTAATAATATCATCTAATTTAACCTTACCCTCTTTTACATAACCTAACAAAGTGTCGATGTGTTTTTGGGCAGGCGCTTGTCCTCCTTTTAAGATGATGCCCTTGTCAAAAAATTGCCCAACAGGGAAATTATCATACATCGTAGGATATACGCCTAACACCGAAACCGTGCCACCACGACGTACAGCGCTCATACAAGCTTCTAGTACTTTTGGAGAACCCTTTTCCAGATTCAACACCGCTTTCGCTTTATCTAAAAAAGTTCGCTTTGGCTCAAATCCAACTGCATCAATGCATACGTCTGCGCCGCGGCCATGGGTCATTGCTCTAATTTGCGCTATCACGTCCTTTGCATCATCTTCCCACAATATGGTTTCGCATTGCGCTGTTTGGGCCGCTTTATCCAATCTGTATTGTAATGTATCCACAATAACTACCCTTGCCGCACCCCGGAGCCATGCACTTTTAGCGGCCATTAAACCAACAGGGCCACTACCAAAAATAGCTACGGTCTCACCCCCTTGCACATTGCCCCAGTCTACGCCCGTGTAACCCGTCGGGAAAATGTCCGTTAGAAAAAGTACCTGTTCATCAGTAAGGCTTTCGGGTACCAATCGAGGGCCATAATCCGCATAAGGTACACGAACATATTCTGCTTGGCCACCGTCGTATCCGCCGTACAGATCTGTGTAGCCGAATAATGCGCCGCCTTTTTGATCCACTAATCCGCCTTCGGGGCCATAATTTTCAGGGTTGCTATTTTCACAATGGCCAGGCAAATGATGATCGCAAAAAAAGCAATGTCCACAAGCGATGGGAAAAGGCACCACCACACGATCGCCTACTTTAAGATTCGTAATGGCGGATCCG
>Ga0247739_10000243_pt1 | contig 18894 bp, 20 predicted proteins | sample UWRJL058202B2_FD_180943 | JGI IMG/M metagenome (GOLD analysis project Ga0247739, IMG submission 180943) | Plant litter microbial communities from Arlington Agricultural Research Station in Wisconsin, United States - UWRJ-L058-202B-2 | ecosystem: Environmental > Terrestrial > Plant litter >...
GTATAGGGCCGATCCCCCGATCCCAGCGGATTGACGTGCTGGTATTCCCAGGACGCGAAGGCGGAACCCGTCGACCAGGACCGGCCCGCCAGTTGGGAAACAGTGAAGTCCTCCGCTCCGCCCGACGCCGCGCCGAAGCGGACCCGCGTTTCCTGACCATCGAAGCTGCGCCGCATGATGACATTGACCACACCGGCCACGGCGTCCGAGCCGTAGAGGGCGGAAGCGCCGTCCAGAAGGACATCCACCCGTTCGATGGCGGCCGACGGCAGGGCCGAGACGTCGGCGAACTCGCCGCGCGAGCCGGTGCTTGCCATCCGGCGGCCATTGACCAGGACGAGCGTCGCGTCCGGGCCGAGACCGCGCAGGTTCACGCCCGTGGCCGCCACGCTGTTGGACCCGGCGGGGTCGGCATAGGACAGGAGCGCCGCAGGCGTGCCCGACCCCGAATAGTTTTGCGGCAGATCGGTCAGGGCCTCGGCGACGGTTGCGAAACCGAGCCTGTCGAGCGCATCGCGGTCGAGCGTCACGACCGGAGACGCCTGGGCGCCGGCCGACCGCAGCAGGGTGCCGGTGACAATAACGTCCTCGACCTCGGAGACGACGTCGGCGTCGGCGGCGGCGGCGCGCGCCTGACGCTGGATGTAGATGACGCCGGGACGGGTCTCCGACCAGGACAAGCCGGAGCCACGCAACAGGGTGTTCAGGGCGTCGGCGGGCGCCAGACGACCATGCAGCCCCTTGCTGCGGCGGCCGGCGACCATGTCGGCGGAGAAGAAGATCTGCTGATCGGACTGGGTGGCGTAAAGATTGAGCGCGTCCCGCAGCGACCCGGGCGGAATGTTGAACGCCCGTGCGTCCTGGGCGCAGGCGCTCACGCTGATCGAAGCGACGCAGGCGACAAGCGCGCTGCCGGCAAGAAGACTGTAGCGATTCATGGTCAGGGCTCCCCTCGACGCCACACGGCGTCGATAGGAAGGCGGATCAGACCCCGGCTGACCCCGGAGCGCTCTCCGGATTATTTTCCGCGTTCCGACAATCGCACCGAACCGTCGGGCTCGGCGGAGGCCTGAAGTCCGAACACTTCCGATGCGGTGGAGACGAAGGCGTCGCGGTCTCCGGTGTTGAAGACACCGCTGACCGGTTCGCTGGACAAGGCGACGCCGGCGTCGAGATGCACCTTGTCGGTCAGGTAGCGATTCACCTCGGCCACGGCCTGGCGCAGCGGCGTGTCGCGGAAGATGATCCTCCCGCTCGTCCAGAGGGTTTCGGTCTCCGCGTCGACCGCCCTGATCACTGGGCCGGCCGCCGTGCTCCGGGCCTGGTGGCCGGCCGCCATCCGGGCCTTGCGCCCCCCTGACGCGACATCGACGACGCCGGACACCAGGGTGACGTTGGTCCCCTGGTCACGGCGACGCACGTCAAACACCGTCCCGACGGCGGTGACCCGCGCCTCGCCGGCCGCGACGATGAAGGGCCGTCCGGCGTCATGCGCCACGGTGAACAGGGCTTGACCGCCTTCAAGGTCGACCATGCGTTGATGCCCGTCGAACCGCACATGGATGCGGGTGTCGGTGTCCAGGCGGACCGAGGAGCCGTCGGCGAGCTGGACGAGCCGCTGCTCTCCGACGGCGGTCGTGAAGACAGTGCGGGCCTGCAGCCACGACCATCCCGTGAAGGCCAGGGCCGCCGCGGCGGCGACGCCGACCAGGCCGATGACGAGGGGCTGCCGCACCGGTCTCGCGCGCCGGGAACGCGTGCGGGTCAGAACGCTGTCGAGGGCGTCGCGCATCTCGGGATCTTGCGCGAGTTGGCCGGTCCCGCCCCACGCCCGTTCGACGCGACGGTAGGCCTCGTCGTTGGCGGGGTCCTGCCGCCAGGCCGCGAAGTCCCGAATTGTATTGGTCGCGACGGTTGGTGCGCCGAGCCGCGCGTGCCATTCGGCGGCCTCCGTCTCGGCGGTTACAACCCGTTTTCTCGGGTCGGCCATTGTGGGTCCCATCCTAGCGCCTGAGCTGCGCGGCGCAGTATGCCAGAGCCTTTGTCATGCGCCACTCGACGGTCTTGGGGCTGATGCCCAGTTCCTCGGCGATCTGGCTGTTCGACAGTCCGCCAATCCTGGAGAGAACAAAGACATCTCGCAGGGGTTGTGGCAAGCCAAGCATCACCTGCTTGAGCAAAACCGTCTCGGATTGATCGGCGCCATAGCTGTCGGAGAGGCTTGCGGTGTTCCCGGCGAGGAGTTCGGCGCGCCGCCGGGACTGACGGGCGCGCGTGACGGCGATGTTGGAGGCGACCTTGAGCAGAAGAGCCTTCGGGTGACGGATCGTCTCCTGGGCGCTCATCGGGATGATCCAGAGCCAGGCTTCCTGGACGACGTCCTCGGCGTCGCGACCGAAGCGGCGTTCGATCCGGTCCGTCACCCAGGGCGAATGGAGACGGAACAGGCGGTCAAGCCGGCTGCGCGATTGCGACCGGACGTTTCGCTTCTCTCCCATCGTCTCGGATTTGGACACGCGTACCTCCGACCAAATCAAATAGTAACCCAAACGCGAGTTGGTCACTATAGTGACTGGTCGAATTTGACCTGTTCGGTGCGCTTGCACCGATGGAGTTGGCTCGGACATTCGGTCGAAATGTGCGGAAGGCGCGGATGGCCAAGGGTGTGACGCTCGAGGGCCTCGCTACAGACGTGCACCTGTCGTACAGCTACGTAGGCGAGATCGAGAGGGGTCGTCGTAACCCCACGCTTGCTGTGGTTGAGCGGATTGCAGCAACTCTAGAAGTTTCCGCCATAGAACTCTTGACCGAGTAGTGCCAGCAGCAACCAGAGCTGAGATCGAAGGAAGGGCGACCGTTCTGTCGCGAATGACTGACTGCTTTGGGCTCAAAGCGGCGGTTGGGAATGTCTGCTTGCGGCTGTCACATCGGCCCATGGACGATGGCTTGGACTCGATGTTTAGACCCGGCGTTCCGAACCAATTCCGTCGTCGAGTTGACGCTCCGCAACGACGCCCAGAGCCTCCGAACGGCGACGCTGGGCGTCGTAGCATTCGCAGGTCACACGGCGAAGAACCGACCGGTCCTGGATCCGGACCCGGCCGCGTCGGTAGTCGATAGCGCCGGCGGTTTTGAGCTCAGCCGCGGCGGCGTTGATCGTGGTTCTCTGGACGCCCAGCAGCGTTGCGATATCGCTTTGCGTCAGGGCCATATCGACCTGGTTCGTGCGGTCTTGCACGAGAAGCAGCCAGCGCGCGAGGCGCGGCGTGACCTCGTGGATGGCGTTGCAGGCGGCGGTCTGCGCCGCCTGAGACTGGTAGTCGTGGGTCAGCTGCAGGGCTCGCTTCAGCAAGGCCGGGCTGGCCTCGACCTGCTTGCGGAAGACGTCGGCGGCGAGGCTCCAGGCAGAGCCCCCGATCTGAACAGTGATCCGCCAAGCACAGGGCGCATGTGCCAGAAAGGCGGCTAGACCCGACACGCCTTCCGACCCCACCGTCGATGTCTCGACAGCCCTGCCATCGGCGAAGATCATCACGTTGGCCAAGTCAGCGGTTTCGGGGAAATAGACGCAATCGACGGCTTGATCCTGTTCCGTCAGGACGGCTCCCTTGGTCAACGTCACAGCTGCGAGATGCGGCTCGAGCGCGGCGCGGTCGATCTCATCGAGAGAGGCCAGAACCCGGTTGCGGAAAATCAGTGACATGCATCGCTCTCCTCATGGCGCCCAATCTGGTCGGCCAGCGTGATGTGTCAAACGCCCCACCCGCTCGTGCCGCCGCCCTACAGCAGTGCAATTCAATATATCATGCGATATAGGCAACTTCACCTGCCCGGGTTCGGCGAGGGGATTTGAGTGATGGAAGTTCTGGCCGAGACGCCTGCGAAGGGCTTGAGCCCCAGACCGAACGATTATTCGGCCTGGCCAGATGCCCAGGGCCGCTTCGGCGAGTTCGGCGGCCGGTATGTGCCCGAGACGCTCATGCCGCTGGTGCTTGAGCTGGACGAGGCCTATGCGGCGGCCAGGGCCGATCCGACGTTTCAGGACGAGCTCGACGGGCTGAACGCCCATTATTCGGGGCGTCCCAGTCCGCTGTATTTCGCCGAACGGCTGACGGCGCATTTCGGCGGCGCCCGGATCTATTTCAAGCGCGATGAGCTGAACCACACGGGCTCGCACAAGATCAACAATGCGTTGGGCCAGATCCTGCTGGCGCGGCGTATGGGCCGAACCCGGATCATCGCCGAAACCGGCGCCGGCCAGCACGGAGTGGCCACGGCGACCGTCTGCGCCCGGTTCGACCTGCCGTGCACGGTCTATATGGGCGCCGCCGACGTCGCCCGGCAGGAGCCCAACGTCTTTCGCATGAACCTGCTCGGGGCGGAGGTCCGTCCGGTGACGACGGGGGCCGGGACCCTCAAGGACGCCATGAACGAGGCGATGCGGGATTGGGTCACCAACGTCGAGGACACCTACTATCTGATCGGAACGGCGGCGGGGATGCACCCCTATCCCGTCATGGTGCGCGACTTCCAGTCGGTCATCGGGCAGGAAACCCGCCGCCAGATCCTTGAACGGGAAGGGCGGCTTCCCGATGCGGTCGTCGCCTGTATCGGCGGCGGCTCCAACGCCATCGGCCTTTTCCATCCGTTCCTCGCCGACGAAGGCGTGCGGCTGATCGGCGTCGAGGCTGCTGGCCATGGGCTGGATACGCCCGACCATGCCGCCTCTCTGCAGGGCGGCCGTCCGGGCGTGCTGCATGGCAATCGCACCTATCTGCTCCAGGACGACGACGGCCAGATTCTGGAAGGCCATTCGATTTCGGCCGGTCTCGACTATCCGGGCATCGGGCCGGAGCATGCCTGGCTGTATGACATCGGCCGGGCCGAATACCGCTCGGCGACGGATCTGGAAGCCTTGGACGCCTTCCAGCTATGCTCGAAGCTGGAGGGCATCATCCCCGCCCTGGAGCCGGCCCACGCCCTGGCCCGGGTCGGCGAGATCGCCGGAGACCTCGGTCCCGGCAAGATCGTGGTGATGAATCTCTGCGGGCGCGGCGACAAGGACATCTTCACCGTAGCCAAGGCCTTGGGGCGAACGCTTTAGGCGGCGGTGGCCCTTCATGGCGTGAACCGCTATGTCGCCCGGTCAACAGAGGACGCAAAGTGTCGAGACCCAAGGGTTCCCGCGATAGCGACCATGAGGCGAAGCGTCAGGACCTCCTGAGCCGCATGACCATCCATATGGTCTCGCGCGATGGCGGACGCGCGAGTCTGCGCGAACTCGCCGCCGCAGCGGAGGTCAGCGTCCCGACCCTGCGGCACTATTTCGGAGATCGCGGCCAGGTGATCGACGCCGTCCTCGCGGAGGCGCTGCGTCGCGGGCGTCCCGGTCTGGAAGCACAGAGGGCCGGCGACAGGCCCTTCGAAATGTCCATCCGCGATTATGCCCGGGACCTGGTGATCGCCCTGACCGCCCCCAAGACGGTCCGGCTGGGAGATCTGTTCGCCGTCAGCCTGGCCGAGGGCTTCCTCGATCCGCGTCTGGGTCCATCCGCCCTGACCCATATCGTCGACCCCACAGTCGCGGCCCTTGAGGCCCGACTGGCCGTCCACGTCGCGCGCGAGGAAATGATCGAGACCGACCTTCGGGCGGCGTCGCTGGTCCTCATCTCTCCTTTGCTGCTCGGCTGCCTGCACCAGCATCAACTCGGAGGCGACACCGCCAGCCCGCTGGGTCTTGAGGCCTTGCTTGACGACGTCGTGGCCGCCTTCGTGCGAGCTTACCAAGCGCCGGCAAAAGCGCGAAAAAATAGTTAATCCCGCTTTTCTATATATCAACTGAGATATAGAAGTCCGCATCGCTTGAGGGCGGTTTGCGGAGATGTCGATGTCCATACTGTCGTTACGGCACGCGGCCGGAGGGTCAGACGTGTTGAGACCAACCCAGGCTCTCGGCGCCGTGCGCCGGGAGCAGGCCTGATGGCGGTTCCGGCTAACCGGCGCGTCGGCGGGCGCGAGCTCTGGGACCGAACCGACGCTCCATCCGTCGCCTTAGTCGTGGGCGCATCCGGCGGTCTCGGCGCGGCCTTCCTGCGCGCCCTCGCCGAGCAGGGGCGCTACGAGCGCCTCGTCGGCATCGCACGCCGGCGTCCTGAAGACTGGCCAGACGACCCGGCCTGGACCTTTATCGAGGCTGACATCGTGGACGAAAGCCAGATTGCGGACGCCGCCAGACAGGTTTCGAAGCTCGGCCGGCTGGACCGGATCGTCGTCGCCACAGGCCTTCTACACAGCGCGAGGATTTCGCCCGAAAAGACCATGCGGTCGCTGGACGCCGGCAGTCTGCTGGAGCTCTTCGCGGTCAATGCGGTCGGTCCCGCACTGGTCGCCAAACACTTTCTGCCTCTGACGCCACGCGATACTCCGAGCCTGTTCGCGGTCCTGTCGGCGCGGGTCGGCAGCATCACCGACAACCGTCTGGGCGGCTGGCACGCTTACCGCGCATCCAAGGCGGCCCTGAACATGTTGCTGGCGACGATCGCGATCGAACATCGTCGCACCCGTCCGCTGGGTGTCTGCGTCGCCCTGCATCCGGGCACGGTCGACACTCCGCTCAGCGCGCCCTTCCAGCATGGCGCCGCCGGCAAGCCGACGCGACTGACCCCAGACGCGTCGGCGCAAGCGCTTGTCGCCCTGATGGACCGCTTCCGTCCACTGGATACGGGAGGCTTCTTCGCCTGGGACGGAAGCGAAATCCCGTGGTGACGATTTGTGCAGGCCTGAGGGCGGGAGATCATCGGTCAAGGCTGGTTAACCGTGTCGACGATGACACCAGCGCCCGTCATTTCGGCGCTATGGCGGCAGGGCGACGCAACCGCCAGCCGCCGGAGGCCTTAAGCGCGCACGGCGGAGCGATACACCATGGATAGGCCAATCGTACTCATCATCGACGATGAGCCCCTGATCGCGACCACCGTGGAGGCGACGTTCGAGGATGCAGGCTTCGAGGTGCGCTCGGTTCTGGACGCCGAGGCTGCAGCGGCTGTGGTAAGCGAACTCGATAGCCGTCTCTCCGCGCTCGTCACGGACATCCGGCTTGGCGCCGGCGCGAATGGATGGGCGGTGGCGGTCGAGGCGCGAACGAAACTTCCCCTGCTGCCGGTCGTCTATATGACGGGGGACAGCGCCGCGGACTGGACCGCGTTCGGCGTGCCCAAAAGCGTCCTCGTCCAGAAGCCGTTCGTCGGCGCCCAGGTTCTGGCGGCGGTCATGACGCTGATGAACTCCGACAACAGCGACGCTTCAGACTAGGATCAGCCGCAGCGCCATCGTCCAGACACCCTTCGCGGAGGCGCCAGACCCTGCCGCGCGCACGAGACTATTCGAAATGACCTTCAGAGCGACAACCATCGAACGCGCCTATCAGCTCGCCGAAAGCGGAACCTGCCGCACGATCGGAGACGTGAAGCGCCAGCTCCAGATCGAGGGCTTCTCCAACATACAGGATCAGTTGTTCGGCCAGAGCACGAACAAGGCCCTGAGGGACCGGTGCAAGGCGAGTTATCGACCGGCGGCAGATGAAGAAGCTCCGCTATCAGCGGACTTCGGAAGCCCGACGCCCGACGCCGCCGCCTAGGCCTAGGCCTCGTCGAGGATCGATTTCACGCGCCGGGCGAGATCGTCCATTGCGAACGGCTTGGTCAGGACGTGCATGCCGGGGTCGAGGTGGCCGTGGCTGAGAACCGCGTTTTCTGCATAGCCGGTAATGAACAGCACCTTCAGACCGGGACGGGCGACGCGCGCGGCGTCAGCGACCTGGCGGCCGTTCATGCCGCCGGGAAGGCCGACGTCTGTGATCAGGAGATCAACGCGCCTGCGGCTGTTCAGGATCTTGAGGCCCTGCGGCCCGTCCTCGGCCTCGACCGACGTGTAGCCGAGGTCGGACAACACCTCTGCGGCAAGCATTCGAACTGTGGGTTCGTCGTCGATCACCAGCACGGTCTCGCCCTGCTCGGAGCGTGGCGTAGCGACCACGTCATGGATGTCCTCGGCGGCCTCGGCCTCGCCGATGTGGCGTGGAAGGTAGAGGCAGACCATGGTCCCGTGGTCCGGTTCCGAGTAAATCCTGACCTGTCCGCCCGACTGTTTGACGAAGCCGTAGATCATCGACAGGCCGAGACCCGTGCCCTGACCGATAGGCTTGGTCGTGAAGAAGGGTTCGAAGGCGCGGGCGATCACCTCGGGCGGCATGCCGGCCCCAGTGTCGGAGACGCACAGGGACACATACTGTCCCGGGGGCAGTTCACGCTCGGCTGCGGCCCGGTGGTCGAGCCAGCGATTGCCGCTCTCGATCGTCAACTTGCCGCCGTCGGGCATCGCGTCCCGGGCGTTGATGCAGAGGTTGAGCAGCGCGTTCTCGAGCTGACCCGGATCGACGAGCACCGGCCAAACGCCCGCGGCATGGACGGACTCGACGGTGATGGATGGGCCCGCGGTGCGCTGGATCAGGTCCTCCATGCCCAGAGCCAGCCGGCGGACGTCGGTCGTCTTCGGGTCGAGTGTCTGGCGTCGGGAAAAGGCCAGCAGCCTGTGGGTGAGGGAGGCGGCACGACGGGCCGCGCCCTGGGCAGCGGTGATGAAACGGTCGACGTCGGAGACGCGCCCCTCGGCGAGGCGCTTTGAAACCATCTCCAGGCTACCCGTGATTCCGGTGAGCAGGTTGTTGAAGTCATGGGCGATGCCGCCCGTCAGCTGGCCCACGGCTTCCATCTTCTGGGACTGCCGCAGCGCCTCCTCACTCGCCATCAGGGCGGCCGTGCGTTCCTGAACCTGTCGCTCGAGCGACTCGGCTAGCCGGGCGAGGTGGCGTTCCGCGCGCCGACGCTCGGTGGCCGCGCGGGTGCGTTCGGCCACATCGCGGATGAAGGCTAATTCGTCCTCGGGCCAGGGCCGGGCGTGGGCGTTGTTAAGATACAGGAGGGCCACCAGACCGCCCTGTTCGGTCAGCGGCATATTGATGAAGGACCGGGCGCTGATGCCCTCAAGCGCGGCGGCCGTGTCACGTGTTCGTGGCTCGAGGCGGGCGTCCGCAATGATCACCGTTTCGCCGCGCTTGAGTTCGTCGATGTAGGAACCGTAGTCACGGAACTGAAGCACCCCTGCGAGGCTTGAAATGCCCGGCGCGTTCCAGTCACGGTCAATGGTAATGGTCTCGGCCTTGCGGTCGACCAGGCCATAGCCTGCGCGACTCACCTCGAGGGTCCGTCCCAGGATTTCGGCGGCGGCGAAGGAGATGTCGGCCGGATCTTCCAGGTCGCGCACTACATCCGACAGTTCCACAAGCGCCGAGCGCATCCGTTCGGCCCGGACCCGGGCGGTGATGTCGGTGGTGATCCCGGCGATGCGCAGCGACTGCCCGTTGGCGTCCGTGATCAGGACGCCGCGTGCGGCCATCCAGCGCGTTTCGCCATCGGGCCTGACGATCCGGTGGGTGATGTTGTAGTCCGCGCCGTCGCGGATCGTGGCGTCGGACTGCGCCCGCACCGCGTCGCGATCCTCGGGATGGATCAGCGACTGGCGGTCCTCGTATTCGAAGGGTCGCTCCACGGGCCAGCCCATCAGGGACTTGTAGACATCCGAGGCGACAAGGGAGCGGGTCTGGACATCCACGCTCCAGGCCCCGAAGCCGCCCGCGGCCATGGCGAGGTCGAGCTCGCGATCCCGCTCGCGCTCCAGAACCAGCCGGTTCGCGAGTTCCGCCGACAGGGCGGCGTTATCCGTTTCCAGCCCTTCGAGCCGCTGGCGTTCGATGGTGACGTCGACCTGGCTGGCGAAGAAGTAGGCGAGGTCGCCATAGGCGTCGCGGACTGGCGCCAGCAGCAGCCGGTTCCAGAACGCCGTCCCGTCCTTGCGATGATTGCGGATATCGATCTCGATCGACTCGGCGCGCGCCACGGCGTCATGTATGCGCCGGACGGTTTCGGGATCGCTGTCGTGGCCCTGGAGGAAGCGGCAGTTGCGGCCCAGGATTTCGGATCGCTCGTAACCCGTCAGTCGGCAGAAGGAGTCATTGGCGAAGACGACCGGATTGTCGTCGAGCCGGGGATTGGTGATGATCATCGGCATGCGGGTCGCCCGCACGGCCGCGACGAATGGATCGGTGCCCCGATCCATGCCCAGAACCTCTGCGGCGATCCGTTCGGAATCGAGCGCCCGGCTCTGATCCTCGCCTGCGGGTCCGGTCGTGTCGTGGGTCAAGGTATCGTCCTCACCGTCGCGGTCCCGCGACGCCGCACACGGCGCAGTCGGAATTGATGCCCTTAAACACGAAACGTGGCGTTCGGTTCTCGGGAGACCTTAACGCGCAAAACCTGCCATGCCACTGAAGTCGCCGCGATGCAAAGAGGGGCGGTCGATCCGCGGCGGTGCACGCCTCTGGCCCGCGGCGCTGCGCTGTCGCAACGCCCACGACACGCGACCGTCTGATCTGGATGACGCTCCAGGCGACAAGGCTGCTGTGACCGGGCAGGTGGCATAGATCTAAAGTGAAGGTTGTGCCGAGTTTCGAATGCGCGCCCTCTGGTGCCGCGCCAAACCGGAGCGACGGGGATCCAGGACGCCCATGGCGACGCTGAAACAATGCCTGGCCATCCTCGGTCAGAAATGGCGGCAGGCCGATCCGACGCCGAACCGGGAAGATATTCTCGCCCGCCTCGCGCTGCTGAAAGCGCGTCACCTCGCGGATTTGCCAAGCGGTGCATGTCGAGCTTGCGCAGGCGATTTGAAAGATCATCTCCAACCGGTCGTGCGATGTCCGGAATGCGCCGACAACATCCGTTATCTCGGCGGATAGGCGATCCCGAATCCGGACCCTCGGTCCCTGTGATCGCGTTCGATCCGCAAGAGCCTCGGCTTTACGGTGCCCAGACGGGCGAGGGACCTAGGAGAGGAGCCAGGCCCGGTCGACCCTCAGACATGGCCTGGTGCGGCCGTGCGAGGCGAACAGCGAGGCGGCCCTGAGGAACGCCGAAGCCGGTTTCGCATTTTTGCGAAAAGAGGAGGAACCATCATGCCCAGAGGCGACAAGTCGGCCTACACAGACAAGCAGGGACGCAAGGCCGATCACATCGCTGAAGGCTATGAGAAGCGCGGCGTTTCCGACAAGGAGGCCGAACGGCGAGCTTGGGCGACCGTGAACAAGGATGATGGCGGCGGCAAGAAGTCCGGCTCGGGCCGAGGTAAGGCCACAGGTCACCCGGCTGCGCACAAGGGCGGTCGCAAGGGCGGCGCTGCGTCCGCTGCGAGGTCAGCGGCGGATCGTTCAGCGGCGGCGAAGAAGGGTTGGGAGACCCGCCGCAGGAAGGCGACCTGATGGTCAGGCCCACACCGTCAGTCCCCAAACCGCCAAAGGCCGGAACCCCGACCGGCGACGTTGATCGCGCCCTCGAGCTCAAGGTCGAAAAGATGGCTCGGGCGCAGGCCCGTGTCGGTCAGACGGTCCGGGGCGGCAAAGCCTGATGGCGAGATCCCTTGAGCGCCTCGCCTACCGGAGCCGCGCGACGGTTTCCGTGGACTCCCTGCTGCTGATCGCCGACATCCTCGCGGTCTCGCAGCGGAACAATCGCCGTGACGGCATCAGCGGCGCGCTGACCTATAGCGACGGCGTCTTCTTTCAGGTTGTTGAAGGCTACCCTGAGGATCTCGACCGGCTGCTGAGGCGGCTTGCCGACGATCCCCGCCACAGCGGGATCACCGTCGTTCACAGAGCGCCTGTGTCGGGACGACTGTTTGGCGAATGGAGCATGACCGCGCCCAGGATCGCGCCCGACCTGGCGCCGGCGATGACGAAGGCAATCGACCAGTCCGACAGCGCGCCCTCACTGGCGATCGAAACCCTGCGTCAGCTGGCGACAGGGAATTCGCCAACCGGGTGATACCCCCGGGTTCAGAGGGCGTCGCCTGGCCCGGGGACTCGTTCAACGGACTGCACGGATTTTCGAAGTGGGCTACACGCTCCTGGTCAGGGCGCGCGACCGCCCGGCGACGGCAATCGTTCCGATGGGGGCCGTCGGCGAGCTTCGGGGGTGCGATAAGAGAAGCCCGCCGCCCTGGAAGAGGCGGCGGGCTGAATGCGGAGCGCCCGGGTCGCTCAACGCGTCGATCGGAAGGATGCGGGAGCTGTCTCTTCGATCGCCAGCCCACACAACGGCAAAGCCCTCGTTCGGGTTGCGTGGGCCACTTGACGGCGTCGGCGGTCGATCCAAAATCATCGCCACCGGCGAGCCTGGAGGCCTCGCTGCGTCTGAGAGTGAAGGACCGGATGGAAACGATAGTCGTCGAACCTTTGGCCGGGGGCTGGGCTGTGCGCACCGCCGCCATCGAGAACCCGATGGTGTTCCGGAGCGGAAGCTCCGCGGAAGACACCGCGCGGGCGCTCGCCTTCAAGCTCGCGAGCGCCGGTGAGCCTGTTCGATTGCGTCTGAAGCTGCGCAACAGCTCGACGAAAGCGCGGTTCATCTGTCTGCCCCCGGTGGAGCCATGTGCGCCGCCCAACCTCGTCAGCCTTCCGGATGTTCGGACCTTGGAGGTGGAGCAGCCATAGCGCGCCAAGCGTTGATCCGTTGGGTTGCCTTTCCCCGCCGAACGCAGAAGACTGGTGTCGTTATCGGACGTTTCATCTCATCTCGTCGAGCACATGCCGCGCCGCCCTCGAAACAGAGTGTTCCGTCGCTCGACGTGGCTGTGGATCTGGTTGTTGATCGGAAGTCTTCTGGTCGGAGCCGTGCTGGTGACGGCGACCTATATGGGCGCCGGTGCCCGATAAGCGCCGCTGGCCGACCATCGAACGTTCTGGAGCGCGCCTTCGAGATCGCGGAGAGCGGGCGGCTTTCGTTGGTCAAGCCCATGCGGCGGATGCTGCTGGAAGAGGGATACGCATTCTCCGACGTATCTTCGTCTGGGCGGTCTGAACCATCCGCCGCGCGCTCAAGGCGCAAATCGAAGCGTCGCAGGCACTGGTGCAGGGCTTACCAACAGAGCGCAACGCTGGGATGTCCGAACGTCGACACAGGAACGACTGGACGGGTTCAAGACTTCTCCAGGTGTCGCCGGCTCTCCCATCCTTATGGCCTCGACCAGAGCGGCCCGGCTCCCTCACCCTCAACGGCCGGGCCGCTCTTTCTGGAGCTAAAGAACAGGTCTCCCATTTTTAGACGAGCGCAGAAGTGGGCTGCGCCGGAATGTCGGCTTTCCGAACAAAACAGGGTGTCTGCTGTTGGCGCAGAACAGACGTCCGGCGACGACGGCACGGGGGCTCTTCGCCTAAAGGGCATTCCCGAAATCAGATCGCAAGCTCTCTAAGGACTGGCAGATCCGGTCCAAGCGCTCGTCGGCCAGGACGGTCAAGCCTGATCGCTAGTCCAGCTCCTGGTGGATGCGCTCAGCAAGGAAGTAAAGTCCGAGGGCGGTGCATGAGAGCACCGAACCTGTCACCAGTGCGATCAGGACCACGTAGATGCCTTTCGCAAACTCCCACACGGCGTCATCCCAAGTCGCCTGGGTCGCCGTTGCCTGCTCCTGCGCAAATCCGATGTTTCCGGCGAGAACGGCGGCCGAAGCGGAGATGAGAAAGCCGACGAGCGACAGGAGGGTCAGGTAGGCGAAGAGGTGGCACAGGAATACCCGTAGCGTGACGTAGGTATCACTGGCGTCGCCATTCGCCGATATCCAGATCGTAGTCCGTTTCATTTCCCGATCCAGATCGCCGCCCTGAAAGGTCGCCACGGCCGCCAGTGCTGCGATGAAGAAACCGGGCAGACCAGCGAACAGCGGCGCCATGACCGATGAAATGGATTCGGAGCCGACCAGCCGAATTTTTACAGGCAGCATCAGGTAAGTTGCCAGGCAGAGGCCTGCGAAGACCAAAGGCAGGACGTCACGATACCAACGAAGGGTCGGGCCCTTCGCCGTTAGGAACGCGAACGGTCGGGCAATCTCGTATATCCGAACCATTTCAGCGCTCAGCCAGGAGCAACTTCACCATCTTGGCCTCCAGGTGAGTGACGATCGTTTCCGATCCATTCCGGAGCAGCGGGTCTAGAGGGCCTATACGTCGTTTTCGGGTATAGGCCTCGCCGAGGAGGTTTCCGGTCTGGGTGTCGAAGGCGACGGATGAGGACGAAGCGGCCCCCATTGGCTTCAAGTAAACTACTGCCTTGGGGTAGGCCGAGGCTTGGGCCCTGATTCCCTTCATGATCGTTTCAAGGCGCTTACCGGCAGGGATGTCCTTACTAACCTTCACGTTGAGCGAATAATCCGTGGTGGTCAGGAACTTACCCAATGCGGTCCCAGCGCTCGATGCTGCGGGCTTTGTGAACTTGAGGCCGCTGACAGTGCCGGTCTCAATGTCGTTCTCGAACTGCTCGCTGGCTAGTAGTGAGACATCAACATGGGGGAGATAGGGCTTGGCGACCTTTTGGCCGCCGGCAGCCTTGTAGGTGAATAGGGTCTGGTCCTGGGCGCAATATCGAGAGATCACGTCATTGAGGATGGACTGCAATCTCGGTCCCGAAAGCGTCGGCACTCGTTCGATAAGGCAAGGATAGGCATTTGGTATGCCTTTACGCTCAATCAACGAAATGACGATGTGGGCTGAATATTCATGCCCCTCATCAGGGCCCTTCGCGACAGTCCGCGACGACCTTTTTACGTGGTTGGCAAACGTCGGGTCAGAGGCGTTCGGATCGGCGACGCTTACCAGCAGCGTAAGTGTCTGGCTCGCTAAGTCTACACGGTAGTCGCCGATGATCGCGGTGACAGTGCCGGCCTCGAAAGTCTTGGGGCTCAGCTTCGTGTCGCGCGCCTTTTGCCAGAGGCTGACCAACGACGAAAGCGGTGGGTACGGCGCTTGCTCTGCGCGTCGCTTTACAATGATGTCTGCGTAAAGAACCTCGCGCTCGTGCGCCTTCAAAGCCATGAAACCACCCCGGGTATTTGGGTGCAGGGGGCGTTAATCTCATGCGGGTGTCAACCTGGAGAGGTCGGCGCCTCCGGAGAGCCACCTTTCAGCGCTGTCAGCAGGCAACGGCCGCCACCCAAGCGGCGTCGGCCACCGGCGGAGGTGGCTGAAGGTTGGGCGGCTGACGGGAGCACTATCACTTAACACTGTGCCACTTTCGGAGGATCGACTCCTGCTGGTCCAGCCGGCCGTGGCCGTGCGATCGTCTTGGTCAGGCCGGGCATTTGACATGCACAGCCGAAGTCGGGCGCGCCGCGGCGACACGGGCACGCAACTGGGGCTACAAAAGACGATGTCTTGGCAGTGAGCCCTTAAGGTCCGAAATGGTTCATTGGTGTTCAGGCGGGACGACTATTTTTTTTAGGCCGTTGAGGACGCTCCGCTGCGCAAACAGAACGCGTAAGCCAAATCCTCTGCTACGCACAAACGTCCGATGTAGGCACCAACCCCAATGTCGGGAATTGGCGCGTCTGAGACCCTGACCTGCGCGGTCAGCGTCATGCGCCGACGCCACGAAGTCGTGCAGCCACCGTGGCACGGTCCGTTGGCGACAGGTCCATGCCAGCAGCTGCGCGCCACTGCGCGACCGCCTGATCGCGCCGATTAAGCCGGTTCAGCGCGTCTCCCCATGCCAAGTGCATTGCTCCCCAGCGGGGCGCGCGATCTGCGGCCTCCGCGAAGCGTCGCGTTGCTTCGCGATCTCGCCCCAGACGGGCGAGGGCGTCGCCTTCCAGCTTGTACGGATCGGCCCAACGCGGTCCCACGGTCCTGGCCCGCTGTAGCAGTAGTAGCGCCCCCGCCGCATCGCCGCGGTCCAACTTCACCTGAGCCAGCTCGGCAGGAGCCCACGGGCTGGACGGTGAGCGCCGAATAGCTTCCCGGTAAAGGCGATCAGCCTGGGCAAAGTCGCCAGCCGAAGCCGCGACTCGGGCCCGAGCCCGCAGGCAGAGATCGCAATCTGGCGGCATCCTGCTCACCAAGGCTTGGGCTTCGGCGATACGGCCCGCCCTTGCCAAGGCGGTCGCCAGCAGCGGATGCAGCAGACGCTCCAGGCGAACCCGGGCACGATAGCCCCCGTTGCCGGCTTCGGGATTGATGATCGTGTCGTCGCGCGCTGCAGTCGAGCCGCCGATTTTGGACGCAGATGGGGCGTCGCGATCGAGCGGCGAGCGACCGGACGGTGGAGGCGACGCCGTCGAGCCAGCGATCCACACGTGCAACGCGGCGACCGCGCCCGGCCAGTCGCCCATGGCGACCGCCTGGGCGTGGCGGATGGCCGGTTGTTGCTCCGGCGGGGTCCCGGTCCCGCGTCGACGCGACTCGCTGATGTTGTAAAGGGCGGCGAGCCACCGGGCCGCGTCGCCTTCGCCGGCCAAGGGGTCAAGTCCGGTGACGCCGTCGCTGCGAGCCGCAGCCCTCAACGACAACGCCTCGACATAGTCGCCGTGCATCTCCGCCGCACGCGCAGCGCTCGTGTAGCCGAGGGCGATGCCACGCTCCGAATAAAGCGGTCCGCCCAAACGCATATCGGACGCCTCGGTCCATTCGCGAAGCGCGATCTCTTCCCAACCCAGGGACTGTGCAGCCTCGGCATAGGCGAAATGACCTGTGCCCAGTTTCGGCATCAGCGTCGTTGCACGTCGGCCCGCCTCAACAGCCGCGACCATGTCGCTGTCCAGGAGGACGAGCGCCATCTGCGCGTATGCCCACGGCCGCTCCGCTTCCGAGCCATTCCGGGCGAGGCCCTGAGCCACGGCGAGCGCCTCCCCATTGCGGCCGGCGATCGCGAGATAGCGACTGTAACGAAACGGCTGGGTGGAGGCGAACACACGTTCGGCCGCCGTCTGAAGCAAGACGTCAAGCTCGCCGTCGGGACCGGATACGGTCACCGAAGGCTGTCCGGGGATCCGGATCGTAAGCGAGACCCCGCCTGCTTCCTCACGGACAAGGTCTCCCGAAATCCGGGTCTGCTGACCCAGCGCCTTCTGTAACTGGGCGTAGGCGGCTCCGACGGATACGCCGGTTTGAGGGATCAGCACCTGAAACTCACCTGCCCAATCCCGTTCGACGGATTGTTGGGCCCGGGTCGAGTAGGCGGCTGCATCGATCGATTGCAGCTTGTCCAGGAAGCGGGCGGCCAGAACTTCTCCGCTGAGCCCCCTCGCGGCGGCGTCCGGCGGTGCGGTGAAGCCCTCGATAATCAGACCGCGCGCCTGGGACGCGCTCCAAAGCGCCCAACCGACACCGGTCAGAACAAGCAGCATGAGGAGCGCCAGACCGAAATCTCGCACCGTCCTGAGCCTTGCCCGGAGCCGTTCGTCCCGTGCCAGCGCGATCTGGATCGACAGGAGTTCGGCGTGGCGATCCAGCACGATCGCCGCCGAACCCGTCGGCGGGGCGCCCGTCGCCGCGGCCTCCATGGCGATCTCGACGGGATCGGGGGTGGTAGGAGAAGGGGCGCTAGGTTTACGCCGAGGCTTCGATCTGTCGCCGTCCGCCATCAATCCCTCCGCTGCGCCCTTCGGTGCTCGGCCGATGCTGTCGCCCCATGGCGACCCGATGGGTTCTGCCCTGGAATGACGGGGTCCCTCCCCGCCTGCTCGGCCCGGTTCGGTTGGCGCCCACCCCTGGCCCGCAGCGCCACCGGACACGCTATCCAAGCTTGTCGCCTTCGCCAAGGCCGGACCCTCTTGGTGGCCTGGCCAGAGAGAAGTTGAGACTCCCGACGAAGCCCACATCGCAGTCGCGGAGTATGCAACTCAACGACAGGGAACTGGATATGCACGCCGACAGATAAACGTGGTGGCGCTCCTGAATGTCTATTTGCCGCACTCGCGCTGATGACCGCTTCTGGCGCAACAAAGACTTTTAACGTCGGCGGGTGCGAACAGGGTAGACGCCTGCCTACGTTGCCAGCTCGGAATTCGCGTTAGAGAACGGCGGTCTGCTGCGGAGGTCGCCCATGCATCGTTGGTTCGTCATCGCCTGTCTCGCCTCGATCCTCGCGGTCCCGGGACAGGCTTTCGCCCAGGATCCCGAGGCGGCCTACAAGTCGGCCGGCGCCCGAGCTTCCAGCCCTCTCGCCACGATCAATTATGGCGCAGATCCATTGCAGGTCGCCGACCTGCGCGTGCCGGCTGGCGAGGGCCCCTTCCCGGTCGCCATTCTTCTGCACGGCGGTTGCTTTCGCGCCAGCGTCGATAACCGCCGCAGCATCTCGGCGGTCGCCGATGCCTTGGGGCGCGAGGGCTTTGCGACCTGGAACATCGAATACCGCCGGGTGGGCGACCCCGGTGGCGGGTGGCCCGGAACGTTCGAGGATGTCGCGGAGGGTGTCGACAAGCTTGTCGAGATCGCGCCCCGCTACAGGCTCGATCTGAATCGCGTGACGATCGTCGGCCATTCGGCCGGCGCCTTCTTCGCCTTGTGGGCCGCGTCGCGTCCGCAGCTGCCGGTTCCGTGGTACGGCGCCGCGCTTCGGCCCGTAAGCGTGGTTGCGATCGATGGCCCCGGCACACTCGCCCCGTTCGTGGGCATCGACGCCCAGGTGTGCGGGGAGCCTGTGATCGTCCCTCTCATGGGTGGGACGCCCGGCGAAAGGCCCTCGGAGTATGATATCGCCAGCCCGCAGGACCACCTCGCGCCCGGCGTTCGCCAGCTCGCTGTGACTGCGGATCTCGGCGACTTCATGCAGCCCTATATCGCGGCGGTTCGAGCCAGCGGCGGAACGATCGACGTGCTCGCGCCCCCGGACGCCAATCATTTCGATGTGGTGACGCCGGGGACGCCCAACGGCGACGCCGTGATCGACTTCATCACCGCCCACGCGCTTACGCCGGCAGCAGATCCGGGCGACCGGCGCTGACCCGTCAAGGCGG
>Ga0247739_10000244_pt1 | contig 18877 bp, 13 predicted proteins | sample UWRJL058202B2_FD_180943 | JGI IMG/M metagenome (GOLD analysis project Ga0247739, IMG submission 180943) | Plant litter microbial communities from Arlington Agricultural Research Station in Wisconsin, United States - UWRJ-L058-202B-2 | ecosystem: Environmental > Terrestrial > Plant litter >...
CCAGCCAAAGTAATTCGCACTACTTTTTCAAAACAGCCCAATACTCCTGCTTTCTTTGACATTGAAAAAAACATACCCAACTGTTTTCTGCGTGCTAAAAATATTATCGATGTCACGAAAGAATATTGGCCCGTCCGTGATTTAACCGTGCCTGTTTTTAGCAATACTACCCAGCCAAAATTGGCATATGCCGCTGTATTCAATGGCCTTGCATGGCGTCCTACATGGTGGGCAAAAGTTCTGGATGGCCAAGCCCTGTTTACCAACATGTGTCAAGGAGCGGTGTTCCTGCCCATGTATTGCATTAATGGCATTATGGTGGCAGCAGGTTACCCCATGGCCTCAGGTTACAACAACACACTCATCCTAAAGCCGGACACCATAAACCATAGGAGCATACATATAAAACAACAAGATAAGTACTTGATTTTTCGACCAGGGAAAAATTACAAACTTTATTACTGGAACAAAAGCTGGGTGTTGTTGGGTGCACAAAAAGCCCAGGAGAAAGCAGTGGAACTCGTGTTTGATAAGGCACCAAGAAATGCACTTTATCTCTTGTTGCCAGAATACAGCCAAGGCAAGGAGCGACCTTTTATGATAACCGATACCGGAGAAAGAATCTGGTGGTGATATTTTTATTTTTTTTAATAAATGAATTACAATATGAAGACATCTTTTTTGCTGTTTGCTACCTTTTATGGTTTGGTCCTGTCGGCCCAACCGATAAGCCCTCGAGTAAGTGCCAATTATCCTGCCTCTGTGGTAGTGCAACTTTACAATGTGGCATCAAAAATACCGTTGGATGAAGCTAAACAAAACAGCCTCGCTACCCATTTCGCATTTACAGACAGTATTATGGCATTGGACATTAAAAATGGTGCAACTGCTTTAGAAATGCAGTTGGAAAAATATAAATCACATGAAAAATTTAATAAGATATTAGGAGATAGCTTAATCGATAAATATTATACGGCCATGGTATTGCCTTCGGTTGGAATGGAAGCTTTACAAGCGACTACCGTAACAGTGGATCTACACCGTGGCGATTCCGCCATGCGTAAGATCCTATTTCCTATCTATTACAAACAAGCATTGGCATTAGCCAAAATACAACTGCAATATGAGGATAGGCCTGAATTGGGGAACAGTATATATAATCTTTTATACACGAAAGATACATTGCTAGAAAACTATCTGCATTGGGTAAGGGGCAATATTTTTTATAACGAAAAATTGGCCCAAATAAACAAAGTAAAACCGCTTGACAACAAACAGGCACTGCGCCTTCGCGACAGCTATACAAATTTGTGTATCAAAAAAAATGGCACCAGCTATGCCGATGATTTCAACGAGGCTATGCGCAGGGTAATCAAAGATACTAGCTACTATTCGGCACTCTATGCCACAGAAATAGGCCAGCGGGCTACAGCGAATGCAGGTTGGAAATTCTTCCACATTTTCAACGACAATAAAATGACTTCGCAAGGTGCCGATGCCGTACGTGCTGCGTTGTATGCCAAGGAAAGGAACCTCGCCCTGTTGGATATAGCATTCCCCACCTTTACCAAGTATAAGGATAGCTTGCAGCAGCGGATGCTGCGACCGGCCGATTCATTGATAACCGTGGCCCTGATGAAAGATGGTGTTTTTCCATTTGCTACCCAATTTTCCGCAGCGATTAAAATGAGGCAAAGACTGGTTTTAAGACAGGGGCAAGTAGATACCTTGATGGGCCATGCGGTAACCGTGATGCAGATGAAAGAAGACTTCATCAAAAAATATCCTTTGGGATCTTTTGAAGCCTCGGCTTACGAAGCGCAGCACTTGCCCACCGTACTAAGCGACGACCAATACAGGCTTGTGCTGGGAGAAAAAAATAGGGCACAAGCCGATAAGTGGGCCGCAGAGGATTGGGCGGAAATCAAAAAAAGAGGACTTGCCGATGGCAGTGATAGCGCATATACCGTGTACCAACTAGCCACGTACAATACCAATAGGCTGGTGGCGAAAGACTACTACGCCAACGATAAAATAATGCAGAACGCCATGATAAACGATATTGACAACAACATGCCTGCACTGATGCGGAAACTAAAGGTAGCCCGCCGGGCCGACACTGTGGCCAATGCCACCAAGGAGCAACCCGTGAAAAATACTTTTAAATGGTAATGGATCATACTTGTCCAGACCAATATTTATAAACACAAAAAAACGCCACATGACAAAACACGGACTTACACTAATGGCTATGCTGCTGCTATACGGCACGGCAACAAATGCCCAAATCGCCAGTACCGGCGACGAACAGTTGCTTAAAGATGCCGCCGCTTATATGCAGGGGAATCAAAGTAAACCGTACGATCCCAAAAAAAGTTTTTCCTTGCACCAGCAGCTAGCCGCCAATGGCAATGCGAAAGCGATGAATGCCCTGGGCGTGGACTACAGCGAAGGATTGGGAACGGGGGCGGACCTAACAGAAGCGATGGTTTGGTTTAAAAAGGCCGCAGAAGCTGGTTATACCACCGCTTGGTATAATCTTGGCAAAATCTACCAACGGGGGCACGGTACCCCGCAAGATTTTAAAATCGCTTTTGCATGTTTTACAAAGGCGACGGAGATGCGGGACACCGATAGCAAGCTCACCATCGCTTACATGCTTTTTAAGGGATTGGGTTGCCAGCAAGATTATGCAAAGGCATTCAGCATCTACTACCCATCGGCACAGGCAGGCAATGCCAATAGCATGTACTTTGTGGCTTTGTGCCTGCGCAATGGCTACGGTGTGGCCAAAAATATGGATCAAGCCCGAGTTTGGCTGCAAAAAGCCGCCGCCAAAGGCGACCTGCAATCCAAGGAGGAACTGGGCTTGGCCAATCCCGAGAACTACCTGGCCCAACCACTCGAAACCAGCACCCTGCAACAGTTGGGGAGCGGTAGCAGCAAGTATCGCCGCGTACAGCACAATGTAACTACCGCCGACCTCGATGGCAGTTTTACCGGATGGGCAGTAAAGTACGATTGGAGCGGCCGCTACATTATAAGCCGCAGCCCCCTGCAACTAGAGATGCATCGAAATGGCAGTGAATCCATTACCGGGAAATGGGTGGAAAATAGTGAAAATATCTCGACCGACATCAATGCAAGGCTAACGGACAGCGCCTTGGTATTCGACAATACCGCCTTTAGCCGCAAAGACCATTATAGTGCTGGTAAAGAGATGCTGTGGGAATTCAAGAACGCCACCATGCAGGTGGTAAACAATGGTGATAGTATTTATTTGGTTGGCAACCTGCAATTGTACAGCCCTGAGAGAAAAGAACCTGGTAAACCTTTTTATGTGCAATTGGTGAAGGCGGCTACCATTAAGGCCATATCTATGCCTATGGCGCATGCCACCATATTGCAAACCTGGCCCAACCCATTTACCGGAAACACGTTGAATATAGCCTTTGCCCTTGGCCAACAGGCCCCTGTAAGCATTGCGTTGGTAAGCATGGATGGCCGCACTATCTACACGGAAAATGCCGAAACCCTATTACCGGGCCGGTACACCCGCAGCATTGAGGTAAAAGCAAATGCTGGAAGCTATATCGTTAAACTCAATTATGGCAACCAAGCCGCAACAGCCACGGTAATAAAACAATAATTCAATACTAAATTAGAGCAGCATGAAAAAAATGATATTGTTAATGCTATTGGCATGTAATTTAATGCCCAATATACAGGATGGAAAATTGACCCTTGGCTCGAACCAAGTAATGGCGCAAATGATGGGTGAAGAGCAGGAAGTTACAGTGTGTAGTGGAGGCATACAAACCTACGACCAAGGAACATCGAATGGAATTCACTCATGGCTCGAGTGTGCACACTCCACTGTAGATTGTACAACCGGAGAGGTGCTTTCTGAAAATGATTGTGTATTGAATTCAGAAATTGTGCCGCCACCGCCTGGTGATGGGGATGAAGGCGGGGATGGTGACAACCCGGGTGATGGTGATGGGCCAGGCGGTGGTGGCGGAAATCCATGTACAACATGCAGCCCAACTGGTGGGACGTGTCCATGTATTACTTATCCTGCTGGTAGACCCTCTAATGGCTTATTACGAAATATTGATGGGACAATGATACGAAGTGTTGGATACCAGAGTGCCGCTTTTGTTCCATATTTACCGGGTGGCGTAATCACAGGGATAAGTTTGCAATCAAGATATGACTGGATTTATGCGCCAGACGGAACACAACTTATGGTACAAACGGTTACTGATGCTAAACAAGGATTGAATTCAATACCATTTGATAACTTTGCATTTAATTGTTTAGGCTGGGCTCTAACAGATGGTAAATATATTATAGACGCAGTCGCTGATATCGTTACAATAAATAAACTTTTGGGAATCCCGAATGTGACGAGTGCGATTTCCAGCAATACAATTACTGTAGATCAGAATTGCACGGGAATTGCCGTAGGACAAATTTTACTTATCTTGGGAACCACAAACCAGTATGTACATGCTGCTATTTATGAGGGCAATGGCATGTATTCTACAAAGAATGGTATGGGTATGGGTACAACTGGAGTTGAACATATGACATTGCAACAAATAAAAAATATTTACTATACCACAGGTGCTGGTGGTTCACAGAGTGCTTTTATAAATGCTCCCGGAAAAGTATCATCAAGTTCAACCATTGGCGTTGGGAACAATGGTTTTGGAGATCAAAATACAATAACTGCGGCAACACAATCTAACTGTGCTTGCCCTTAATTAATTAAAAATTATGAAATATTACGCAATAGCTTTTTTATTTGTTGTCAGCTGCACGCCACAGCAAAAAAATACAACGTCATCTTATCCAATGGAAAAGGTAAACTCAGACCAAGTCTCATCAGATTCGATGCAATCTCTTTTCTTGTATGCAAGAGATAATCAAGTTCTAAATCCTTTTCCAGTTGAAAAGGTCCTCTTGGGAGATGGACAATATGCATTGATAGCTACTTCAGATAATATAAAAACTAAGTCGATACTTATAAACTATCCAAAAATTACCCCATTTCAATTTTTGAGAGGATTGACTAATATCGAAGGAGAAATCACGATGTATGGTTCTTTTAAAGCCAAGGATTGGATTAATAAATCCCAAGTAGACAGTTTGCTTCAGATAGTGGGATCAACAGTTACAACACCTACAATCGCACAATTTTCTATGGACTTTCAATTTCCCCCTGACGAAATTTTTGCAATAAAATTCAAAACACGAGGCAATACATACTTGAAGTTGCCTATGGGCCACAATGCATTATGTATGATTAATGGATATTTTACAGGATTTTACCCTTCATCTAATTACCAGTCTGCCGAAAAACTAAAAGCGCTTTTAGAGGCTGAGAAATAGGGACAAAGGAATCTAAAAAAACAATACGATGCTTTGATTCTTCAACCGTGCGAGGTTCTTTTGCTTCGCGCGGTTTTGTTTTTAGGCAACCATTTGAGCTTTTTGTACAGAAGTTCAGATTAGCTTAATTAATTTCAAAGTTTTATGAAAAAAGCAAGCTTCCATATTATGTCTTTCAAGCATTTACTTCGCACCTATGGAAACTACACAACTCGTGGTAATTGGCGGCGGTGCGGCAGGTTTTTTAAATAGGGTGGCCCGCTAAGAGCCTGTCCCGACTGCTAGGATAATTATATTTTATAAAGTAATTATTAATTCACTTGATACCCCTTCGGGATAGCTTGCAATAACTGTTGGGTATAAATTGCTTTAGGGTGATGGTAAACTTGCTCGGCAGTCCCAATTTCTTCGATCCTACCTTTTTGCATCACCATGATCCTGTCGCTGATATAGTGCACCACTCCGAGGTCGTGGCTGATGAAAATGGCGGTGAAGCCCATTTGTTTTTTAAGGTCGTTGAGGAGGTTGAGTACTTGTGCTTGTACGCTTACGTCCAGGGCAGATACGCTTTCGTCGCATACTACGAATTTTGGGTTCATAACCAGTGCCCGGGCTATTACGATGCGTTGGCGTTGGCCGCCGCTAAATTCATGCGGGTAACGATTGTAATGTTCCGCTTTAAGGTTTACTTTTTCCAGCCATTCCACTACTTTATCCTTGCGCTGTTTCTCGGTGGATAAAAGGCCATGTACTTGTAGCGGCTCTGCTATGGCTTGGCCAACCGTCATGCGGGGGTTAAGGGAACCATACGGATCCTGGAAGATGATCTGCATGTCCTTTCGCAGATGAAGCAGCGCTTTTTTGCTGAGGTTGGTAATGTTTTGTTGGTTGTATATAATTTCTCCGTGGGTGGCGGGGATCAACTTTAATAGCGCTCTTCCCAGCGTGGTTTTACCGCAGCCGCTTTCGCCCACTAAGCCCAAGGTTTCGCCTTCGTACACGTCAAAACTTACATCGTTCACCGCTTTAAAATGTTCTGTAACCTTGCCCAACAGATTTGTTTTGGTAGGGTACCAAACATCCAAGTTTTTTACCGAAAGAATGGGATTGTTTGCAGTCGACGTAGAAGTTTTTTCAGGAATATTTTCTGATCTGTATATAGGTATTCTTATTTCTTTTCCGTCCGCTTCCATAAAATCGCTGACCACGGGCAGCCTTTGTCCTTTTGGGTGTAGGGCTGGCCTGCAGGCCAATAGCGCCTTTGTGTATGGATGCTTGGGCGTGAGAAAAATTTCGTTGGCTGTTCCTTTCTCAACAATTTTTCCTTTATATAAAACAATGATATTATCTGCTATTTCGCCCACTACGCTCAGGTCGTGGGTTATAAAGATCACGCCCATTTGCTCTTCAACCTGTAATTGCTTGATCAGTTGCAAAATGGTTTTTTGCACGGTTACATCCAAGGCGGTTGTGGGCTCGTCGCAAATGAGCAGGTCGGGTTTGCAGCTCATGGCCATGGCAATCATTACCCGTTGTTTTTGTCCGCCGCTTAGTTGGTGCGGATACCGATGGAACATGCCGGCTGGGTCTGGCAACTTTACTTTTTCGAACAGTTGGATCGTTTCTTTTTTGGCCGCCGCCGCAGCGATATGTTGATGTTGCCGAATGGCTTCCATCACTTGGTTGCCGCAGGTCATTACAGGATTGAGGCTGCTCATGGGCTCTTGAAAAATCATGGCGATGCGGTTGCCACGGAGCTCTTGTAATTTTTGGTTCGATGCTTTGAGTAGATCTTGCGGTTCTTGATTGGCCGGGGAATAGATGATTTTGCCACTCGCATACATGGTGGTGGCCTTGGGCAACAATTGCAAGATAGACAACGCCGTTACGGATTTGCCAGAACCAGATTCGCCCACCACTGCTACCAACTCTCCACGGCCCACGTCAATGCTAGCGCCCTCAACGGCAACCGTATTGCCATTTTCGGTACGAAAAGCGATATCGAGATGTTGGATGGAGAGCAAGGTTTTTAGTTGATAGTTGATAGTTGATAGTTGAGCGAGTGCGATGATAATTACGAGGGGTAAGTTAAGATTTTCTCCGTTTGTGAGGCTGATGCACAAATAAAAGCTATGTAAAGTTCTTTGGGATGACAAAAGGCGAAAACAGGATTCAAAGCCCTGAAGGGGCGGCATCTATCAGCGTAGGGTGAAACCCTACGAACATTAAACGACATGGAATGATAATTACGATTGAAAGTTATGAGTTTACGGTTCAGGGTTTAGCGTTCAAAGTTCAGGGTTCAAAGTTTAGGGTTCAGGGTTCAGTGTTCAAAGTTTAGCCTTCAAAGTTCACCGTTCAGGGTTGGGTAGTTGTGCTGGTTGCGTGAGGGATAGAAAGTCAGTACCCCACAGGCACGGTGCAGCGGAGACTTTTGAAATGGAAAACTACCGGCACCGTGCCGAGGAGTACTGCTGGAAAGCCCGACACCGATGGCCGCCACTGGCCGCATGTCTCCATTAGCAGAGACCAAGGCCAGCGGTGGCACGCCCAAAAGAAAATACTTGTTTTAATAAATATGGATACCTTTTTATTCGAATTTCAAGTGGCGAACAGTGAGGCCTTTGTTCATGAGTTGTTTCAATGAATCGATGCCGATCTTCAAGTGCCTTTCCACGAATTCGGAGGTTACTTTTTTATCGCTGGCTTCCGTTTTTACGCCTTCGGGAACCATGGGGCTATCGCTTACCAACAACAATGCGCCGGTAGGGATGTGGTTGAAAAAGCCGACCGTAAAGATGGTAGCGGTTTCCATATCGATGGCATAGGCACGCACCCTTTTTAGATATTCCTTGAACACTTCATCGTGCTCCCACACCCGGCGGTTGGTGGTGTAGCATACGCCTGTCCAGTAATCTTGTTCGTAATCACGAATAGTGGTACTGATGGCCTTTTGTAACGCAAACGCAGGCAGGGCGGGCACTTCGGCAGGAAAATAATCGTTGCTGGTACCTTCTCCACGGATGGCGGCGATGGGCAGGATAAGGTCGCCGATCTTGTTACGTTTTTTCAAACCACCGCATTTGCCCAAAAACAGAACTGCCTTGGGTTTAATGGCGCTAAGCAGATCCATAACGGTGGCGGCTCCTGGGCTACCCATCCCGAAATTGATGAGCGTAATGTTGTTGGCGGTGGCGCATTGCATCGGTTTATCCACGCCAACGATGGTGGTATTGTTCCACTCGCAGAACATGGTTAGGTAGTTGCTGAAATTGGTGAGCAAAATGTACTCGCCGAAATTTTCCAGTTTTTCACCGGTGTACCTAGGGAGCCAATTGTCTACGATTTCTTCTTTGGTTTTCATAATTTTTTTAGTGGGTGCGCTTCATGTGCCGATATGGCAATGGTCTTCTTTTTATGCCACACCCTAGCATTTCTTTTTTTGTGAATCTGTAAATGTAACAAATACTTTTGTGGAATGATACCGGTGCAGTTTCCCAAGCAGGATTTTAAAATAAAAATAATACAAGGTAAGGAGTCAATTTTTGATGCGATGCGCAAACAGTGGCTGGTATTGACGCCTGAGGAATGGGTACGGCAAAACTTTTTACAATACTTGATCCAGACAATGGGTTATCCGGCATCGCTCATTAGCATAGAGCGGGAAATTGCGCTAGGTGATTTGCGCAAGCGCTTTGATATTGTGGTGTACGAGCGCAGCGGTAAACCATGGCTGCTAGTGGAGTGTAAGGCAATGGATATAGCTTTAGATGAATATGTATTGCAGCAAGTATTAAGATATAATCAAACACTGCAGGCAAAGTATTTGGTAATTACGAACGGCGGTTTCACCAAGGGTTTTGGGTTGTTACCAACGGCCATGGAGATAGATTCCATGCCAGCTTTTAAGCTATAAAAAAAGCCCGCTTGTTGTAAAGGCGGGCTTTTTGTTGAAATGCGTGTGTTATTAATTTCTTCGAACTTTAAAGCTGAGTGTGACAGGTACAGATACCAAGCTATCCGTGAAGTTGCCGGTAAAGCTGCCCTCTATAAACTGGCCGACAGAACCGAAAGCGGTAATGGTGACTTGTGCACCTGCCGGTATGCCGTATGACTTCCCATTGGCAGAAAAAGAACCAATTGCTTTTGTGCCGAGTGTTTCATTTCCACCAAAGTACAAGCTTGCGTAGGTTTGTGAAGTTCCGGATAATTTAAAACCAGAGATAGTTGTGTTTCGATTAGCAGTATTCGTTTGTGGGAAGTAGTAAGCGGATAGTGAATCTGGCGGTGCGGTTAGTGCGTAAGGCGTGCCGTTGATGGTGTAATTAAAGAAACTGGTTTGGATAACCGTACCACAAGCTACCACATTACCAACGTTCACCGTTCCTGAAGTAATGGCCACGGTTACGGGCGCTCCTTCTTGCAGGTTTGCATAGTCGTAGCCAATGATGGTTCCGGTAGTAGCGTTAGAGCAGTTAAGAAGGCGGATAACGAAGTTGCCAGCAGTATCTGGACGAACGCGATAGAAGAAATTACCTATGATCAATGAAACATAGCCATTGGAAACAGATGCATTGCTGCAACTTAAAAGTTTACCTTTTACTTCTACCATCGTAGCGGTTGCAGTATTGACCGTAACGGTACCTAAATCAACGTTGGTGGTAGATGCACTAATTGTTTGCGTAAAAATGGTTTGGCCACATTCTCCCTTAATGGTAAGTACCAAAGATTCATTTTTAGGTATCAATCCATTTGTTTTGCCCAAGCTATCAGTGTAGCCGTAACCAGCAGTATAATAGCCAGTTGCTGCTCTAGTAATCACCACTTGTTTGTGTATTAATGGGTTGCCATTTTGGTCTATGAATTTGGCTTTGAAAGTTACTGTAGGAAATGGTGCGTCACAGTTCCAGAAGCTGAAGTGTTTTACTTTGGCTACGTAAGCACTGCCGGTTTTGGTAGCGGTTCCTTCTTCTTTCCAAAAGCCCGTGCTTTCGTCAAAATACCAAAGTGGCACTGTTGCTGGCGCTGTAGCACTCACAGGAAAGGATAGCGTGGCTTCGGAACCTGTGGCTACTTGCAATTTTTCGCCAGCGGCACTTTCAAGTTCTACGGCAAGCATGCCATAGCTTTCAAGGCCAGCCAATGTGTTGTCGGTTTGTGTGCCAAAAAGGTTACCCGGCATTTGTGAGAGGGTGCTTAGTTTGGTAGGATCCATGTAAGCAGCATATACTTGAATGGTGCCGGTGAAAGCTGTGCTGCCAGCGGCTTTTACTACGCCATTCGCAGGTAATGAAACAGAAGCGCCGCTTACGGTAACCACACCGCCAGTAGCTGCATCTATGGTTCCTACCAATTGTTTTGGCATTAGTTGGATGCGAACAAAATTGGTGTTTGTGGCATCGTAAAACATGGAGCGAAAGCCATTGAAATAGCCAGCTTTGGATACTTTTATAACACCACCGTTTTGATTAAGGGAAACATTTTCGAAACGAAACACCCCATATTTATTGGTAGTGGTAAGTGAGCCATTTACTTCAACAGATGCATTGGCCACAATGGCGCCATTTTCGTCAGACACTTGGCCTTGCACGGTGGCAGTTATTATTTTGGCTGCAGGTGTTTCTGTAAAGCTGCTGCCCGAAACGCCACTGAGTTCTTTTTGGCAGCTATTGAAGAACAAGGCTGTAGATATAGCCAATAAAGCATATATCGGTTTTAAGAGTTTCATTTTCATAATTGTGTTTTTGATTATGGTAGTTTTAGTTTATGTAGTGATATTGATAGAGATTCCACCTGTGTTAGATTTGCTGCCCTACTTGTTAAAATAATTTTCACATTTTTTACAAACGGAGGTTGTCGATTTGCATTTCGCCCAACGGGTCTTAACAATTTTTAGCCGCTTAAAGACAAGAATCCGCTCTAAACATTTTAGGAAACATGTTTTGAGTTTAAATAAGTACGTATTTTTATTTGATTCAGGTAAAATGTGTGTTCCACTAGTTGCTCTTACCACGTTGGGATTTTTTTAACATTTAAGCGTTTCTACACTTTTCGTGGAATTATATACACAAAAAAAAGTCTTTCAATGCCGTTTTCCGTATTAAAATGAATTGGTATATGATTTGAACAAGACTACACAAACCCTCATCAATGAACAGCCAAGACGAAAAATTCGGTTTTCTCCAGAAAAAAATAATGGATATCAAGATTGCTAGATTTCGTGCAGAACTGCATTCAGAATGTCCCTTACCCAATAACATTATCACCACCATTAAAGCAGACGAACATGGAAACATTTGGTTCTTCACATCGTGCAACGGAAACCATGCGGCATTTATTGATCAACACTTCTATGCATACCTTGAATATTATCAAAAAGGGGGAGACGCTCGTTTACGAGTCAGCGGAAAAGCTTCCATTGTTACGGACGATACTGATGCTAATGATCCGATAATGATTCCAGATGCAGCAAAAGCAAATGGCAACCTTATCTTGATTAAACTAAAAATAATGCAGGCGGAATATATGGAGAATCGCCCTGTTCAAGCTACCAATATCAGTAGCCGAATCAAGCACTTTTTTACTGATTTTTTTGTCCCCTCGCATCGTACCTACGATTTCCTATAAGTACCCAATTTTCATGGGCCATCAAAATTGGATACGGAAAAACCTGCCTTTTAAGTGGCAGGTTTTTTTTATGTTTTAAATAATCATATTTAAGTGTACGTTAATCAAATGTTGGCTTGTCGGCCAAGGTGTATTTGCGACCAGCATTTATTTTTTTCAAATAGCCCATCAACGGTTCAAAGTAATCCACCATCGGTTTGGCGCTCATCTCACTATTGATGGTGTTTTTAAGGTGTTCCCGCCAATCTACACTGGCGCCTGTTTTCATCACATTCTGTAAAAAGGTTCCAACGCCCTTATTGCCCCAATAATTGGTAGCGTGTGGGTCTTGATGCAAGATGGTATCAGCTATATATTTATGGAACTGGAACAATAAAACGTTCGCTATCGAATAATCATAATACTGGGCCGCATCGTCGTTGATGTGCGTTTTGGTTGCCGCGTCGCAATACTGTTCGCCCCTTTCCGTTGGCGGCACTATGCCTTGGTATCTTTTCACCAAGTCCCACCAAGTTTTGTTGTATTGCCCTTCGGGGATGTTCTTGGCATAGAGTGCGTACTCAAATTCGGTCATTACGCCACTGCCCCAAGGGATGTGCACGATGTAGTTGAGCGCCTCGTTCAGCAGTTTCAAGGTGTCGTTTGTTTGCAGGCCTTTCGGTATCAATCCCAGTCCTTCCAAAAATGGTTTTTGTAAAGAAGCCAAACCCATCATGGAGCCAAATGCTTCGTGATATCCACGATTAGCACCGGTACGTAATATAATAGGCACTTGCGGAATAGAGTAGGAAATATAATAATAAATATGTCCATATTCATGCAGCACTGTACTCCAATAATCCGTATTGGGCACAATGCTTTGCAGGGAACGGATGTCTTTATCATTGTCCAAATGCCAAGCTGATGCATGGTTGTTCTTGCTAAAAGGAGAGTCGGCCGGCACAGGATATAGACTACTATTTTGCCAGAAAGAAGCCGGCAGTGCGCCAAACCCAATACTTTGATAGAATTTTTCACTTTCATGTGCCATCCACTCTGCGCCCTTCGTTTTAAGGATGGAATCGATATTCAAGCCTTTCACATCGGCCAGTTGCGACCATTCTTGACCCCAGCGGTTTGGCAACCAGTGGGCTGGAATATAATCCGGCACAGACTGTTTGTATTTAGCGGCTAGCTCGTAGCGTGCCCACGTGTGCAGTTCCCGGTACAGCGGCCATACTTCACTAATAAACTGACGGGTCAGTTTCAGCATTTCATCTTCGCCCATGCCGTACTCTTTGGCATTGTAATCAAAATAATCTTTATAGCCCAAAGGTGTTACACTGGCATTGCGTAAATGTTGTAAGGAGTCCAATCCTACCTTTAAGGTCTTGCCCACCTCCTTGCTTGCTTCCCAAGCTTTCAGGCGTTGCGTAAGGTCGGTGCTTTGTTGCAGTATCTCGTCCAAGTCCCCTGTGGTTACAGCTTTGCCATCCAACATATATTTAAAACCATATAAGTTAGAGGTTTGCTGATTGTTGGCCTTGATGCGACGTTCCACTACATCGCCGGCAATGGCTGGGTTGTTGCCCGCATTGAACAAAATAGATTCAAACTGCCTTACCTGCAATGGTGTTAGCTCGTCTTTGATGGCCAAGTATTTCTTTGCAGAATCAATATTGGCCTTGCTTCCAGTATAACTAGCCAGTGCCTTATCGGCTTCATCTGCCAGCACTTGAGAAGTAGTATCACCTTTTACAATGCGGGTATTCAGTTCCCATTGCGCTAGGTTATCGGCATATAAAATTTTTTGATAGTCCGCATTGTAACTATCCAAATACACTTGCGCCTGTTTCTGCGAAGCATCACTTCCCGTACCGGATTTACAGGCAGAAAATAGCACCACCACGGAGCTTACAAATAGCATGGTTTTCATGGGTCAAGAAATTTGGATAAATATAGGCAGAACTGTTTGGAGCAAGAGATGTTCGTCATAGGTAGAAGGATTTGGGCATACCGCCGATGGCCATGTTCTAACTGCAAGTCAGTACTTGTGGCGGCCCATCAGCGGCAGGCTTTTGGCCACACTCAGCCGGGCCAATGCAGCACACAAGCCATCGATTTTATAGCAGCTTTAATTATTTTTTGCAATTTTATTTTGATAGGCAACCATCTAGGAACTTTGCCGTACTTATTTACACATGCCTGGAGATATTGAAAAACTGAAGACCGTCATTTCGGGGTGTATGCAAAATGTTCATGAAGACCAAAAGTATCTCTATGAACATTACTATGCATACAGCCTTAAAATCGTATTCAGATATATCTACCGGTATGACAGAGCAGTAGACGTGGTAAACGATGGTTTTGTTAAGCTGTTCAAAAACATTACCCGGTTCGAGTTTGGCCAATCTGGAAATGTGGAGATGATGCTAATGGGATGGATGCGGACGATAATGGTAAATACCGCCATCGATCAATTGCGAAAAAATAGTTTGATACCCGAAATCGGCGCCATTGGAGAAAACGTGTATCTGGAAGCAGATGCATCTCAATCGCCGGAGCAATCCTTATTATACAAGGAAATCATCAACGAAATCAAAAAACTTCCACCTTCGTATCGGATTGTTTTCAACATGTACGTAGTTGATGGTTTTACGCACCAAGAAATAGCAGAGCACTTGGGTATATCCGTAGGCGCATCAAAATCCAATCTTTTTAAGGCTAGGGCATTGATGCAGAAATTTATCAAAAAAAACAATGAGCAAGTAGTTACATGGATGATGTGAACGATCATATGGACGAGCTTTTTCGCCGGGCTGCGGAAAATTACCCTCTCAAAACAGAAAGCGGTGATTGGAGCAAGGTATTGTCTTCACTTTCGCATACGGCTGAGGAAGGTGAAACGGTGCAAACTATCGGTACTCCGAAAAGAAATCCAATTAAAGGTTTCTTGCTACTATTCGTTTTTATGTTCCCTTGGATTTATTTAAAAGACACACCATTACGTTTTGAAGGAACCGGCAAAGGGCAATTGGTTGTTACAAGGACTGTTGCAAATAATGACCCAACGATTCAAAAGGTAGATTCAGCCAATGGTGGAAACTTTACACAGAACCCAACCGAAAATCAATTTAACGAGAACACTCCAAATACTGGCAACCGCACCCAAAACGATGACGGAACTTCTATAGCCTCAAGTACAAAAAAATCAACGAGTAACGGAGGCAACCAAATTTCTACCCAAAACGGTGGAAATATCGACACTCAAAATACACTTGCCGCCAAAGGAAAATCGAAAATAAAAAATCCGTCCGCCGATTATGCGGTGGTAGTGTCGTCTCCAAAAGTAAAAGCATCAAAAGTAAGAGGCCGCAACGGTCTCACATCTGATAAAGAACCGGTATCGGACAATGTAGACGATAACAATAAGGTGCTGGCTTCTGGAAAAGGCCGGGTTTCCATCAACCCAGAAAATAAAACGGCAACCGATAAGGCCACAAGAGAAACCGATAATGAGGCAGATAATAGCTTGACAAATAACTCGCCGAAACAGCAAGAGTCAATCGTTAAGAAGAATGCTCCCAAAGCAGCAGACTCTTCGTCGATAGCAAAGAAGAAGGAAGGTACACCTGCTAAAAAGGATTCTACCGTGACGGCCCTTGCTAAAAAAGAAACTTCTAAAAAAACAAGCAGCCATTTCTTATATGCCGGCATTATGGCGGGCCCTGATGCAAGCGTGGTCAAATTTCAATCTATTAAAAGTATTGGTATCAGTTCGGGTATTGTATTGGGTTACCAAATCAATAAAAAGTGGGCTATTGAATCAGGCCTGTTCTGGGACAAAAAATTCTATTACACTACCGGCAAATATTTCGACCCCAAACATTTATACCTGCCCACTTCCGCCACATTGAATTATGTAAACGGTGGCTGCGGCATGTGGGAAATTCCGCTTGCTATCCGCTATCATTTTACAGAAAAAAAGACAATTAATTGGTTTGCCTCTGTTGGTGTTTCGTCATATATCGTTAAAAATGAAAGTTACGATTACAACGTAACCAATAATATGCAAACTTATTTTAGGTATCGCAAGTACACCACAGTCTATAAAAACTGGTTAGGCGCTGCAGACATGAGTGTTGGCTTTACCCATGCCCTACGTAAATCCACCAACTTTAGAGTGGAAACCTATTTCAAACTACCCCTAAAGAAAATAGGAACCGGCAGCTTGGATGTTACCAGCACCGGAATCAACATCGGTATTACCCAAAAGCTGTTCTAGTAACGAACTCATTGCCAAAAGTTAGTGTTCGTACCGGACATTTATTTACTGTTGAACAATAACATCCGACATTTTTTAAACACATTCCACTTTATGAATGGACAATAAAGGCCAGCACTGAACCGAACAAAGAATCATCTAAAGTGTTACTTTTGTCGATTGAAATATCACACATGGAAATAACCCCTGGGTCATTATTGGCACAAATCGACAGTCCTGCCGATTTAAAAAAACTCGAACCCGCACAGCTTCATCAAGTTTGCAACGAACTACGTCAATATATTATCGATGTAGTAAGCGTGCACGGCGGCCACTTTGCTGCTAGCCTCGGCGTGGTGGAATTAAGCGTGGCCCTGCATTACGTGTACAATACACCCTACGACCAGTTGGTTTGGGATGTAGGCCACCAAGCCTATGGCCACAAAATCCTTACTGGTCGCCGTAAAGAATTTCCGTCCAATCGTAAATACCATGGCCTGAGCGGTTTTCCTAAGCGCACCGAAAGTGAATACGATACTTTTGGCGTTGGACACTCTTCCACGTCCATTAGCGCTGCATTGGGTATGGCCATTGCCGCTAAATATAAAGGTGAAACCGACCGTAAATCTGTAGCTGTAATTGGTGATGGCAGCATGACGGCCGGCATGGCTTTCGAAGCAATGAACCATGCAGGCGTGGCAGATGCAGACATGCTCATCGTGCTTAACGACAATTGCATGAGCATCGACCAAAACGTTGGTGCCCTCAAAGAATATCTTACAGACATTACCACATCGCCCACCTACAATAAATTGAAGGATGATGTATGGAAGGCATTGGGAAAATTGCCCGTGGGCAAAAATTTTACCCGTGCCATGGCGCATAAATTAACCGATGGGTTAAAGGGAGCTGTTAACAGTCACTCCAATCTTTTCGAAGCGTTGAAACTGCGATATTTTGGCCCTATCGATGGTCACAATATCAGCAAATTAGTTGAAACGTTATACGACCTCAGAAACATACCGGGCCCAAAAATCTTGCACATTGTTACCGTAAAAGGCAAGGGATACAGCTTGGCGGAAAAGGATCAAACCAAATGGCATGCACCAGGTTTGTTCGATAAAGTGACCGGAGAAATCTTTAAGAAAAAATTCGAATCTCCACAGCCGCCCAAATATCAAGATGTTTTCGGTCATACCCTTGTGGAACTGGCCGAACTAAATAAGACCATCATGGGCATCACGCCCGCCATGCCGAGTGGTTCCAGTCTTAAATTTATGATGGACAAAATGCCTGACCGGGCTTTTGACGTGGGCATTTGCGAGCAACATGCCGTTACGGTAAGTGCTGGTATGGCCACCCAAGGTATGCGGGTTTTTTGTAATATTTATTCTTCGTTCATGCAGCGGGCTTTTGATCAGGTGGTACACGATGTGGCCATCCAAAAATTACCAGTGGTTCTATGCTTGGATCGTGCCGGTTTGGTAGGCGAAGATGGCCCTACGCACCACGGCGCATACGATATCCCATACATGCGTTGCATACCCAACATGATTGTAAGCGCACCTATGAACGAGGGCGAATTGCGCAATCTCATGTACACATCGCAATTGGAAAGTACCAAAAATCCTTTCGTAATCCGTTATCCACGTGGCGAAGGGGTGATGCCGGAATGGCGCACCGAAATGAAGGAGATAACGATTGGCACAGGCCGTAAACTTAAAGACGGGGAAGGCATTGCGATCTTGTCTTTTGGTCACCCGGGCAATTTTGCCACCACCGCCATTCGGGAGTTAAGGCAATATGGCATTAACCCTGGGCATTACGATATGCGTTTCGTAAAGCCGATAGATGAAGCAATGCTTCATGAGGTTTTTGGTAAATATGACAAAGTTCTCACCATTGAGGACGGAACCATTGTAGGCGGTTTTGGTAGTGCGGTATTGGAATTTATGTCTCAACATAATTACCAAGCACAAGTGAAAATGTTGGGTATCCCAGACCGCATCGTGGAGCATGGAACACTAAAAGAATTGTACAATGAATGTGGTTACGACGCAAACGCTATCGTTGCCACCATCAAAGACATGATGAAAGAAACAGTAAAAGTGAGCAGTTTGGTGGGTTAAAAAACAATATATCTTCATATAAAAAGTCCCTTCGCTCAAAATGTTGGGACTTTTTCTTTTGGGTGTACCGGCTGGCTGCTACCCTAGTGTGTTAAGTCTCCAAGCATCAAGCCAGCCGGCGGGCTTTCGGCAGTAGTCCTCGGCGCCGAATCATCACCCAAGCTTCGCAAGGCAAATGCTTACGGCGCCTGTGGGCTACTGCTCCCAATCCCTTACACGGCGGTGCAGCGTCCCAACTTTTTTTGCGACGTTTTCCTATTTGTTAATAGTGTTATTGCAGCTGGTCATCAGCCTTATCAACTTATATTTGCGGCAAATAGATGCAGATTTAGCCTCCATAAAATGCTGAAAGTGCATTGCTCCAAGTAATAAATCCTATTCCTAGTATTAATAAAGCCATACAAACATGTTTCGTTTCCAACATTTACTGATTGCCATTTTATTGCTTTCGTCCTGTAAAACCACTGATAAAAAAGCGGGT
>Ga0247739_10000245_pt1 | contig 18863 bp, 22 predicted proteins | sample UWRJL058202B2_FD_180943 | JGI IMG/M metagenome (GOLD analysis project Ga0247739, IMG submission 180943) | Plant litter microbial communities from Arlington Agricultural Research Station in Wisconsin, United States - UWRJ-L058-202B-2 | ecosystem: Environmental > Terrestrial > Plant litter >...
AAGCGCATAAGGAAAGTGAAACCTGGCATGTTCGTGGTAAGTTGATATTAGAAATAGGAAAATAAAATAAGCCGGAATGAGACATTTTAAAACCATCAGCGAGTTTCACGAGTTCAGGGATTTGCCTAAACCGCTGCATCCACTGATCAGTATTATAAATGTTGGTAATGTCAGGCATTTACATGTCGACGAACCGAACGCAATGGCATTTGATTTTTACAGTATTGCTGTAAAAAGAACACACAATGTCAAAGTAAAATACGGACAACAGCCATTCGATTTCAATGAAGGTATTATGTCTTTTATGGCGCCAAATCAGGTTTTAAGTATTACTCATGATAAAAAAGAGGAAGAAATAAAACAATCAGGATGGGTGATATACATTCATCCTGACTTTTTATGGAATACGAGTCTGGCTAAAAATATAAAGCAATACGATTTTTGGGATTATTCTTTAAATGAGGGATTGTTCCTTTCTGAAAAAGAAGAAATTGTTATCAATAACATCATTCAAAATATTGAGCAGGAGTATCATGCCAACATTGACAAATTCAGCAAGCAGATTATTATTTCGCAAATTGAAACGCTGCTGAATTATTCTGAACGATTTTATAACCGTCAGTTTATCACAAGAGAAAAATCCAATCATCAGTTACTCGACCGTCTGGAAAAATTGGTGAGCGACTATTTCAATAGTGACGATTTGATTAACAGAGGGTTACCAACCGTTCAATACGTTGCCGAGCATCTGAATCTTTCTCCAAAGTATTTAAGCAGTTTATTACGTGTGTTGACGGGAGAAAATACACAGCAGTATATTCACAATAAACTGATAGAAAAAGCCAAGGAAAAATTATCAGTTACCAACTTGTCGGTCAGTGAAATTGCGTATGAATTGGGTTTTGAACATTTACAGTCATTCAGCAAATTATTTAAGACAAAAACAAATCTTTCTCCTTCGGAATTCAGGACTTCTTATAATTGAATCTGCCAATTATAAATGTCGGATAATCACCAAGAAAAACTTTACTGCTGACCCGGAAAACTGGCCGCAAAATATGCTGAACCGAACATTACTATAGCATCAATCCGGCCAACCAATTACCTCACAAAAAAAAATCCCACCTTTCGACTACGACATTGCGACTTTTGGCTACGTCGGGTTTCTAAATACTGCTGAACTTTGCAGCAACAAAATTTAGAAACAATGAAATTAGAAAATAACACAATTCTTATTACAGGTGGAACGGGAGGTTTTGGCTTTGAGTTTACTTCAAAATTGATCGCACTTGGCAATACGGTAATTATCACAGGCAGAAATGCTGAAAAACTTCAGGAAGTAAAATCGAAACTTCCTGAAGTTTTTACCATACAAAGTGATGTAAGCAAGTCGGATGATATTAGCAGTTTATTCAATCAGGTTATAAAACAATTTCCTGAGCTCAATATCATCATTAACAATGCCGGTGAAATGCGTAAAATAAGTCTGCATCAGCCGCACGACCTCACCGACATTACCCGCGAAATTGAAATCAATCTGATGGGGCCAGTCCGTATGGTTCAGCAGTTTTTGCCACATCTGAAAACAAAGAAAAACGCTGCCATTGTAAATGTTACGTCAGGTATCGCGCTTATGCCTTTCCCCATATCGCCGATTTACGGCGCGAGCAAAGCCGGATTTCGCTCTTATACACAAGCACTACGCGTTCAATTGAAAAACACCAGCATTAAGGTCATCGAGGTTGTAGCGCCTGGTTCTTCCACTCCGCTGAACGACAAGTTTGTCAATGAGGATGGCTTTAATGCAAATATGTTGATGGCTCCTGACAAAATTATAGATGCAGCCATCAAGGGAATGAAAAACGACAAGGATGAAATTTTCCCCGGCCTTTCTAAATTAATGCGTATTATGAGCAGAGTTGCGCCGAAATTTGCACTTGCACAAGCAGGTAAAATGGGTGCTTCAACGATGTATGGGAATTAAATTTTGACATCAAAAAAAACACAAAAACATGAAAATTATCAGTATTATTCTCATTGCCGTTTCCGCATTCCTGAGCCTCAAACACGGGTGGGATGGGTTCCAGAATGTCAATCCCGAACAGGCAAAAATGATGTCAGAATTGGGAATCAGTAAAGCCCTCTCTCCATATTTTGGTGCTCTTTCAATTATTGTCGGGTTGATGATACTTTTTCCGCAAACATTTTTTATTAGTAATTTACTGAATGCGATTACGATTGTATTGATCATGGCGTTGTCCTTAAAAGCAGGAAATTTCAAAATAGCGCTCATGGAGATACCATTTCTTGCCTTGCCAATGGTATTGATCTGGTTAAAGTATCCGTTTAAATTTTAAAATTGACTTATCACGATGACTGCGATAAAACCATATAGAATAAAATCCATAACGGAATTACATCGTCTGGTTGGGTTTCCAAAACCTCATCATCCGCTTATCAGCATCATTGATGTAAAAGGGTTGAAAAGTCATCAGGATATCAACGCTGTAGTATTCGACTTTTATGTTGTATCGCTGAAACGAGGCTGCGACAAACTGATTTACGGACAACAGAAGTACGATTTCGACGAAGGTTTAATGGCTTTGATGGCACCCGGACAGATTTTACGGAGTGAAGAAAACGGGCCGCCTGTAAACCTTGAAGGCTGGATGATGTTCATTCACCCTGATTTTTTGTGGAATACGCCGCTCGCCAAAAAAATAAGGCAGTATGAATTTTTTGATTATGCAACGAACGAAGCATTGTTTCTTTCTGATAAAGAAGAAGTTACGATCAACGGCATTGTTGAAAACATCAGACAGGAATATAATTCGAACATTGACAAATACAGCCAGGAGGTGATTATTGCACAATTAGAATTGCTATTTACTTACACGCAAAGGTTTTACGAACGCCAGTTCATTACCCGAAAAATCACCAACAGCAAAATCCTGAATCGTCTGGAAGATGTATTGACAGACTATTTCAATAACGAAGATTTGCTTTCAAAAGGACTGCCAACTGTTCAATATATGGCTGATACACTGAATATATCAGCCAAATATTTAAGCAGTTTATTGAAACAGTTAACCGGACAAACCACGCAGCAGCACATTCACGACAAGTTGATTGAAAAAGCAAAAGAGAAACTTTCCACCACAACTTTAAACGTCAGTGAAATTGCCTATGAACTGGGCTTTGAACATTCGCAATCATTCAGCAAATTTTTCAAAACCAAAACAAAGCTTTCGCCTTCTGAATTCAGAGGTTCTTTTAATTGATTTAATCAATCATTATACTGTCAATGGCTTTTTCCATGGCGTGTTCTTTTACACCCGCAACTTTTAAACCTTCGGCCCGGAAAACAGTAAGATCCGTCATACCTAAAAAGCCAAGGAAAGATTTTAAATAAGGGGCAACAAAGTCGTTGGCTTTACCCGGACCTTCTGAAAAGATGCCACCGGAAGACATGGCCACATAAACTTTCTTATCAGTTACCATGCCAACAGGGCCATTTTCTCCATAACCAAAAGTCAGGCCAAACCGGGTAATATGGTCGATCCAGGCTTTCAGCGATGTATGAATGGTAAAGTTGTAAAGCGGGGCGCCTATGACGATGATGTCAGAAGCGAATAACTGTTTAACCACTTCGTCTGAAAAGCGTCTAGATTCTTTTTCCTCCGCCGTCAGCTGATCCGCCGGAATAAAGAATGTACGAAGGGTTGCAGGATTGAGATGTGGGATTTCAGTGTCAACCAGGTTTAATTCTTCAACTGTACTACCCGGATATTTATCCTGAATTTTATCAACGATTTCGTGGCCGAGTTTGATGCTGTAAGATTGGTCACCTTGTATGCTTGAGATTAAATGAAGGATGCGTTTCATAGGAAAATTTTGTTAATTATTATCCCGACAAAACTATGGTAAGCAGGTGATTAAAAGTTAGTACTTACCCAAAGGAAAGCGGTTACGTTTAGGAAAGTGGCCTATCTTTGCACCTATGAAAATCACAGTAGATGACACGTTTCCAGGCATTGAAGAGTGTGCCGGTTCGCTTAGAAATGTAATTGATGCGCTGTATGTGTTGAACGGAAAATGGAAAATTCCTTTAATCCTGAGCCTGGTGCAGTCTTCAAAACGTTTTAATGAGATTCAGAATGATGTCAGCGGAATATCTCCGAAAATACTTGCTAATGAATTGAAGCATTTGGAATTGAATGATTTTATAACACGTAATGTATACCCGACAACACCGGTTACTATCATTTACGAAGCCACTGAGTACAGCCGGACTTTACAAAACGTAATGCGGGAACTCAGTGCGTGGGGTGGACAACACCGGGAAAAAGTGAAGCAAAGTATGCGGAAATAAGGTTTTTCTAAAAATAATTTAAAAGCCCCATAATGGTCTGGATTAGACTGGTCTGGGGCCTTTGTTAACTTCATGGCTTTTCTAATTTACCAGGGACAACTTGCCGGTTCTGGGAAATATTCTTCACTAATAAATTTACCGGTTGGGCCGTCCTGGCTGATTAGCGCATATTTGGCAATACGTTTTCCTGCTTCTTCTACCGTGCTCGTACCTTGATTATTGGTGAAATCAGTTTTTGTCCATCCAGGGCAAACAGCATTTACTTTAAACGCAGTATCGCGAAGTTCGTAGGCAAGATTAACGGTATACATATTAAGCGCCGATTTGCTGGATTGGTATACCGCAAGTTTGTAATCGTAACCCGGAGAAGAAGGGTCTGCTGCCAGAGTAAGGGAAGCCATTGCTGTACTTACATTGACAATGCGGGGTTCTGGTGATTTTCGTAGTAAATCAATAAAAGCCTGCGTAACTCGGACTACACCAAACACATTGGTTTCATACACTGTTTGAAATTGATCGATTGTTGCGTTCAATGCGGATTGCGGAAATCCTCCTGAAATACCAGCATTGTTGATCAGCACATCTAAAACTTCTGTTTTTCTACCGATTGTTGTACGGGTATTATTGACTGAATCCTGATCAGTTACGTCCAATTCTATGGCTTCGATATTATCAATTCCGTCTGCTTTAAGCTTTTCTACTGCTGCCAAACCGCTTTCCAAATTCCGGCTACCAACATATACGAAGAATCCGTTTTGTGCAAGTTGTCTTACTACTTCAAATCCTATGCCCTTATTGGCTCCTGTTACTAATGCTATTTTCATTGGATAAATTGATTAAACCTGACGAAGCAAAAGTAGCTGGTGGAAAACCGTCCGGGTTGGACAAATCGTTTTAGTTACTGGACAAATCGTGATGATCCGCTAAAAATGCACTGACGCTTTTACCCGTACTCTTTTTGAATAGTCGTGAGAAATAATCAGGATCATTGAAACCCAGTTCGTAAGCCAGTTCTTTGACTGAAAGTGTAGAATATTGAAGTTTTCGCTGTGCTTCCAGCATGAGCCGGTTGGTCATCCATTCTTTTGGCGAAACACCTGAAAAACCTTTTACTACACCATAAAGACTGCTTGTAGTCATGGCCAGTTTTTCGGCAATCGTGTGCACATCCTGCTGTTCGGTCAGGTTCGTTTCTACTGCCAGTTTAAAAGCAATGTATTTGGATAACCTGGAATTTGAAATACTGTCCCAATTACTCTGTTCAAAGTATGCGCTGTTGAACTCGGTTAAAAGTGTATTTAAATGCGCCAGAATAATGTCCGTATTTTTTGGCTTTCCCGTAGCATGAAGCAGCTGAAATAAGTTGGAGAAAATTGATTTGACGCGTTGTTTGGCATCCGGCGTAAACGTGATTTTTTTTGAATTAAATGGGTCCAGCAGGAACGGGTATGAAGTGGGAAGCAACGCCAGTGTATTTTCATCAAAGGCGATCTTATAATTTAAATTATGCTCTTTTTTAAGAGGATTTAAAAATATCTGATTGGGAGAACCAAATACTATTTGGCCGTCAGAAATGGTAATATCCTGTAAATCCACTTTATAAGTTTCCGAACCCTGATCTAAGAAAACAAAACAATAATGCGCCAGTTTGTGTGGTTGAAGCAGTTTTTGCAAAATATCGTTTGGTATTGCAATCGTACAGTTTTCATTCACCGTTAGCGACAATTTATCATGATGTTTGATCTTGTCTAGTAGTCCTTTGGTCTCCTGCATCGGTCGTCATTTTAATACTAAACAAGCCAATATACTGGCGTAAAGTTCCTGGGGAAAGAAGGCAATTGGCTTTATTTTATTTAATCTGAAACCTAACAACAAACAAAACATGAGCGATAGCCACGATAACATTGCAGAACTCTAATAAATAAAAAGAAGCATTGCTTCAAAAGTTTGATATTTGCAAATATTATCAAATTATGGCAAAGTCAACAGAATCACTTGAAGTGTTTTACAGGCACAAGTTTAGCGGTCTTCCTGAAAATTTAAGCAAAGATGCCGGACAATTCAACGTCTTCCGTATTGAAGAAAGGATACAGTCCGGTGTTTCTTCACCGTCTTACATCCGCAGGGATTTTTTCAAGATCATGCTGTTTCAGGGAGACAATGTTTTTCATTATGGTGATAAAAGTATACCGGTAAGTGGAGATACACTGCTTTTCTTCAACCCTCAGGTTCCCTATACCTACGATCCATTGACGCCGGATACAAAAGGGTATTTCTGCGTTTTTAAAGATGAATTTTTTAAAGGAAACCTCCGTTTGAACCTTGCCGAACTTCCCTTATTTGCTGCCGGAGTTCAGCCTGTATTTAACCTAAATGAGGATCAGACACAAGAAGTAAAGGCTGGTTTTGAAAAAATAATCAAGGAGCTGAATACAGATTATACCTATAAATATGAGCTGATTAGAAATTATGTAAGTGAGCTGATATTTTTCGCCATCAAGCTTCAGCCTTCGGATAAGCCCGTGGTGCATACGGATGCATGTGCCCGTATTACATCCGTTTTTTCAGAGCTATTGGAGCGGCAGTTTCCGATCGAATCACCTTTGCAACGTTTTGAACTGCGCTCTCCCCAAGCCTTTGCAGACAGGCTTTCTATCCATGTCAACTATTTGAACCGTGCCCTGAAAAAAACGACCGGACGCACAACCACAGACCATATTTTTGAACGGCTCACAACAGAAGCTAAAGCACTACTGAAATACACCAGCTGGAATGTAGCTGAAATTAGCTACGCACTGGGTTTTGAAAGCCAGGCTCATTTTACTCACTTTTTCAAAAAACAAACTAAGATTAATCCATCCGATTACCGGTCGGTTTGAATTTGACAAATATTGGTTTTGATTTAACAAAAAAGTGTTTGCCAGAAGACCTTCCTTTGTATCAAAAAAAATCATGAACGATACGAAAGTCTGGTACATTACCGGGGCATCCAAAGGAATGGGTTTGGCTCTTACAAAACAGCTGCTTGCCGCAGGACATAGCGTTGCAGCCACGTCAAGATCTCTCGAAACACTTGATCAACTGGCACTCGGTAACAGGTTTTTACCTTTGGAGGTTGATCTTAAAAGCGAGCAGTCCATTGCCGATTCAATTAAGAAAACTCTGGAGAAATTCGGTCGTCTGGATGTGATCGTAAATAACGCTGGTTATGGGCTGGGTGGCGCACTGGAGGAGCTTACATCTGATGAAATTAACGAGAATTTTGAGGTGAATTTCTTCGCTGTCGTGCGCGTGGTTCAGCAGGCTTTGCCCTATCTGAGAAAACAGAGTTCAGGCCATATTATCAATATTTCTTCCATTGCAGGATTTGCGCCGGGTTTTGGATGGACGATGTATTCTGCTGCCAAATTTGCCGTCAGCGGTATGACTGAAGCGTTAGCTAATGATCTTAAACCGCTGGGAATAAACGTCACCAACGTAATGCCAGGATGGTTCCGAACCAACTTTGCCAAGCCGGATTCTATTGCGTACAATAAAAATCAGATGGAAGAGTATGCCTATTTGCGTCAGTATCATGAAAAAATGAAAAATATAGACGGTGCACAGCTGGGAAATCCTGATAAAATTGCAGATGCTTTTTTGAAATTAGTCAATAGTCCGAACCCTGCCATCAACTTGTTTCTGGGCAGTGATGCCTTTAACAGGGCAAAAGATAAAATAGAGCAGCTAAATCTTCAAATGAATGAATGGAAAGAAGTTTCTTTTTCAACTGATTTTCCAGCTTAGTTTTGGATTAAACAGGATAGTAATTTAATGTCAGTTGAACGATGCACGGAATTCCAATGGGGAAAGATTGGTTTTGCTTTTAAATAATTTGCTGAATGACTGCGGATGTTCAAAACCTAAGTCATAAGCAATTTCGCTGATCGACAAACCTGTAACGGATAACTTTTCTTTTGCTTTTTCAATCAGCTTTCCGTGAATATGCTGCTGCGTACTTTGTCCTGTCAATGCTTTTAGCAACGAGCTTAAATAGGTAGGTGAAATATTTAAATGTCCGGCAATGACCTGAACAGTTGGCAATCCATTTTTGACCAGGTCATCACTGTTAAAATATCCATCGAGCATTTCTTCTACGCGGTTAAGTATCTGATGGCTGCTTATTTTCCTGGTGATAAACTGCCGGTTGTAAAACCGGTCACAATACTGAAGCAACAGTTCGATTTGCGCAACGATCAAACCCTGACTGAATTTATCAATATTGGCATGATATTCCTGTTTAATCAGCTGGACAATACCTGCAATGGTTGTCTCTTCTTTCTCTGAAAGGAACAGGGCTTCATTTGCCGAATAGTTAAAAAATTCATACTGTTTAATTGTTTTTGCAAGTGACGTGCTCCAAAGAAAATCCGGATGAACAAGCAACATCCAGCCCGTGCTTTTGAAGTCATGATCTGCATCAAACGAAAAGAGCTGTTTAGGAGCAATAAAAAACATGAAACCCTCATTAAAATCATACTGCTGCTGACCGTAGGAATAATTAATCGTGCCTTCCAAATTTTTTTTCAGCGAAATAATATAAAAATCAAATACCACACTGATCCGGCTATTGCCCGCCGGCGGTTTGAACTCATCCAGGCTGATGACGCTGACCAGGGGATGTTCCGGCCTTGCTATTCCTAAAACCTGATGATATTGGCTAATGGTTTTAATATTATAAGGTTCCATGTTTTTTATAAAGTTAACTTATTTTGACTGGTAAGCGACCGCAAATTCCTCTGCAAATTCATTCATCTTCACTTTCCCCAAAGCCGGTTTGTTTTTATAATAATCTTCAAATAATATTCCGCCATTTCGCATACTGGCGTTCATTTCAACAATGTCGTTCGCCAGGCTTAATGGTAATTTGAATTTTATTAAAGCATCCAGCATTTGTTTATCCCCGATAGTTACCCATTTCAAATAGGGCTTTCCAATCGCTGCGCCGAGTGTATTGGCAATTTGATTACAAGTTAATTCTTCGCTGGCTACATAACGCACCTTACGCCCGGATAAAGGTATGGCCAGTTCTTCACTGATTGCAGTGGCAATATCGATTGGTGAAACCCAGGGCATTTTATCCTGATCTCCGTAATTGGATACTATTAGGCCCTTTTTTCCTTCAAGTAATCCCATCAGGCCATAATAGCGAACCGTCAGGAATGTACCAATAAAACCTTTCAAAAAACCTTCCCCTTTAACGATATCCATAAACTGGTACAGATTGTAATAAAAACCAACAGGCCGCATAAAGGTAATAGCTACATCGGCCGGTAACTGCTGCAAAACCTGTTCCGCAACAAAATGAAAGGCAAGCAATCCGTTTCCTTTGTCCGTATGTGCCCCGATACTGCTGAGGTGTACCACTCTTTTTACCCCTGATTTTTGAATGGCTGCAACATAATTAGTCGTGAGCCTGCGCGCTTCTTCCCTTGCATCAAGACCGGGGTTTTCTTCAAATTTAAACGGCGGCAGCATGGTGTAAACCGCATCGGCATCTGTAAATGTTTTTGTTAGAAAACTGACATCTTCTATTGAACCAATGGCGGCTGTTGCACCCATGGCTTCAATATCTTTTTGCTTGTCGGGGTTACTGCTGATAATGGATACAGCGTGACCTTTTTCTACTAACTGCTTTGCAAGTGGCTTGCTGATGTGTCCTAAAGAACCTGTTATAATGATTTTCATCTTGCTTGATTTTTTTTATCAAAGGTCAAAGTATTGAACAAGATGAACGTAGCCAAACCTGTGATTGTCTTAGCCATTTCTTAAGATGCTGAAAATTTAAGTTACCGGATTTCAAAGCCGGACTAAGCTGTTTCCAGTAAATTTTATTACAACTTTTCTTGAACAGAAACATGATAACTTAACTTTGTTTAAACCTAAAACATAACCGCACACAATCATGAGCGATATCATCAACACCATTGCCAAACTCGAATTCGCACAAATCGGCTGGGTAGTACCGAACATTCACGCCGCCGTAAAATTTCTTTCAAGTGCATTGGGTGTAGCCGGATTTCCTGAGCCGGAACATGTTCGGGCACAGGACCTGAATATGAGTTATAAAGGAGAAGTCGTGCCCGGTGAATGGCTGACCACGCAGACTTATAACGGAAATACTTTCATTGAACTAGTCCAGCCGCTTTCCGGGCAAAGTATGTTTCACGACTATCTGGTCAGGTTTCCCTTGGGCGGCACACAACATCTCGCATTCCGTTTGCCGGTTGATGGATTTGAAAAGGTAACTGACAATATGCGGAAACAAGGTTATGAAATGATTAGCGAAGTAGAGCATCCTATTGCGCGAATGGCTTTTTTCGATACGTATCAAACTTTGGGTGTTGTTACCGAGATTATGGGCATTACGCCGGAAGGTTGGAATGCAATTGAACAAATGCAAAAGGTTAAGTGAAATTTGTTTATCAACGAACCAGCCATTTTGCAGAACTCTATTTAGCAACGGATATTATTGGGTCAGATCCGTTGGTGCGTATCCAAAATGTTTTTTGAACGCAAAAGAAAAGTGTGAAAGATTCTCAAAGCCGGTTTCAAGGTAAATGTCAACGGGTTTTCGCTTCTTTTCAGATAATTGATAATGGGCCAGTTCCAGTCTTTTTTGGATGATCCATTTTTGAGGTGTGGTGTTGTATTCTTTTTTGAAGTCGCGTTTAAAAGTGGTCAGACTTCTTCCTGTCAGATAGCCGAACTTTTCCATTGGCATGTTAAACATGTAATTCTTCTCCATAAAATCGGTAAGTTGAATTTTATGGGGCTGGGAAAAATCTGCTAAAAGATTGTCTGTATTTTTATCAATTGTGCTAAGAATAGTGAGTGCTTCTTCTATCTTGATAGAAATGATTTTTTCGGGTAATGTACTTTCCAAATCAAAATAAGGCGTTAGCGAAGCAAAGAAACTTTCCAGCAACGGATGTTTTTCAAGAGTCCTTATTTTATGTGTATGCGGCTCTGTAAGTTGAACCGGATTTTTGGTGTAAAAATCTTTTAATCTTTCGGGTGTAAAGAATATAACCACAGCTCTGTATGGTTGCCCGTCTTTTGGCTGTTTGATGAGCTTAGATAGCTGATTTCCAGGGAATAAAAGGGTGTCTCCCGGACTAAAAGTATACGTTTTATCCGCTTGTATCACTTTCATTTCACCTGAGATTATTCGTGCAAACGAATGATGTTCCAATGCAATTTCGTCTTCGAAGTATGTTTCTTCTAAACACGATAACAGAATCTCAGCATATTCACTTTGTTGTTTTCCAGCCATAAATTTGAAAAACACAAAGCTACGAATAATTAGCTATCGGCTGTAAGCGATTAGCTTTTAGCCAGGGACACTGATACTGCGAAAGACTTTAATTGGCCATTTATTAGTTCAAACGCCCTTGCTAACAGCCAATCGCTAACAGCTAATAGCTAGTTCTATGCCAGTCAATTCTTCGCTTAATGACCAAAGTTTTTTGGCTATTGCTTCATCCAGTGCGTATGGCATAACATCTTTCATCATGGTCAAACCATCCAGGTTTCCCGACGAATCGTCGGCTTGTTTATCCAATTCTGCTATGTCGGCATTTTCGCAATAGACGCCGCCAATATTATTTAGTTGCGGACTTGTTGCACACCAAACGGTTGTTGAAGCACCTTGCGAAATAGTCTTTAATCCTTTTGAAGGATCATTAATAACAATGCCATTTTCATCAAAAATCCCGTAAGCTTCCAGGTCTTCGAGTGGAACATTTCTGCCTAGTTCTGTTTCGGAAATGATGCCCGGGTGTAAGGAGTAAGAACGAATGCCAGCGTTTTTTCCTCTGTTATCGAGTTCCAAAGAAAAAAGAATACTGGCGGTCTTAGATTGGCCATAAGCCGAAAAGGATTCAAATTCTCTGTTAAGAAAATTAGGATCTTCAAATACAAAGGGTGAATAATGATGTCCCCATGATGAAACATTGACAACGCGTGCTCCATCGGCTTTCACCAATGCACTCCAAAGCCTGACAGTCAATTGAAAGTGCCCCAGATAATTAGTAGAAAGTTGCGATTCGTAACCCCGTATATCACGTTGCAACGGCACCCACATAATACCCGCATTGTTGATGAGCAAATGTAGAGGTCTGTCCGAAGCTAGGAATTTTTCTGCAAAAACATCGATAGAATTTGGGTCCATTAAATCCATTGTTTCCACTTCCACATTCGCAATTCCTGCCAGACTTTTCTTTGCTTTCTCTGTATTTCTTGCCGGTACAATAACGGTGGCTCCCACTGAAACCAATGCTTTTACCGTTTCTAACCCGATTCCTGCATAACCGCCTGTAACTATGGCTGTTTTCCCGGTAAGGTCAATTCCTTTGATTACGTCGTTCGTTGTAGAGGCAGAATCAAATCCTGAACCGATTGCATGCTGTAAAGATCCCTGATAATTGTTTTGTATCATTAATTTATTACTTAGCTTTTATGTACAAGTTCAATTTCATACCCGTCAGGATCAAGTATCCATGCAGCATAATAACCAGGATAGTATTCGGGGAAAATTCTTGGTGAGTACTTGGTCTTCGCTCCAGCTTCCACAGCTGCTTTATAGAATGCATCCACCGCTGCATGATCTTTCGCTACAAACCCCACATGCGCAGCTTCTGGAAAAGCTTTTCCCTCTTTAAGCCAGAAAAAGATAGTATTGCCATCACCAAAACCCTTCAAGTCCGGATGTCCGCCTTCACCTTTGAAATCCATGGACATGGTAATTCCAAGAGGCTTTAGAGCTTCGGTGTAAAAAGCGACTGAGCGCTCGAAATTGCTTACTGTAATAATTACGTGGTCGATCATTTTTTTGATGTTTTGTTGATACAAAAGTAGGTCGTTGTAAAGCAATTTACTTTGTTTTAAAGGCCGATTTTGCTTTGCTGAGAGGGCCGCTTTGTTAAGGATGTATCTAGTTTTAATCTGACTGCCAACATATAATTGTTTTTATAAAAAGAAAGCCTGTTATTTCAGGATCGATCATTTATCTAAAAACCATGCAGGACTTTTCTTCCATACTCAGCCACATCGCGCCTCACATTACATTTAATGATGAAGAAAAAGCTTTGTTTATTTCGGTGCTGAGAATGAAAAAAGTAAAACGCAAAGAACTTTTGGAACAACCCGGTTACGTTTCAAAATACCGGACCTATATCGTCAAAGGTGCGTTCAGAGGTTTTTTTATAGGTATTGAAGGACAGCAACATACTATTTCATTGGCGGTGGATGATGGATGGACCGGCGATCCGGGAAGCTTCCTGATGCAGGAGCCGGCGACGCTGTTTATAGAAGCCATGGAAGACAGTACACTTATCCAATGGAGTTATGAAAGTGAACAAATGCTGCTCGAAAAAATCCCACAGTTTTCAATGGTCATGATGAAAAGGGCGCAGCAAATTGCTGTGACCATACAACGACGGGTTATATCCCAATTAAGTCTTACAGCGGAAGAACGCTACGAAGAATTTGCCAGAAAATATCCGGCATTTTTGCAGCGGTTCCCTTTATATGTTATCGCCTCTTATTTAGGAATGACACGGGAGTTTCTTTCTAAAATCCGTAATCAAAAAATTGGTTCGAAGAGTTGATTAAAGTGTGTATATTAAATTATCTCTAGAAAATCACGAGGCGTTCCGATGGAACGCTTGAACGCATCGAGGGTATTTTTTTCTACCCACCAGATGTTCCTACGGAACAAAAACAAAATAAAGAGCTTATTTTTTGTTCCAGAGGAACATCTGGTGGGTAGAAAAAGTTATACCCGTTGCCTTTGGGAGCGTTCCATCGGAACGCCTCGTGATATTCTCGCGACAATTTGAAATGCACCTGATCTAAAAGTTTAAGTTCACGTTCATTTGGTAATCTACTTCACATTTTCTTTCAGTTATTCATCGGAATTTTGCTTCGTCAACAAAGACAAAAATTAATTCCAGATACAATGAAAGATTACGCAAATGAATTTAAAGGTAAAAAAGCCCTTGTAACAGGCGGCTCACGCGGTATTGGTGCAGCAACAGCCCAACGCCTTATTGATGGTGGTGCAACTGTGGTCGTTTCTGCGCGTTCACGTCATGAGCAAACTCCGACTGAAGCAACATTTATTCAGGGCGATATCAGCACATTATCAGGTGCAAACGCTGTCGCAGAAGAAGCGCTAAAAATCCTGGGTGGAATGGATATTCTTGTAAATAATGCTGGTGCGGCTACTCCAAAACTTCCGGGTATTGAATCGATTTCAGATGAAGATTGGATCGAATCTCTGATGGTCAATTTTATGAGTGCTGTTCGTGTAACCAATCCATTATTGCCTGCACTTCGTGAAAGCGGTTCCGCTGCCATTGTCAATATTTCCGCAGGTGGTCTCATGCCATTGCATGGTTTTCTGGCACATTATGGAGCGTCCAAAGCAGCACTGGTTAGTTACACAAAGTCGTTGGCTAAGGAACTTGCGCCCGCTGGTATACGTGTAAACCTCGTTACACCCGGCGCAATTATAACACCAGGCGGTGATGAAGGGCGCAAGTTACTGACTTCGGCAATGGGCATTACTCCAGAGCAAATGTTTTCAAGAATCCCACTTTCGGGTCGGGCCGGTACAGCAGAAGAAATGGCTGAAATGATTGCCTTTCTTGCTTCCGACCGTGCTTCCTATATTACCGGACATAACCATTTTGTAACCGGCGGGCAGGGTGAACTTGCTTAATTCCATATCATTTACCAGAAAGCGTCCTTTCAATCTTGCAAAATTCACCGTACTGAGTTAATTTACTGGTCTTTATATGGAAATACTGGTATTATCTAAAAACCGAAACTACCAGGCATATTCAGATGGAAAATAAAGCAGGATGGAACAAATTATTAACATCAATTTCACTTGTAATATTTCTTACAAGCTGTAACCCCACAACTAATAAAACAACCTATATGGAAGACCAGAAAGATCAATCAGGCAACTCAACTTTACCTGCTGACACCACACCGAAAGTGACAGGAATTGGCGGCATTTTCTTTTTTTCAGACAATCCAAAAGAGACAAAAGATTGGTATGCTAAAAATTTAGGATTTGACGTCAATGAATGGGGTTCGGTGAGTTTTGATTACAGAGACGTTGACAAACCCGAGGAAATAATCCCGTTGCAATGGAGCCCGTTCAAAAAAGGCGACGAATCTTTCGTTCCATCCAAAAAAGATTTTATGATCAATTATCGGGTTCAGAATATTGAAGGATTGGTGGACAAACTCAAAGAAAACGGAGTAACGGTACTCGACAGTATTGAAACTTACGACTACGGAAAATTTGTCCATATTATGGATGCGGAGGGAAACAAGATTGAACTGTGGGAGCCTTGATAGTATAATCAAAAGTTGATTGATACAAAACGAAACGGCATTATAATATGCCGTTTTTTTATGAAGAATACAGGTTATAAGCATCAATTTTGTCGCGTTTGTACAAGTCTAACACAGCGATATTCCTGAATTTTGCAACATAATTAAACAATGCAAATTCATGATATTACAAAATAAAAAAGTGGCTATCATCGGCGCAGGACCAGTTGGTTTGACAATGGCAAGATTACTTCAGCAAAAAGGAATAGATGTAACCGTATATGAAAGAGACAAAGATGCACTGACAAGAATTTCAGGTGGCCCGCTTGATCTGCATAAAGATTCGGGGCAACTCGCAATGCAAACAGCAGGATTACTGGAACGTTACTATGAAATGGCAATAGCTATGGGAAGAACCATAGCAGACGAATACGGCAACGTGCTATTTTCCAAAAAACCCACACCTGAAGACCAGTATGACAATCCTGAGATAAACAGAAACGATTTAAAAAAAATACTGCTTGACAGTTTAATAAACGATACGGTTGTCTGGGACAGAAAATTTACTGGGCTCGAAGAACAAAATGGAAAATGGCTTTTGCATTTTGAAAATAACCTATCTGCAACAGCTGATTTTGTGATCGGAGCCAATGGAGGAATGTCCAAAGCGAGAAAGTATGTTACAGATGCAGCAATCGAATACACCGGAACGCTGATTATTCAAGGCGAAGTATTTCAACCGGAAATAACTTGTCCGAAGTTTTTGGAACTGTGTAACGATGATATATTAATGATCGCAAGCAAGGGAAATTTACTGGTTGCAAACCCAAAAAACGGCGGCCTGTTGAGTTACGGAGTAACTTTTAAAAAGCCTGAGGAATTGGATTTGAAAAATGGATCAGACTTTCAGGACAAGGACAGCATTATTACATTCCTTTTAAACAGATTTTCTGATTGGGATGAACGTTACAAACAATTATTCCGCTTAACATCTTCTTTCGTTTTATGGCCAACCAGGAAGATTTCCATGGAAAAGTCATGGAATAATAATCGCCCTTTGCCTATAACGCTTATTGGAGATGCCGCACATATCATGCCGCCTTTTGCGGGTGAGGGAGTAAATATCGGGCTGAAGGATGCATTAATTCTATCAGAAAACCTGACTGACGAGAAATTTGAAACCATAGAAAGTGCTATCAACGACTATGAACAGCAAATGTTTGTTTATGCAAAAAAGGCACAACTTGAAACAAGCAAAAACGAAATAGAGATGTTTCATTCTGACTTTTCTTTCGCGAAAAGGTTTGATAAATGACACGGTAGTGGATTGCATTCTTTGAATAATTATTAATTCTTGCTGACTTGAAATGAATTAAAATCATCCCAAAATGTTATGGCGGAGTGTAGGTGTTCTGATGATTATATCTTTACAAAAGCGCAATACACTCTACTGAAATTAAGATTCCGGCTGGAAAAGGCATTACCTGCGGAGTACTTCTGGCAGGAGCATTTTCAGGAAATATTTCTCCGTAGACTTTATTCAATATCCCAAAGTCATTCCCTGCAACCATAAATACCGTTGTCTTCACAATTTTATCCATCGAGCTACCGAGCTCTTCCAGGATAGTTTTTATGTTATTAAAAGACTGCTTTGCCTGTTCCTCAAAATTATCACTTAGTTTTCCTGTGTCCGGATTGAAGCCGGGTGTGCCAGAAATGAAGATGAAATCACCCGCAATAACTGCTTGTGGAAATACTTCCGTTGAGCGCGGCACATTTGTAGTATTGAAGTTTTGTCTGGTTGTCATATCTGTTTAATAATTTAGAATTTTTAATTCAATAAGACATATTTGTAAAGAAACCTTTTGACAATGGCAGTTCAATAATTACTTATCGTTCAACTTATAGTGAAGAACTGTCACGCCGGATTCGGCTGGTGTAACACTTATTAAAGACAGTTTTTGCTGCGAATCAAGCAGGTCAAAAATCCTCATTCCTTTATTAATCAAAACAGGGTTAACAAAGAGAAAAAATTCATCAATATGTCCGCCGGCAATCAGGGATGAAACAAAACCGGCACCTCCGTAAACCAAAATATCCTTTCCGTCCTGGTTTTTCAGTTTTGCAATCTCCTCTGCCAGATTTCCTTTTGCAAGCGAAGTGTTTTTGCCAAATGGTTTGTCCAGTGTCTTTGAGAAAATAATTTTCGGAATGTTTACCATTTTCTGCGCGAAAGTAATTTTAGGACTGTCGGACTCAAATTCTTCAAAATGAGGTATAAACCCCTCTGCCATTTTTCTGCCAAGCAAAAGAGTATCCGAAGTATCAGCTAATTCATTAATGAACTGAAAAAGTTTTTCATCTCCAGGTGCTTTCCAGTCTTCCTCGCCATTTGGTCTCGCAACAAATCCGTCAACAGTTATTTGAACTTGTAATTTTAGTTTTCTCATCGTTTTGATTTTTTACTCGAAAAGCTCTTTGCCGATAACACATAAATTTATGGCTTTAAAATTTGCATTTCAAACACATAAAATCTGATTAACACTAGGTTAGCATATATCAACCTAGTGGATATGACAAAACACAAATAAGAAAATTTGCATTGTTTTATACTTAAAATAAATGCCAGTCCGATTTAGATAGTCCGATCAGCAACAAGTTTATATGGTAAATTGCTAAGCCATTAGTCTTGCAACGGATTTTCTCTGGCTTTAACTTTTCCCACTTTTATGGCGAAACCTATTCCCAAGGCAATAGAATTAAGTCTGACCTTTTCCTTAAAAGTCTGTTCTGATACCTGGTCGATGTATAAATTTGTCAGTGTTCTTGAAACAGAAAACGTATTTCCTGCATGAGAATACAGAGCGTCGGCAGTAAGACTAAATCTGGATGTCAACGCCCGGCTGATATTCATTCCTCCGGAAATCAGAAAAAGGCTCAATGGACCAGAGCTGCTACCATTTGGCCGGTAACGATCCGAGAAATAAATGTTTGTATTCTTTTCTTTCAACGTAAGAGTAGTCTGACCAGCCTCGAGCTTCATTATGCCAGCCAATAACTTTGTCTTGAAAACCCACTTATTCCTTTCAATGTTGTAAAC
>Ga0247739_10000246_pt1 | contig 18817 bp, 14 predicted proteins | sample UWRJL058202B2_FD_180943 | JGI IMG/M metagenome (GOLD analysis project Ga0247739, IMG submission 180943) | Plant litter microbial communities from Arlington Agricultural Research Station in Wisconsin, United States - UWRJ-L058-202B-2 | ecosystem: Environmental > Terrestrial > Plant litter >...
GTTCTTTTGAAATGAACTGAAAAAGCTATCACAATAGGTGGTGGCTTTTTTTGCAACAAACAACATAGGGAAGCAGAAAAATGGTTGCTACTACCCAGTGCCTGCTATCCTGAAAAATTACTGAAAAGCAGGGTGACCTGCGGGATGCGGCCGCCTACTTTTATGTTCACTGAATATTGTTGATTGGGAAGTTATCGAATATCGGTATTCAAAAATATATTTCTACTTCCATTGAATGAAAGTTACATGCTAGAATATCCAATTCATGTAAAGCTTTATATCGAGAGCGATAGCGGCTTTTTTGCATTGGCCTTCCATTGCGCCATTAGGTTTAGGGACAACCCAGGGCCGCTTTTTTAAGTGGCCCTCATTTTATCTGTGGCCGTTCTGGATGTAATTAATTCAGAAAATTCAAAGCTTTTGTTTTCCCGTAGTTTTTTATGTAATTTATTAAAACATATTTTATCATTTTTGCTCCATTTGTATGCAGGAAAAGGTGAATATGATCGGAGATATGGATAGGTATCATGTTTGCAATTAATAAAACATACAGCGCCGGTAAATTCTTCGGCCACGCCAATATGAAAAAGAACGATGTACTGTAAATAACTAGTCATGATTTTTACACCGCCTTGCATTTCATGTTGTTGAGATAATAATAAGAGCTGTCCAACTTCTTTTGGTCCAAATATCAGGTGCAAACAGTCGAGCACATTATAGTTTTCCATCGAACAACCGTAATGTGTCGAATCAGTGTGCACAATAGCTTCCACAAATAATCGTTTCATTATGTAATATAATGATTTTAGTTTTATAGGGTATAAGAATTGCTATAAGTATTCACAAGCCGTTATTGATCTCTGCTATCATTCGAGAGAACTCCTTTTTGTTTTGTTCGCTCCATTGAAAGTTTGAGCAGAATGGATGGACCCTCGGCAACAGGTCTTTTGATCGATGTACATCTATCAAATAAACGCTTCCAGTAAATTCATCTTTGAGCGATACGGTAATCAAAACAATAAAAGACTGCCACCTTTTCACCAAGCTTAAGCTGTGTTGCGGACCGGTATGGCTGGCATGTAACAGCTTTCCAAGTTCATCTGCTGTATATATTTTCTCCAATATCTGATAAGTGAAAAAATTGTCATTCGTATAACCACCAGGTGCTAACACCCCGATGATTGTTGGTATGCTCTGGTTGGTCATTAAACAAAACTTAGTTTATGTTTATATCAATCATATGATTACTTGTTTATGCATGGAAATATTCATGTTCCTTCATGTTCAGGGATAGTTGCTTCAAGGCTTTCCGCGTTTTTGAAACAATAAGTTCTGCGTGATAATTTTCTTTGAATCGTAGTTCATGGTATTGATTGATGGCCACTACCACCATACTCATTTCATTGACAAATGCATTGGCAGCAGTTTTTCCTTTCGGTGTCATCATTTGTGCGACGATACTTTTTAATTGTGGTATCGAGAGGTTTGCTATAAGCGAACAGGCTGCAATTTTGTCGTCGGACGAGCTGCCTGCAGCCAGGGTGTTCAACCACACGGTTAGGTTGTCATTAAAATGGATTTTCTCCTTGTGCATAAAAAAGGGTTATATTTTAAGGTTTATTTAATAATCTAGCCGTGCCTCTCAATGGCAAAGCGGATATTGTAACAATTGATATGAACAACTATAATAGCCACATTCGCACAGGGTACCATTCATTTTATAATTTATTTCAACGCCCATTAACGACCATATTATAAAAACTTAAATTAATGACATACATCGTTCCATTCATGATAAAGAACTCACATTGATTTTTGCAAATCGCTTGAAGTTGGGCCTGATAAAATACCAAGATCCTGTTTCCCGTTTTTTAATAAAAAACCAAGCCTACTCTACACATTAGTACACAACTTTATTTAATTATGGTAGCACAATTAGCCTGTAGCCCCGCACGGAAATATGACTGACATCATCCGTATGCTTGCTGCAAACAAATCTATGTTGCCGCCAAAACAATGCAGATGAGCGCTTATTGTCAACGATATTACCTTATCTAAAAACTTTGTTTTTGGTAGGTTTCGTTTTCTATAAGTTAGTAAGCATATAACCAAAGCGAGTGCGCTTTACAATAAATAGATTTGGCAGAAAACAATATGATTGGAATTGGTGCGTGTGTAGATATTGGTCGATGAATTTTTTCGGACTATTATTGGATTCGTAAGGGGTAGGTTGCTTACTCGATATAAAAATAGCAAGGTTACTGGATTTCATACTGTGTCAAATGACACAATTTTTGGGGTTAGGCTTCTGATCCGGCATAAAGTCTTTCTGCTCATGCCCAAATAAGAAGCCAAATGTACAAGTGGGATACGCTGCAAGTAGGATGGTTGCTTTGCTAACAGGTATTGATACCGCTCTTCTGGATTCAAGATTTTGAAAGAGTTGCTATGTTCTATCTCAGTAAAAAAGCTTTGTTGATAAAAATTAGCACTGAGCTGCACGATAGGTTTCGATACATTGATAACCGCCTTGTAAAATGGCCGATAGGCAGAAAGCACCGTGCAGTCTTCCATGGCCACAAGGCTAAACTTTGAAGGTTCTCCACTGTGTAAGCTTGCAAAGTTCGAGGCAATAGAATTTTCAAAAAAGAAACGAACATTGATTTCGATATTTCCTTTCTGCAAAAAAAGTCGAAGGCAGCCCTTGCCAACGAACCAAAAATATTTGCAAACTTTCCCTTCTTCTAAAAGTATATCCCCTTTTTTTATGTGCTTGAATTTTAAGAACTTTCCGAGGGAAAAGAAATCTTCGTCTGATAAAGGATAAATTTTGTTGACATACGCTCGATACCATTGCAAGAGCTCTGCATGTTGTTTATCATACATAAATTTTAAATTAAGGTACAGGTACCAAACTGATAGAAAATTGATAGGATATAAGTTATTGGAACAAAGGATTACACCGGCAATGAGGGCAGGTAAACAGTGCTAGGAGTGAGGTGTGGACATACAAAATCAAATGGCTGTGTGCGGCCGTTGGTTATCATCCGCCGCCATGACAAGGCCATGCGGTAAGCTGCTTCCATCGTTAATTAATACTTTTTTTCATCAGCTATGTAACCCTGCTGAAAGCGGCGCACCAAGCGGCAACTCAAAATAGAAAGTCGACCCCTTTCCTTCGTCGCTTGTTACCCAAATAGCGCCATCATGAGCGGCTATAATTTCTGAACTGAGATAAAGGCCCAACCCGAACCCGGAGGAAGAATTGCTCCTATCGCCATCCACTCGATAATATCTTTGAAATAGTTTCCCGATATCTTTTTTACTTACGCCAATGCCATTGTCGGCAACGCTTATGCGTACCCGCTTTTCCTTTACTGCGCAGGTAAGTACTATATTTTTATCCATTGGGGAATACTTGTTGGCATTGCTCAACAAGTTTTCCAATACGGCCCCTATTTTCATTCTATCTGCATACACTTCGATCTCGTCACAATCGTCAAGATGTATCAAGAGATTAGCGGAGATCAATTTTTGATCGTCTATTACTTCTCGTATCAATTTGTCGATATTGAAGACGGTCTTCTCTACGTAGAGCTTGTTGCCGGCTTCCAACCGGGATAAGGTGAGGAACCCATTGATCAGATTGCTCATTTTTTTTATCTGGTGGTTCATCTTGGCCAGCGCCCCTGCCGTAAAACCATCGTTGTATTCGCTCATTTTTGACAGCAATATTTCGGCGTAGCCGGATAGGGAAGTCAAGGGGGTTTTCAATTCGTGGCTCACCATGCTAATGAAATCGTTCTTGCGAACGTCCTGCATTTTTTGATCGGTGATGTCTATAATGACGCCAGACATATGTGTGTGCCCCTCTGGCCCTACGCTAGACACACGTCCGATAGCACGCACCCATCGTATTCTTTCGCCTACCGCATTGGTAATAGGATGCTCCACATCGTAATTGCCGCTCGTGGCTAGCGCCTTGTCCACTTCTGAACGTATGCGTTGTTGATAATCCTCGGGCAGTTGTGCAAATGCCGACTCCAGTGTTACGTCATCTTGGGGTGAAAACTCAAATAGTTCCTTCCATCTTTCAGAAACCGTCAGTCGTTTTGTTTCTACATCCAAATGCCACAAGCCTACGTTGGCGGCTGCAATAGAAAAACGCAAAATTTCCTCTGTTTTTGCGTTCGACAAGAGTTTTTGGTATCGTTCGGTTACATCTACCGCCGTGTTCATGATACAATAAACTTGTCCGTCGTCATTCAATAAGGGTCGAAAGGTGAAGTCCACAAAACGGACCGTTCTAACGCCATTTATCACCAAAGAAGCGGGGGTATTGGTGCCTTCATACACCTTGCCCGTTTGCCAAACATTTTTGAGGAGGGCGAGAAATGGTTGATCTACTATTTCTGGAATGGCTTCAGCCAATGGCATTCCTATAACGTCTTGGTTTCTTCCCCATATATTGAGCATGGCATCGTTTGCAGCATCAATTGTGAAATCTTGATCACCGTAAATAGCGGTTGCAGATGGAATTTTATAAAGAATATTGAGAATTTGTGTTTCAGAAAAACGCAGTGGGTTGATTTTCATAAGACTCTGTTCGAATAAACTAGGTATGCCAAAATAATGCTAGATACCTATGATACAGCCATTCATATTATTAACAGATGAAGGACACACATGGAACCTTTATTGGCCGTAGCGCAAGCTAAAATGTACGGGGAAACTATTTCTCAACACGAGATATAAATATTAATAAGGTTGATTTTTTTAAGCGTTTTTAAAGGGGTAATGCTATACAGAGAAGATTCTGCAAGGTGCCAATCTGTTCAGTGTGGGGGCCTGCCTTTTAAATGGCAGGTAGCTATTAGTACCCGCTTGTTTTTATCTAGAAGCTTTATAAATTTTACTGAGATAGGTTTCTCGGCCCAAAAGACATGTTGGTAGTATATCTTATTTTTAAGAACAAGAGGTTCTAACCCCCTACTTGTTATCGTAAAATACTACAAGTAATTTTTTTGGTCCAAAAAAAACGCACACAGAAAAGTTTACAGGATATTGTATTTGGAAGTTATATTTTAAAAAGTTCGCACATCCTTGTGGGAAAAACCTAGCCCAGAAAGTTTACACAAATTTTTTGCATTCTTTACGTATCAAGCCGTTAGAAAAATCTTGATTTGCGTTCCTTTATCCAATTGGCTTTTTAGTTCGATTTTTCCACCCGCCCTTGCCACTAGTTCTTTTACCAAATGCAGCCCGATACCGGAGCCTTCCACCGAATTTTCGACCCTATAATATTTGTCAAAAACACTCGAGTGGTCGTTTTCATGGATGCCCATACCATTGTCACTTATAGCAATTACCGTATAAGTATCCTCCAGATAAGTTTCTATAAAAATCTTGGGCGTTCTGTCTGGCGACCTGTACTTGATGGAGTTATTGATCAGGTTATATATAATACTGCGCAACTTTCTTCTTGAGAATGTCAATTCAGAAACACCTATCTTCCAAGAGATCTCAGCATCTAAAGATTTTATATCCTCACTTAAAGCAAGGCGTACATCTTCTAAAATGTGCTCTATATTCAGGAGTTCAGGGCTTGATTTGTATTTGTGTTCTGCTTCTCTTGTTTCCGTAAGGTCATGGATTATGTCCTGCATTTTGATCAAAGCCCTTTCCACGATCCCCAACAACATCTGAAACGTTTCTTGGTCCTTTAATTCCATCGATTTTAATTCCCCAAATGCAAGCTTTAAAGTGCTCAAAGGATTTTTTATATCATGCGAAAGAATATCCAACAATGATTCATGATCCGCAATCAATTTTTCCTGTTCTTTCAAATCTTTGATACGACTTGTGATCTCTACGAACGTCATGATCACCCCATTCGTTTTATTATCTTCTCTCCTTATATATGGTATGATGTTCATTTGGTACCATCGAAAATCATTGGTTTGGATTTCCTTTTGCAGGATTTGATTGCTGTCGATTACAAACTGAATGTTTTCTTTCAATGAGGGGTACCGAAAATTGTCGTGGATTTCTACAATCGATTTGCCAACATCACTGAGCAAAAGGTCGAACTGTTTCATGGCGGGAGGGGTAAACTTCCGCAATATCAAATTGGCATCTACAAATAATTGTGGTATGATGGTGTTCCTGAAATAGTTTTCCAGCTCGTCATTTTGGTCGCTCAGGTCTTGTAGAGATTTTGTATGGATAGACATATCTTTTATTTCTGGTATATAAGTTTCAGTTGTTCAAGTTGGTTGGCAGTATTTTTTCTAAAACTTCGATGGCGTCCGTTTGCTGCTACCCATCATTTCAGAAAGTATAAAAATTCTCGTTTCAAAAGACCCCACTAGTAATACGCATGCAAGCTAATAAATTATGTGTTTGAATCAGCCATTCTTAACGCCATAAACTTCAACTCCACACACCGCTTGCTTTTTCAAAACCCAATTTAAATTATTTTTAATTCCATGGCCTTAAAATCTTGGAATACTTAAACGGCAACCCCTTGTATGTGCCTAAAGTATATCAAAATTTTTCCACAAGGTGTTCCAACGGCTTATTATGATGTGTTCATACTTCATTGGTTGCGAATGTCCCGACGGCACAAAGAGTCAATTTTTATAGATAAGATGAAAAGTATACATGTACAGTCGTTCCTTGCTGTGGAATGCTTTTTATATCGATCCTGCCACCAATAATGTGCAGCATATCATGTATGATCTGAAATCCGAGGCCGTGGCCTTGGCCTTCGTAAGTAGTTGTATCCGATTGGTGTAGCAGTTGCTGTATCTTTTCTGGGTCCATTCCCTGCCCTTGGTCACCCACACTTATACAGTAGGTTTTTTGTTCCGTCACCACCAGGCCTATCGTGATCAGGCCTCCGTTAGAATACCTCGTTGCATTCATGATCAAGTTGTGGAGAATGATGCGTACAGGTTCTTCGTATTGATTGATGTATAAGTTTGTATCAATATTATTTATGGCAATGATTCCCTTTTCTTTCAATGTATTGTTGAATATCCCGATAATGTTTTCCGTTGTTTTGTAAGGGCTAAAAGTGGTGGCCGCAATGGGGGTGCCTTCTTGCTGAACTTTTATCCAGTTGAGCATATTTACCGACATCTCTTCCATATCGTGTGCGGAGGCGGCAATCGATTGACCGATGCGTTCTTGCATGCCGCTGGACATAGGCTCCTTTTGGCGCATGATGGAGTCGCCCATTTGTTTCATGAACCGCAATGGGGTAAGGATATCGTGGCCAATAATCGATATGAGACGGGACTTGAAGCGCCCGCTTTTCTCGAGGTTGGCCTGGTACGCTTTCAGGGTGGCAACCTGCACTTCCAATTGCTTTTTTTGTTCTGCCAATGATTGCGTTTGACTGTCTATCTGCTGCTGCAAAAGCAGGCTCTTGCGCAAAAGGTAGGCTGTACGCAAATGCACGAACCAACTTATCAACCCCAAAATTGCGATGGCACAAAAAACGAACGCCCACCATTCCAAATACCAAGGTTTCAAGATGGAAAATGGGAAAGAAGCAATCTTTTCTTCCCCCGGTTCAAAACCTGTAAGCACTTTTATTTCCAGCACATAACTGCCATGTCCCAGGTTGTTGTACGACAGGCTGTTTATCTCCACTGGGTCGAAGATGTGCCAAGATGTGTCGTGGCCTTGCAACCGATAGAAGCAGTATAGGTTTTCAGTGTTGCCCCAATATGGTATGCTAAAGCGGAACTGTAAAGCCTGCGTACCAGATGCAAACTGTAAAGATGTAGTAATTGGATAGATCGTATCCGCAGCACGTATTTCATAAAAGGTCACCTTGCCTTCAGGCGGTATCGTAGCCGCGTTGGGGTGCAGCCATTTAAGACCATCCAGCGATGGGAAAGACATATATCCGCTGTGGAGGCGTAGGGCACAGGGTTGGCAGCTTCCATTGAGCTCGGTTGTTTCCATGCCATCTTTTTTTCCTATATAATGATAATAGATATATGGAAGGCCTTTGTCGTACGCGGCTGTCATGGCTTTTATACTCGCCTTCAAGATGCCGTTATTGGTGCTCATAAAACAATATCCATTATCGTCTGGTACAAAGCAATGGGTAAACAATAGGTTCAACTTCCGATCCAACGGTATCCTTTTTACGATACCATTTTTCATGATGAGGATACCCTGTCCATAGGTTCCCATAAATATATACTCGTTATATTTCCAAAGACAGCGTACCCTGGTAGCTGGATTAACTGGGGTAAGTTGTATGGTGCCTTTATAAATATTACACGTTACACAACCATTTTGCGTGGCAAAAAGAAAGGTGGAATCCTCGAAATTAATGGCGGCATTTACATCCCAAGGATCACCGGTGTTGGCTATGAATTTTTTAAAATGATTGTTTTCTAATATATAGATCCCGGAATTGGATATCGCCATCATCCCACGTTTTGTTTCCACAAAAACCACTTTGCTATTCTGTTCCCGCAGTAGAAAACGGCTGTTGCCTGTTATGGGGTTGTACCGATAGATCGAGTCGGCATGGTAGTACCAGATGGAGCCGCCGGCATCTTTAAAATAATTGAAAGTGCGTGCAATGCCGGTACGGTTGGGTGGTTCACCACTGCCTGCGGTCATCAATACATCCCGGTAGCTGAGCACGGTGTCCGGTCCCAATTCCACCTGTTCGTACAGTACATGTGTGGCCGTAGAAGATAGTTTGTGAGCCCGTTTGTTGATGACCGTGCGTTTTTGTATAAGCGTAAGGCCATCTGTAGCGCTACCGAATGCCATGACCGACATGCCCGGTATTTCCACCACGGCCACGGTTTCGCTTTGAGGTGGCAGCTGGTCGTACAGTAGGCGCACCGTTAGTTGACCATGCTCTAAGCGGAGTGCCCATAGCTTGTCTTGCGTAACTAAAAAACGTTTGTGCTTTTGTAATACCATGATGTATAGTGGACGCATCAGCACCGTGTCGGTTGGCTCCAGCCCTTGTATGGTATGCAGTTCAAATTGGTTGGTTTGTTCGTTTGCTTTATATATCTTTTGTGCTTCTAATATAAAAAACACACCATCCACTACAAACGGCATACTACCAGTAAGTACCTTCCTTATGGGCACGCAGGTATTTTTCGATCGGTTGTAGAGCCAAGCCGTATCACGATCTACCAGCAGGCATCTTTTGTTGCCACCAGTAGTATCTATGGCATGCGACATCCAATAAGAAACCACCCAAGGATATTTGAGCAAAACAAGGAGCCGTGCCTTCTCGATAATTGAAAAAGATTCAAAATTTTTTGGTACCAGTTGTTGTGCTTCGTAAGGTATCAATACAGGAAGGCCGTTGCGTAATACAAACAATCTTCGGTTATTGGTGAAAAAATAGATACTATCATCCAAGCTATTGTCCAATACAGCAATGCGATTGCCGGATCGATAACCGGAATCCAAAGTAACCTTATAAAAGCGATGTCCATCAAAACGGCTAAGGCCACTCTCAGATCCGATCCATAACATGCCGGTACTGCTGTCGTAAGCCATGCCTTTGATTCCGTTAGAGGGCAAGCCACTTTGATTGTCGTATCGTGTGGCGCTATAGCTAGGCTGGGCATTTACAATATTTACATATTGCACAACAAAAATAAATATGAGTAAAAATATTTTGGACAACAAAATGAATATAAAAGTTATGGGACGGACGTTTGGTTCAAGTTTGTTTTTTTTGTTAGGTGCTGATGTTTGCCGCTTTGGCCAAGTCATAAAGTTCCTTCATGCTGGTAGCGCCAGTTTTTTCCATGATACGGCTTTTGAGGGTGTAAACGGTGTTGTTGCTGATGTTGAGCATGGCGGCTATATCCACCATTTTGTTACCATGCAGCAGGTAGTGCAATACTTCCAGTTCTCTTTGAGATAAGTTGCCAAACACCTCGCCGCTCTTATTGGCCAATGATTTATTTTTTACGGAACCCTTATCCGACAAAAACATTTTCAGTTGTTTTTCTATAACGGAGCCAGCATCTGATTTTTCGGCGTATTGGGTGACGCCATGCCGCTGCAGCACCGGAAAATAAACTTCTTTCGGCAGTTGGCTACATACCATGATGCGTAGTTTCGGAAACAAAGCCCGGATATTGGACATGATTTCCAATGCGGAGCCATCCTTGTACATGAGGTCTGTAACCAAGTGCGTAAATGCGTGTTTGTTCAGCATGCTAAGCAGTTCGCTGCAAGAACTGGCTTCTTCTATGTTTTTAAAATGTAGGTTATTCTCAAGGGTTAGCCGTAGTGCCATTCGTATCATGGCGTGGTCATCCGCCAACAATAATCTGCGATCCGATAGGTTTTTCATGAAGGGGTATTCTTTGGATATGTCGTTGTTAGGACGCTTCAAAACTAGGGTTTAATGAGGACTGTTTAAAAAAAAGGCCTTTGTTGCAAGGTAATATGGATGATGGCCCATGGATTGGATTCGCATGGGCGTTGCGCACGAGCGCTCATGCCTTGCATATAGAAAATTTAGTTTGTAGTGGTTCCTTTACACGGCATTACGGTTAATGGTTCTACCATTGCACTGTCTTTATAAGTGTTCATAGAGACGCAAAATTCCCGACCTGCTACCTAAACATTTTTTTTAATCTTCAAACCAATGAATATATTAAAAAATTACTTTAACCGTTTCCAAAACAATAGCATTTGCTATTGATGTTTATTTTTTAATCCCAACAAGTATAGTTTATCCCGTGTGTTTGTTTTCCCCCTAACCAGTTAAGTACCTCCTACAACAAGCGGGTGCGCACAACCAATGCGCACCCCTCAGCTTTTTTTAGCCACCATTTTAAAATCCTACAACCTGAATTAAAACAATGTTGCTAGGCGGGCCTGGCATCGTGATTGGTTTTCTTCTGTAACCATTTGTAAGCAAGGCCTGGCATCCGACTGCAGTTATATGGCAGCGTTGAGGTGGCAACAGGCAACCAGACTAGTGTTCAGCGCCTGCCTTTTTCAAAAAAAAAAACTGTGTGAACTTTTTTGTGTGAAAAAAAACTCACACAGAAAAGTTCACACACATTTGTGTGCGTTTTATTTTTTTGAAAAAAGTTCACACAGATTTGTGTGAGAAAATTCTTGGAAAGAAAAGTTCATACGTTTGGTGTCGACTTTACATCGACGTTTTTCAAATCCTTAAGCTTCGATTTCTGCACTAGGACGAAACATCTCTGGTATATTTTCCCGCAAACGCTGATTCACAACCTTTTTCGGATAAAGCCGAGGCGGCAATGCAGGAGGGGAGCAGCAGGTTCAGCGAGCTCGTATGTCAAGCATTAAAGTTGTTGATACAAGGGTAGATTCCTACTATGAAAATCAGCAGTCAATCCGGTTTTGAGGCCTTTCATCATCCTATTCAGTGTAAAAAATCCCATCCAATTTTCCTTAATGAACAATCGTTAAGTGGCCTTGTGCTGTTACCGTTATAGTGCTTCCGTTATGAAGCGTTAAACTGTAACAAATGCTGTTTGGGTCGGTAACAATGGGCATAAAGGGAACGCCACTATTGACTACGACTTGTGTAAATGCAGTTGGCACCATCCCGTTCGACCAATTGCTTGGGGAATTCCAATCTGCCGAATTACCGAGCCAGACACCCACGCTAACAGAAACACCTTGTACCGCAAAACTGTAACTGGCTTCATCACAATCATCGCTCAACACTTGCACCATAGCATTTTTATTGCCTGTAGAATTGGCTTTAAAAACCACATTGAAAGAAGCGGACGCCCCAGCAGTGATGGTAGCCGGTAGGGTAATAGCGCTTTTGGAAAAGGATGCAGAGTCCAACCCAACAATCTTGATTTGGCTGATGGAAAGGGCAACCGTTCCCTGGTTTTGTATCGTGAACGTGCGTACCAAACTATCGCCAACACTTACATTTCCAAAATTTGTATGATTCAGTAGGGAAGGGGAACTGCTTCCGTTGGCAATATCGGTGCTATTTCCCTGTACATTTATTTCGGCATCGCCGCTCAGCAATATATATAAGCTACTGTAACTGGTAGTTGCTAGGTCTTGTTTTCCATCACCGTTAAAATCACCCACTGTTAGGCCGAGCTGGCTGCCACCTACCGTGATATCCTTCCTCGTAAACCCGCCGATGCCATTGCCAAGTTCCACGGTAACCAATGGGCTGCCGAAGTAGGCTACTACTAGGTCGGGCTTGCCATCGCCGTTGAAATCGCCGCCAACCATAAAATCCGCATTGGCACCTATCGGCAATGTGTCCTTTACAACGAAACCGCCTTGACCATCGCCCTTTAGGATCGAGATGGTGCCATTGGTTTGGCGATGGCTACAAGCAAGATCTTGTTTGCCATCCATGTCGAAATCCGCCACCACTACCGCTTCCGATCGAAATGCCACAGGTACATCGGGGGCAGCCGCAAAATTGCCGTTGCCATCGCCAAGCTGTATAGCTATGGTATAGCCGGTCAAAGTGCTGGACGCAATATCTTGTTTGCCATCCCCATTAAAATCGCCTATCGCCAGATGGTCGGGGGTGTTGGGTGTGTAGATGTCCGAAGAGATATCGAAGCCTCCATAACCATTACCTAAACGGATGGAGATGGTATGATCGTTGGAGGTTGCAAAATCGGGTCTGCCGTCTGCATTGAAATCTCCGGTAACGACAGACACGGGATAAATGCCCACGGGAACCGTGGTAGTGCCCGTAAAATTGCCGGTTCCATCCCCAAAGCGCACTACGGCAACATCTTTAAAATACAAACAGGCAACAATATCCATGTTTCCATCCCCATTGAAATCAGTAATGGCCAAACCATAAGTGTTGCTGGCAATGGGTACATCGATGGTGCCGATGATGCCTCCATTTCCATTGCCCAAACCCACGGTAATGGCGTACGCGTTTTGTAAGCCCATCACAAAATCTTGCTTGTTGTCTCCGTTCATATCCGCAATGGCCAATGAGTAAGGGCTTTGCAAAATAGGGAATGTTGCGGGCGTTTTAAAAAGGCCTTGGCTACATAGCGGGTCGTTTACAGTAAGGTTAAACGTGGTGGTGGTTGTTTGTATGCCATTGAAAGCTTTTACCGTAACCAAGTATACCCCTGCGGGGGATGCGTTGACAACTGTTATTTTTCCGGTAACAGGATTTGCCGAAAGCGTGCCCTTGAAAGTGCCAATAGTAGTGGCGATAATTTTGGTTGCAGCGGTAGGTGCGGCTGAAGGAGTAACAGAGGCATTCCTGCCGGCGGTAGCAACAACCGTATTTGCATAAGTGCCCAGCGTAGGCACCGGCCCAGCTATACCCGTGCCTTGTACCGCAAAATCGTAAACCGACTCATCGCAATCATCACTCATAATTTTAACGGTGGTCTTTTTTAAACCAGCGGATCGTGGGGCAAAACTGATGGTAAACGTAATGGAACTGCTTGGCTCCAAGATGTTTGGCAATTTTGAAATATTGCTGCTGAACATGGTCGAATCAAGGCCGCTAAACTTGATATCCGATATCGTAAGGGCTCCAACAGCCGTATTTTGGACGGTGAACGTGCGGGTAAAAACAGTGTCAACATTACCAAAATCGGTGAAATCCGAACTGCTTGGAGTGATGTCGCCATCCACGATGTTGATAGCATTTCCCTGGATATTGATTTCGGCTTGGATGGGCGAACAAATGGCAATCTTGGAAGTCTTATAATTGGCCGTGGCGAAGTCCTGCTTCCCATCGTTGTTGAAATCACCAACCACCACGCCGTAAGGATAGGATGTGGATTCGTCGACCGGTACGCTACGGGTGGCAGTGAATCCTCCTTGGCCATTACCTAAACTTACATAGGCCGAATTGTTCGCCGAGTTGGTGCTGATCAAGTCCGCATTTCCATCGCCGTTAAAATCGCCGGTGGCAATAGATTGTGTATTGTTGGAAACATAAGCTTGGCTATTGCTGCTGAAGTTTCCACTGCCGCTGCCCAACCATATACCTACAAACACGCCACCCACGGTGGAAACAGCTAAATCCTGTTTGCCATCGTTGTTGAAATCGGTTACCACAATGTTCTTGGGCGTGGCGCCAATTGCCAATTCCGTAGTTCCTGTAAAACTTCCGGAACCATCGCCCAAGCGGATGGAAACGGTGGAACTGTTGTTGTTGCTCAAGGCTATGTCTTGGTTGCCATCGTTGTTAAAATCGCCCACGGCTACAAACTGTGCATCGTTGGGTAGCGCCAAGCTGGTGCCAGCTGTAAAAGTACCATTGGTATTACCTATCAATACTTTGGCTGTAGATCCGCCACAACTTATGAGGTCCTTTTTACCATCGTTGTTGAAATCCGCCACCGCCAAACCGTAAGGTGCACTGGTTTGCGAAACATCGCAGCCAAAAGTGAATGCGCCCAGCCCATTGCCAAAGCGTATGGAAATAATCCCAGATGTTTGAACCGCCATATCCTGTTTGCCATCTCCATTAAAATCGCTTACAACGATATATTTTGGGGTGCCAGCTACCGAAGCTACCGAAACAGATGTATTAAAAACTAGGCCACCTGTACCATTTCCAAGAAATACGATGACCGAATTGCTGGAACCTGCGTTCAATAAGTCTTGCTTGCCATCGCCATTGAAATCGCCAATAGCCAATACAGCACTGGATGAAGCACTGCTTACCGTAGTGGGGCTTCCAAAATAGCCTTGGCTACAGCCGGCGTTGTTCACGGTAAGGGTCATATTGGAGGTAGTGGAAGCAACTCCGTTAAAAGCCCGTATGGTAAGGATGTAAACGCCCGCTGGTTGTGCATTCGTAACCGTTATTTTACCGGTACCGGGATCTGCAGAAAGCGTACCTAAAAAATTGGAGCTTGTCGTTACAAAAAAGTTTGTGGCATTGGCTGGAACGGACGAAGGTGTAATGATTATATTGTTACTTGCCGCCGCAACCGTGGTAGCCGGATAATTGCCCAACGTTGGTGCTTGGGCCATAATCGAACAAGTAAAAAGGAGGATGGCAGCAAATAGTAGAAGCGCTTTTTTCAAGGAGAAGATTTGCATGGGTGATCAGGTTTTTTCTTAACGAAAGACTGTATATTATCCTGCGAAGATATTTGTTTGATTTTATTAAAAAAGCAAACTAGGTAAGAAGAACCGAGAAGAACAGTCCTCGACCTTGGTATAAATCATTAAAAAAGATAAAGTAATGAAAGTATACGAAATAAAAATAATTTGTTCTTGCTGGGTAGAATGGGAAGCGATACACGAAGCAATCTTTATTTGCACAAATTATTATAAACAATATATTCAAAAATTATACTTTTTTATCCAATTTATTACGCTGCGGCCTCCGAGCAATTCCGTGGCAATGTTCAACTTTTGAATGCAGTTGGGAAATTGATATCGTCGGAACCTGTGGCAGGCAGTGCTGAAGCGGTTGTTCACAACTTTAATGTAAGCTTGTTGGCTAGTGGTGTGTATTGTCTTCAGCCTGTTTACTAGGAAATCTCATGGAAATCAAGACCGTCTCGTTGATTAATTATAAATAATTTGAATTATTTATGTTGAGATATCGTAAGTCTATACATTTTGCTTACCTGTCTGTTCTTCGCTAAAAAACAGGCGTTAAATCAAAAGACAATCAATTAAATTGATTCGCATTATGTTGTCCAAATCGAATCGCAATTAATAATTACCGCATTGGTCATTTGCTATTTTTGTTTTTTTGATACAATGCTATATCAATACTGCAAATCCAAATTAAAAAACTTGCAAAACTTATTTTCTGAATAACAGGTAAATAAACAATTAAATCCTTGTGATAATAAACGTAATTATTTAACCCCACAAGCAATATATTGAAAAGGCCAAATGCAAAAAGTTGATACCATTTGCTTTTGTAAAGGCCTGTGAATGTTAGCACCGTTGCAACAAGACCGAATAGGGAGGCCAAATTGATGATCCAGTCATGGTCTATGTTTGTAAATAAAAAGAATGCGATTACCATTGCTAATGTTCCTGAAACTTGCATAGCAAGTTTTGCAATTTTCCGGTTGTAACATGTGTGGAAAATAAAAACCAAAAACAGATGAGTGCCGTACAAAGCACAAACATTCCTACCATTGCAATGGGTTTTGCAGCGTTCTGTTGTCCATTTATTGCCTTTTCATTGAGCAGGTTGCACCAGTAATTATTTACCCAACTAAAACCAATGGACTGATGGTCTACTTGTGAACCTCCTGAATAATAAACGGTGGCCAACAGGTAGAGCATTACAAAAAGGAGCGTTCCGATAAGAGGTGTTAGCAGCCAAATGTTTTTTTTGATATGCGAGGTTTTGGTAGGTGGAAATTATTATCAAATATAAACGGTGCAGGTAACATAATACAGCACATAATTCCATCACTCACCTCCTTTAACAAGTTCATCAATATGTTCTTTTAAGGTAATGTTTCCTCTATCAGGAGTGTCCGGTTTTGTGTACCTATTCTCCAACGTGATTTTGGTCATGGCCATCATCGAGTTAGCGGATATCTCGCCAAAACCCATAGATCGTAATGCTTGCATCCATTCGTTTGGTTTGGTTTCAACCGCTTGAACAGGTTTGTTAAGGGCAGAAGAAAATGCAGCTGCTACATCGGCCGGCGAATATGTTTTAGGTCCTTCCACATATTGTATATCAGTATGTTCCATCGGCTCCATCAGAAAACGGGCAGCAAATCCACCGATATCTTTTGGCGACACCATGGGCAAGGCAAAGTCGATAGGGTACAAGGTATGGACAACGCCTTCTTTTCGGGCTGTCTCCAGCGACATATCCCAATTACTCATATAATAAGCGGCACGAATAATTGTGGCTGGGATGGCAAGTTCGTGCAGACCCTGCTCTAGCTCATAAAGTACGCCCAGGTCTCCAATGCCATCACCAGGCTGTGCGCCGTAAGTAGATTCAGCCACCACCTTTTTGATACCAGAATCTTTCAATGCGTTTAAAATGGAAGCCACCGATTTCTTTTCAGCACTTACCGTGTCAATGGACGGAGGTGCTGGCGGGTTTAATAAAAATGCGCTTTCTCCCTTGGCAAATACCCTTCGCAAGGCCGCGGTGTCATGCACGTCTATAATAGCAACGTTGGCTCCTTTCGCTTTCCAACTGGCCGCTTTTTCTGGGTTATGCAATAACACCGTAGCAGGTTGTCCTGCTTTTAGCAAAGCTTTTGCTGTAGCTGAGCCCACGTGTCCATTTGCTCCTAATATAATATTCATTTATAATCATTTTATAGATGTTTATTCAATTTTTAGGCCAGTTGGGGGGCGATTTAAATAATAATTACGTCATCACTTGGAACAATTGTCGATACATACCGCTGCTTAAACCCGCAAGAAATGAACGGATTTGCTTTTCTTACCAGTTTTTGCGACAAAAGGGTACATTTTTTTGCTGGTTTTTCAATGTTTCTGCTTATTTTCTCACCTAAATCCGATACTAAAAACCAAATCAATTTTCATGAGAAAAAATCTACGCAGAAATGCCTTTGCCTTAGGCTTGTTTTTAATGGGCACTTGTCCCATCCAAGCGCAAATAACAACCAATGGCGGCTCTGGATTGGCAGCAACCTACCCCACGCTGGCCGACGCCATTACAGCTTTGAATGCTGCCACTATTACTTCCCCCACTACCATTTCATTGGCAGCGGCCAACCCACAAACGGCACCTGTTGGTGGCTACGTTATCAATGCCCAAGGCTCCAGTACCAATACAATTAATATTATTGGTAATAACAATACGGTCACCGCTACGGCCGCATTGGTGTCGGGTGCCATCAACGATGGTATTTTCAAGATTATAGGTGGCGATTATATTACCATCGACAATTTTAAATTGACCGAGAACCCTGCTAACACAACCACAGCATCCGGCACCAACAATATGACGGAATGGGGTATCGCATTGCTGTATTCATCGGTTACGAACGGTTCGCAAAACAATACCATCAAGAACTGTACAATCGATTTGGATCGCAATTATCAAAACACATTTGGCATTTATAGCAATTCCAATCATACTGCAACATCGGTAACAGTAGGTGCCGTACCTCCCACACCTGCCGGCAATAATAGCGGACTCACTATCGTGTCCGACACTATTACGGATGTAAATACGGGAATCGTAGTGATTGGCCCTAGTTCCTCCGGTTCGGAAAATGATGGGTTAACTATTGGCGGCACATCAACCACCGGTAACTTGATTACCAATTATGGCACTACCGGTACCTTCTCGGGTTACTTTTTGGTGTCGGGCACGGTGAACGGTATCTTGATACGATATGCCAAAAATTTCACCGTCTCTAACAACACCATTGCTAGCTCGAATGGCGGAACGATTGCCGGTACTTTGCGTGCTATCCAAATACCCGCTGGCACTACACCTATTGGGGTGATAACCGATAATATCAACAATAACAGCATATCTGTGAAAAGCGGTCTCGCAACGGGCGCTATCCAAGGCATTTTTGTGGAGACCAGTGTCGTTAACCCAACCACTACGCTAAATATCAACAATAATGATATTACAAGTATTGGACATACTACGGCCACTGCGTCTGGCGCCATCGTGGGCATTATCACTACAACAGCCCCATTGGTAACCAACATCAACAACAATACATTTACCAACCTCGTTACAAACACCACAGGGGCATTTACTTTTATATCATCCAGTTATAATATGCCAGCAGGCGGCTCCCAAACGGTAAGTGGCAATTCGATTGTGACAGGCTTTAATAAAACAGGCGCCGGCGGTACG
>Ga0247739_10000247_pt1 | contig 18814 bp, 20 predicted proteins | sample UWRJL058202B2_FD_180943 | JGI IMG/M metagenome (GOLD analysis project Ga0247739, IMG submission 180943) | Plant litter microbial communities from Arlington Agricultural Research Station in Wisconsin, United States - UWRJ-L058-202B-2 | ecosystem: Environmental > Terrestrial > Plant litter >...
AGCAGTCACCGGAGCGGAGGGCCGCTTGTCCTCCGTGGAGGGCATAAGGCGAAGCCGTTGACTTCCGGGGTGCTGTGACAAAATCGGAGGGCGTTGTGTGGGGGGTACGTCGTCGTCGCCCTTCGCGACGGCGACCCCGTTCGGCGCCGTCGCGCCGATACGGAAGAGCAGCCATCGATCTTCGCTCGCCTCGACGGCGGCGGAGCGCCGGCGCCGCGCGGTCCAACCACCAGGTGGGGCGGCGGCTGGCATAAAGGGCGTAGCGGTGGCGTCGCCGGCCGACGTTCCAGGCTTCGATGGTTAAGAGGAAACGGCGCATTGCGCGGCCCACCCCCCCTAGCGGGAGCCTGCCTTGAGCGATCGCCCTTTCATCTATGCGCACGGCCTCGTCGTGCCTGTCATCGTGGACCTGGATTGCGAAGGTCCGGCTTTGAGGATTGCCTGGTCAGGTCTTCTCAGAGGCCTGATTGCGCTCCGGGCGGAGGTCTGGATGGGAGCGGAGAAGGTGATGTCTCTGGACGCGTGCGCGATCGTCGCCCTGACCCCGCTCGTCCTCGGACCCGAGGCCAGGTCTTCCGGTCTTGCACTAAATGGGTCACTGTCGTGGGCCGGACGAGGCGGGCGCTCAGGCACAGGAAAAGCGGCGACCTCCATGGGCCGCCGCAGTGAAGGCCAGGCTTCGGCAAGGTCAGCCCATCGACGTTTCAGCTCATCGCGAGCCGCTCGAGGGACTGGGCGGTCTCCCGGTTGGGACGATAGGCACGCGCCCCATGCGGCCCGCAATAGGCGCCGCGGATGGCCCGGCAACCGCAAAGGCTGAAGTCGGGAGCGGTCGGGTCACCCAGAGGCCAGCGACACTGGTAGCGTCCGACCGACTGAACGGTGGCCCTCCCTGTCTCCGCCGTTCTCGCCAGCGCCGGCGCAGCTTGAACCGTCGGCGCCACGGCTTCGGACCGAGCGACGGATTTCGCCTGTCGCACTCGCGCCGTCGCCGGCGTTGTCGTCCGTCCCGAGGACAGACCGAGACGATGCACCTTTCCAAGCACGGCGCTACGCGAGATCCCGTGAGCGAGGTCGCGCGAGATCTGTTCGGCGGTCTGACCCTCAAGCCAGAGCGTCTTGAGACGACCGACGCGATCGTCGGTCCAGGCAGAGGCAGTCATGGGTGAGCTCCCGTTTGACGAGCCCGATCGGCTCGCAAGCCTTCGCCCTTCCTTTGGCCTCCAGACAGGGAAACGGCCCCGCGCTCGCGCACGGGGCCGTTCAGATCGTCACCCGGCTAGAACGGGATGTCGTTGTTCAGGTCGAAGCCGCCCGCCGGTTCCTGGACCTCGCGACCTTCCGCCGTATCAGAGGCTTGATGTTCCCGGCGGTTCTTCAGCCGGATGTCGCTGACGATCACCTGCAGGTCGTAGTGTTCGACATTGTCGCGGCCCGTCCAGGTGTTGTTCTCGACATGGCCCTGGATGACGACGCGACTGCCTTTGCGGGCGAACGCCTCGATGTACTTCTCGGTCGTCGCCTCGTTGAAGCTGACGCAGTTGAAGCCGGTGGTGCGCTCGCCGGGCGTCCCGTCCGCCTTGCGGTAGCGGGTCGTCTCCAGGACCCGGAAGCTCGCGCGCTTCTTGCCCGACCCATGAGCGGACAGAATGGACGGGTCGGCGGCCAGATAGCCTTCGATGACGAGGGTTTGCATGGTCAGTCTCCTGTTGATGGTTTGAATCGGGGGATCAGGCGGCGGCGCGTTCGGACCGGGACGCGTCGTCCCGATCCTCGGCCCAGTCCAGGACGGTCAACCTGTTGACGACCAGTTCCTTGGCCGCCCGTTCGGTCCCGTCCCTGGCCGTGTAGGCCGTGTCGATGAAGGCGCCGGTGACGATGGCTTCGCAGCCCTGAGCCAGCCCCCGGGCGACGACCTTCTCGTTGAGACCCTTCGACCAGCTGACACAGTTGACGCCGACGAGCCGGTCCTTGCCGGCGCTGTCGACGCCGCGCTTTTCCAGCAGCCGGAAAACCGCCTTGCCGAAGTCCTCGCTGATCTGGGGGTCTGCCGCCAGTCGGCCGGTGAACACCATGGTTTGCATGTCAGTCTCCTGATGATCCGAAGCGCCGGGGAGCCAATCTCCCTCATCCGCCTCGCCCGGAACCTCCCTTCCTCCAGCCCTCCAGCCTGCGGGTTCAACGCGCGTACGGAGGCCGACATTTTTCCGGTTTTACAATATCTTATAAGTCGGTAGGCACTGTGCTTGGCGGAGACCGACATGACCGCCACATCCGCCGACCCAGCGACCCCCGACCGGCAGCCGTTTCTCCACCGCATCGTCGCCTCCGGACATATGCGCTACTGGATCATCGCAAGCTGGGCCCTGGCGTTGGGGACGACCCTTCCGTGGCGTGTCGCCCTGGCCTGGTTCGCGGGAACGACTGCCCTGGGTCTTGTGCGAACGATCGTCGAGACACGGCTGACCGGCCTTGAGCCGCGTTTCCATGCCCGGCTTAAACTGGTCGTGGCCACCGCATCCTGCATCGCCTGGGCGATCGCACCCCTGCTGTCCTACTTCGGGGGTCATGCGCACGCCCTGGCGATGGCCGTGGCGCTCCTCATGGCGGGCTATATGCTTGTCTTCACCCAGATGCGCGCCGCGCCCCGCGAAGCGCTCATCGTATCTCTTCCCTACACGGCCGTGGTGCTCGTGCTGATCGTGGATTTGTGGGGGTCCCAGAACTCACTCACCGTCCTGGCGATGGCGCCGGTGCTCGGCCTGGCGCTGATGATCAAGGTTGTGATCACCCAGATGAAGGACGCGGAACTGGCCGCCGTCAACGTGAGCCAGGCCGGCCTCATCGTCGATCTCGGAGCCGCAAGGGATCGCGCGAATGCCGCGAACGACGCGAAGTCGAACTTCCTGGCCGTCATCTCCCATGAACTGCGCACGCCGATGAACGGCGTCCTCGGCGCGGCGCAGCTGCTGGGGGCCACGCCCCTTCAGCCGGCCCAGGAAACCTATGTGTCGATCATCCGGCGCTCGGGGGAGAGCCTGCTGGTCCAGCTCAACGATATCCTCGACCTGACCAAGATCGAGGCCGGGCGGCTCGAGCTGGAGAAGACGCCCACAGACACGACGGATCTGCTCAGCCGGCTCATCGGGCCGTTCCAGGCCCAGGCCGAGGCCAAGGGGCTGACCTTCAGGATCGAGCGAACAGGGGAGCGGCCGGCGATCGTTCGCACGGACGCGCTGCGGCTGGCCCAGATCACCCACAATCTGCTCAGCAACGCGGTCAAGTTCACCGATGCCGGCGAGATACTCCTCGCGACACACAAGGAACGCCTGGCCGACGACCGGATGCTCTACCGCCTCTCGGTGACCGATAGCGGGACAGGCATCGCCGAGGACGACCTTCAGCGGCTGTTCCAGCCGTTCAGCCAGGTCGATGCCTCCTCGACGCGACGCTTCGGGGGCACGGGCCTGGGACTGAGTATTTGCCGTCGGCTCGCCCATCTCATGGACGGCGAGGTGTCGGTGGTTTCGACGCCGGGCGTCGGCTCGACGTTCACGCTCGAGCTTGAGGCCGAGGTGCTCGCGTGGACGCCGGCGGCGCAGGACAGCGAGGCGCCCCTGACTCTTGACGAGGCCCGGCCCCTGGCTGTGCTGGTGGTCGAGGACCATCCGGTCAACCGGATGGTCCTGGAAGCCTGGCTCGGGTCAATGGGCCACACCTGCGTCATGGCCGAGAACGGCCAGATCGCGGTGGACCTCGCGGCGCAGCGGACGTTCGATCTTGTGGTGATGGACGTCAACATGCCGGTGATGGACGGACTGACGGCCACGCGTGAGCTCCGAAACCGCCCGGGCCCAAACCGGGACGTCCCGATCGCCGTCCTTTCGGCCTCGGCTCGAACGGAGGATCACGCCCAGGGCTATGCGGCCGGGGCTGACGCCTATGTCGACAAGCCCGTTGATTTCGCGGCCCTGGCGGCGGTGATGGCGGCGGCGCCTCTCGGTCGCGAAGCCGTCAGGGCCGTTCCTGACCGGCGCACCGCCGCGTGACCGAGGCGAAGAACACGGCTGAACGGGACAGCAGAACGTCCAGTGGGCGCCGACACGGGCCGACGGGAGTCAGAATCTCTATTGCGTGAGCCCGATGTCGCCCGCCGAACATAGGAACACCTGAGGTCGCCTCGCATTCTCGCGACATGCTTGTCAAACTTCCCGGTCGCGCCCAGTCGCGCAAACGCGCGCTGGACTGGCTCGTCGCCAACCGGATCGCTCATCAGCTCCTGTTCCAGGAGGTGAAGATCCACGACCCCCGCGAGGCGGGGTTGTTCAAGGCCTGGCTGGAGCAGCCGCACTAGCGGATCATTGGACAAAAGCGCCGTCCCGGTCCGGCCGGGACGGCGCCTTGGTTCAGTCAGTCACGCCGCCGCCGCGTCCAGAGCGGCCGCGCCCCTGAGCGTGACGGCGAAAGATCCCGCCCCATCATCAGCGGCAGTGACCGCGCGATCCGCATTCTCCTCATTCCCGCGCTCAGGGCGCCACGACAGGCTCGCCGGCGCCCAGGAGAGGGCTGCGGCCTGTTCCGCGACTGACGCGACCAGCTCGGACTTCTTCAGCGCCGCGTCGCGCGGATCCTCCGGTCCCATGGCGATGAGCATGCCGGTGAGCAGGCCCTTTGGATGGGTCTGGAGGAACGGCGCGTCCGGCGTCCAGTGCAGGGTGATGTTGGCATCGCAAAGCCGCGCCAATTCAGTCGCCTCGGCGCGGGCGCTGCGCCTGATCTGGACGGTCTTCTCTTCGCGGACATCGAGGCTGACGGCGGTCAACTCGGCGAGGAGGCCCATCTTCTCGCCATGGGCGAGGCCGTGGACCCAGGCGATGACAGTCTTGCTCGACGCCTCCCAATCGGCCCTGCGGCAGTCCAGACGCCGGCGGACGTCTCCGTCGAGGGTCTCGAGGACGCGACCGCCGGCTGGATTGAAGGCGCTCGCCGTAATCGCGAGGGCGGAGTCCGCGCGACCGGCGTGGGCGCGCCGGACCAGGACATTGAACAGGCGGGCGATCAGGGCGGTCAGGGCCGCGGACGGGTCGTCGGCCAGGGCCCGGATCAGCCCGCGGGTCGCGACGTCAGTCCGCACCGCGTGCAGCGCGTGATTGACCCCCTCGATGTCCGGCTCGGATGTTTCGACCTCGGGCGGCGCATAGGCCGGTGAAGCCAGCGGCGTCGAATCCTCCCGGTCGGCCTCCGCCCCGTCCTCGGCTTCGGGCTCCACGGGCGTGTAGCAGCGGAGATCCACGCCGGTCTCCGAGGAGGGCCAGACTGTCATCGTCGTCACGGCTCTTCCGCCGCATCCCGTCTGGTCCATGGCGATCCGGGCATGGATCATATCGACGATCGCCAGGTCGGCGGCGTCGGATCCGGCCGCCGCTTCGAGCGCCACCCTGACCGCCTGCGCCCGGGTCTGGTACGCCTCACGCTGGTCCCGGTAGCGGGCCATCTCCCCGGCCGGCAGGGCGCCGCCGTAGACATAGCCCAGGGCTTCGAGATCTTCCGGCAGATCCGGCTCCGGACCGGCGGTGACATGAACCGCTACTCCTTCGGCCTCGAACACGGCCGCGATGCCGCGCGCGCGCCTGAGCCACAGGTCCGTCAGGATGTCCGGATCCAGCAGGACGGGCGTAAGCTCTCCGAAGAGGTCGGTCTCGGTGCGTCCGCCGGCGCCACTGTAGGTCGGCAGATCAACCAGGGCGCAGCGCCGGTCTCGCGCGGTGACGCGCGCGTTGTCGAGGCGTTCGATGACGCGCCATTCGGCGAAGCCGCGGCCCTCGAGCGCCGCCTCGGCCAGCTCGGCCTGTTCCGTCTTGTCCGGCAGCCGGGCCAGCAGCCGGGCCTGCTTGAGGGTCAGCCGCCCCAGTCTCAGCGCGTTCAGCGCGTCCCGGGGAAGATCTGCAAGGGCGGCGAGCCGTTTGATCTCGATCTCCGCGTAGCCGAGCGCCCGGGCCATTGACGTCACGGTCAGCCGGGATTTGAGCATCCGGCCGATCGCCGCGATGACGTCGGCGACATGGACCGGTACGGCGGTATTGGTCAGCAAAACGGCTGCGGCCTGGCGGATCGGGTCGGTCTCGACATAGACGGTGACGGGATAGTCCTCGTCGATATCCCCGGCCGCGAGGAGGAGCCCAAGCGCGAGCCGGCGACGACGGCCGTCCAGCGCCATCCAGGCCTGTTCCTTCTTGCCGCGACCGGGACGGACGGTCAGGCGTTGCAACTGGCCCGCGGCTTTCAGGGTGGCGGCCAGGGTCGGGATATCGTCATCGGGCGGTTCGCTGAAACGAAGGTTCTCGCGTGCGATCCCGACGTCGCCGAGGCGAACGGCGCGTTCGTCCCGTTTGACGATGAGGGCCGGCAGGGGTGAGGCAGCGGTCTCATCGACGGCGGTCTTGACGGAAACAAGGTCGGTCATGAAGGCTCTCCCGCCGGACGTCGAGGCCGATCCCCGCCGCTCCGGCGCCTCCCAGCGCCCTCGCTTTCTTCTTTTCGGATGTTCCGGGCGACCTCGTTCCAGTCGCCGAACGGCGCATCGGGGCACAGGGTTCGAACCGTCAGGCCCTTCGCCAGAAGGCGATGACGAAGTCGCGCCGCCGCCGCCTCTCCAACGGCGCCGCGATCGGCGGCGATGAGCAGATCCCGGACGCAGGAGGGGGGCGTCCAGGCCGCCAGATTGTTGGCGGACATCAGGGCCCAGCCGGGACGCCCGAAACGTTCCATAGCGGACAGGGTGGTGGCCACGCCTTCGCCGGCGAGCATGTCCGGTGCGGCCGCCGCAAGGCGGACCGTCGCTCCCGGTGGAACGACGCCGACGGTCTTGCGGGGCAGGGCCAGCCCGAGGGCGGGCAGGCCGTTGTGCTCGAGATAGGTCAGTTCGACCGCGGTCAGCCGGTCTGCGGCGTCGCTGATGCGTGCGACGAGCGCCGGTCGCGCGGGACCGCCGCTGCCATAGACCCGGACCGGCGCCGATGGATGCAGGCGAAGGTCGGGTGCGGCCGGACGCGCATTGATCGCCCGACGCCTCAGATAGAGCGACGCTGCGTCCTCCAGGCCCAGCGGAACGGCCTCCTCCCAAAGGCGCATCGCCGTCTCCAGGCGCAGCCTGCGATCCGGCTGCGGAGCCGGTGGACCGGTTCGCCCCGCACCCGTCAGTTGTCCGGCGGCGTTGATGAAGCCGCGATCGCGAAGAAGATCGCGGACGCACCGCCAGTCGGCTCCGCCGAAACCGTGGATGACAACCCGTCCCCGATTGAGCCAGAGCGAAACGGATCGGTCCGCATCGCTGTGGCCGGGCGCCGGCACATTGGCGCGAAATCCGCCCTGGTACAGATCGCCGCCGAGGGCCCTGACGATGGCGTGCAAGGTCATGGCGGCGTCACAACAGGCCGAGCGCGCGAAAGCTTGCCGTGCCCTCGCGACCGACGACCAGATGGTCGTGGACCTGCAGACCGAAGACCCGCGCCGCGTCGACGATCTGGCGCGTCATGGCGATGTCCGCCTGGGAAGGGGATGGATCCCCGGACGGATGATTGTGGACGAGGATCAAGGCGGATGCCGAGAGTTCAAGCGCCCGCCGGACGACTTCCCTCGGGTAGACCGGCGCATGATCGACTGTGCCGTCGGCGATGAACTCGTCGCGCAGAAGGATGTTGCGTCTGTCGAGGTAGAGAGCCCGGAACTGCTCGCGCGGCAGGAAGGCGAGTGTGGTGCGCGCATAGGCCTTCAGAGCCGACCATGAGGACAGGACGGGACGGGCGCAGGCCGCGTCGCGGCTCAGCCGGAGACATAACTCGCGCAGGAGCTTGAGATCGAACACCGCGGCGGGCGCCAGCCCTTCGATCCGTCCGAGCTCCGCGATGTCGGCGGCGGCGATATCGCCCAGGGCGCCGAACCGGTCCAGCAAGGTCGTAGCCACCCGTTCGACGTCAGAGCGCGGAAGAGATCGGTTGAGCCACAGGACCAGCAAGGTCCCGTCATCGACCGCCGAAAGGCTTTCAGGCTTCTGCCGCCGCCCGCCCCGATCGGGCGGCCGGGGGCAGGGCGCGGGTGAAGGGCGAGGCAGCGGCGTCATGGCGGTCTCCGGGTCTGCGCTCCCGAAACGGAGCGTCAACCGCCGCCCTCGCTTTCCCTTTCGTCGCGACACGGCTTGGCGGAGCCCCGGTCCCGCGCCATCCTTGTCCGATGAAATGGATTCTGATCCTGGGAGGCCTGCTGCTGGCTCCGGCCGTCGCCCATGCCGATCCCTGCGAGGGGCGGCTCCCTGACCGGGCGGGCGCGACCTTCTCCGGCCTCGTGCGCTACGTCGGCGACGGCGACAGTCTTTGTCTGGGTCCAGGCGCCGACCCCTCGACCTGGATCGAGGTCCGCCTTGCCGATTTCGACGCGCCTGAACTGCACAGCCCCACGGGACGCGCGGATCGCGCGCGGCTGTCGCGGCTCGTTCAGGGACGGGTCCTGTCCTGCGTCGCGGTGCGCGGGAGAAACGGGCGTGTCATCGTCTATGACAGGGTCATCGGGGCGTGCCGCCTGAACGGCCGACGTGTGGGCGACCTGCTGCGCGAGGCAGGCGGCCGCGAAGGCGGAAACTAGCGCCTGGCCTGATCCAGTCGATCCCGCTCGGCCTGCGCCATCCGGCCGACGACAAGCCAGACCTGGCGCTCTTCCTCGGCGTCCTCGCGTGCGCGGTGTCGGACGACCCGACCGTCGCGTTCCATCCTTGCCCGTCGGATCACGCCAGGGGTCAGGACCTCGATCGCGGCGCCGTCGAGAGCCGGCGTGAGAATTTCCGCGATGCGGGCGGCGTTCGCCTCATCGGTGTCGCGCAGGGTGAGCGCCTTGCGCGGCAGACCGGCCCGGCGCAGCAAGACGCTCAGCCATTTGCCGTCCCAGGACGGGGCGCTGGCGAAGAGCTCATGACCGGCCAGGGCCTCGACCATGCGCCGGGCCACGACGTCATACGGAGCGCCGTCCGTCAGCAGTGTCTGGCGGGACAGGCCGTGGATGGCCTGAGCGCCGGCGTTCCAGTCATCCCAGCCCTCGGCCGGACGCACCAGCCAGCTTTCGCCCTCGCCGTCTTCGAAAACCCAGCCGACCTCGATCGGATAGGAGGCGTCCGCCAGGGAGGAGGCCTCGAAGTCGAGAAAAACGCGCATGCTTTACGCCGCCGGCGGTTGGGAGACGATCAGGAAAGCGCCAGCTCGGGCTCGGGTTCAATCGCGGCGCCCGGTTCGAGATTGGAAAGGGTGACGCCGACCAGCCGGACCCCCATCCGGAGCGGATAGACCGAGCGGACGAGATCCAGCGCGAGCGCGCGCAGGGCGTCGCGCGATCCGATCCGGCCCGAAACGGACCGGCTTCGGGTGGCCTGCTGAAAATCGGCCCATTTGATCTTCACCGTCGCGGTCCGTCCGCGCGAACCGGTCCGCTCGCACCAGTCCCAGACATCGTCCGCCATGGCCACGACCCCCGCCTCGACGCCTTCGGGTTCGCTGAGGTCCTCCGCGAAGGTGGTCTCCGAACCCGAGGACTTGCGCTCCCGGTCCGTCCTGACCGGACGATCGTCGACGCCCCGGGCGATGTCATGATACCAGCCGCCGGCGCTGCCGAAATGCTGCTGCAGGAACTCCGGCGTCCGGGCCTTGAGGTCGGCGCCGGTATGGATCCCCAGATCGTGCATCCTTCTGGCCGTGACCGGACCCACGCCGTAGAAGCGCGTCACCGGCAGGGTTTCCGCAAACGCCTCGCCGCGTCCAGGCGGCACCACGAACTGGCCATTGGGCTTGCGCTGATCGGAGGCGAGTTTGGCGAGGAATTTGTTGTAGGAGATGCCCGCCGAGGCGGTCAGTCCGGTGTCCTCCAGAATGCGCCGACGGATGTCTTGGGCGGTTTCCGAGGCCGTCGCCAGACCCTTCAGATTGTCGGTGACGTCGAGATAGGCCTCGTCGAGAGACAGGGGTTCGATCAGGGGGGTGTAGTCGGCGAAGATCGCGTGGATCTGGCGCGAGACGGCCTTGTAGACCTCGAACCGGGGCGGGACGAACCGGAGTTGCGGGCACTGGCGCAAGGCGGTGGTCGACGGCATGGCGGAGCGCACGCCGAAGCGGCGCGCTTCATAGCTGGCCGCGGCGACCACGCCGCGTTTCGCCGGGTATCCAACGGCGACCGGCAGGCCGCGCAGGGTCGGATCGTCGCGCTGTTCGACCGACGCATAGAAGGCGTCCATGTCGACGTGGATGATCTTGCGGACGACGGGCGCACTCATGGAAGCGAGCCTACCGCCTCGGGAACACAAAGGGAACATCCGTCGCGGCGGCGCCACAGCGGAGGCCCTTTCGGACTTGCGATCACGGCGCGGCGTTCACCGCCTGCGGAAAACCGGCTATCGTCATCCGATGACGAGACTGGACCATCCCAACGAAACCGGAAAATGGACACGGCTCGAAACGCTCGGCGGCGCCGCGCTCTGGAAACGCGAGCGCTCCGATCCCTTTCCGGTCGTGCAGTTCTATCTGCTCGCTCCGCCTCGGCAGACGGAGGTCCTGTATGACGAGGCCCGCGCACGCGCCCAGTTGGCGGCGCTCGGTTCGAGAGATGCGAGCCAGGCCGCGTAAGGCGTCGTCCGCGCCATAGGGCGACCAAGGTCCGGCGGCCCGTTGGCCACCAGACCGGTCCCCTTCGCCCAGACCGGTCTTGGCCGCGTTCGCCTGCCCCCGGGCCGCGGCGAGATCGCCGGCTTCGCCAGAGCACAGGGCCTCGCGAACGCTCTTCGCCCGTCCATGAGGTCATGAACCAGAGCCTGACGCTCAGCGACGCCCAGCTCCGGGCTGGGCAGTCGCCGGAGCCGGTCCCGGACAACCATGAAGCGGCCATCGAGGATTACGGGCGCGGGCGACTTTCGCGTCACCGTGACCGGACGGATCCGGCCGTCGTCGGCCAGGGTCGATTACCGATCAACCAGCGCATGCAGCTCCGGATGCATGTCCGGTGGGAAACGGTGCAGGGCGGCCGCCACCAGGGCGCGGGCTTCGTCCTCGGACAGTTCCGCCTTTGACACTCGCGTCTTGAGGTCCTCGAAGACGATGGCGAGGGCGAGTTCGCCCAGGTTGGCGGATTTGGTGTCGTCGGCGGCGGCTTCGGTCATGCTGGTGTCCTCGTGTGATCATCACCCAACCCGTCTCGTCCGGCTTGGTTTCTGAGTCGGAGGGGCGACACAGACATCCTTCGCATCTCGAGCGGTCATCGCCGCTGTCCCCAGTCTCGACGTCGCCCGGCCTTGACTCCGCAGACGCGCGCTGAGAACAAATGCGGAACATGCCTTCGCTCTCCTCGTTCCGAACTCCATGCCCGCCCCTTCGCATCCGATGGCCTTTCAGGCCCTGCGCACCGAGATCGCGCGGATCGAGGCGAGCGGGCGCGCGCCCGGCGGCGTGCTCCCTTTCGGGGTCGCGCGGCTCGACGACCATCTGCCGGCCGGGGGTCTGCAGCTCGGCGCTCTGCATGAGGTGGCGGGCGGCGGCAACGGCGCCCTGCACGGGGCGGCCTCGGCTCTGTTCGTGGCCGGTATCGCGGCCCGTACCCAGGGGCCGATCCTTTGGTGCATGACCCGCCCGGATCTGTTCGCGCCCGCCCTGGAGCAGGCCGGTCTTGCCGCGGACCGGGTGATCTATGTCGAGGCGGGCGATGAGACGGCGGTCCTGGCCGCGTTCGAGGAAGGCCTTCGGCACGGCAGCCTCGGCGCGGTGGTCGGTGAGGTCGCTCGACTGTCCATGACCGCGTCGCGCCGGTTGCAGCTGGCGGCCGAGGAGTCCGGCACGATCGGTCTGGCCATTCGCCGCTGGCGGCGGCAGGCGGAGGCCGCGGACTTCGGTCAGCCAACGGCGGCGACCACCCGGTGGAGGGTCACGGCTTTGCCGTCGACCGCCTTGCCGGTGGCCGGCGTCGGTCGGGCCCGGTGGTTCGTCGAACTCATCCGATGCCGCGCCGGAGATTGCGCGGATTTTGAACTGGAAGCCTGTGATGAGACGGGTCGTCTCGCTCTACCTGCCGACCTGGCCGACCGATCGTCTCAGACGCCGGCTTGGGGCCGACGCGCCGTCGCCTGATGTTCCGGTTATCCTGGTCGGCCGAGACGGCCGACGACGTGTGGTCATCGCGTCGGACGCGGCCGCCCAGGCCCAACGGCTCTATCCGGGCATGGCGGCGACCCAGGCCCGCGCCCTTGTTCCGGACCTGGTCGTCCACGATCATGATCCCATTGGCGACGAAGCGGGGCTGGCGGAGCTCGCCCTGTGGGCGCTCAGGCGCTACGCGCCCGTCGTCGCAGCTGACCCGCCGGATGGCCTTGTCCTTGACGCGACCGGGGCGACCCACCGCCATGGCGGCGACGAGGCCTTTCTGGCCGACATGGTCGCCAGGGCGTCCGCCGTCGGTCTCACGGCCCGGGCGGCGATGGCCGACACCTGGGGGTCCGCGCATGCGCTGGCCCGGCATGTCGCGCGCCCGACGCTGGTCGCCGACCGCGGCGCTCCGCTGATGGCCCTCCTGCCCACGGGCGCCCTGCGCATTGCCCCGCCCATGGTCGCGGCGCTTTCGAGGATGGGGATCGACACGGTCGCCGAGGTCGAGGCCAAGCCCCGTGCGCCTCTGGCGCTGCGGTTCGGACCTGAATTGACGCGCCGGCTCGATCAGGCCTACGGGCGCACCGCCGAGCCGATCGACCCCGTCGAGGCCGAAGACCTGGTTCAGGTCCGGCAGGTGTTCGCCGAGCCCATCGGCGCGCCCGAGACCCTCGCCCGCTATACGCACAAGCTCGTCGAGGTCCTGTGCGCCGCCCTTGAGACCAGAGGCCTCGGCGCCCTGAAACTCGATCTGCGGTTTCACAGGGTGGACAACCGCATCGAGGCGATCCGCGTCGGAACCGCCAAACCCGTCCGCAACGTTCGCCGGATGAACCGGCTCCTCTGCGACAAGCTGGAGACCGTGGACCCGGGTCTGGGCGTGGAGATCATGGTCCTGACCGCCCCTGTGGCCGAACCGCTCGACTGGCGTCCTGTCGCCACAGACCTGACGATCGCGCCTGTCCCGGACGTCGCGGATCTGGTCGATGTTCTCGCCAACCGGTTCGGCGCCCGGCGACTGTATCGCCTGGCGCCCGCGCAGAGCGACGTCCCAGAGCGATCGTTCCGCAAACTCGCCCCGACAGAGGATACCCGGTCCGAAGCCTGGCCGCGACGATGGCCCAGGCCCTCACGGCTTCTGTCGCATCCGGAGCCCATCGAAACGGTGGCGCTGCTCCCGGATCAGCCGCCCGTCAGTTTCAGCTGGCGCGGGGTTCGTCGCAGGGTGAGACGCGCCGACGGGCCGGAACGGATTTTCGGCGAATGGTGGAGGCGCGATGGAGAGCTCGACGCCGTGCGGGACTATTTCCAGCTCGAGGATGAGGCGGGCGAACGGTTCTGGGTCTTTCGTCGCGGCGATGGCGAACGGGCGGTGACGGGCGACCTGAGCTGGTACCTGCACGGGCTCTTCGGCTGACCCTGGCGGCGTCCTCCACGCGGCCGGGCGTACGCCGGATCGATCTCGCGCCCACGGGGTTGGATCAGTCCAACAAGGGAAACGACCATGACGGATTACACGCTCAAGGACCTCGCCAGGAAGATGAAGGGGATCGACTTCACGGTCCTGTCGACCCATTCGCAAGACGGCGCCATCGCCGCTCGGCCGATGAGCAACAACGGAGATGTGGATTACGACGGGGACTCCTGGTTCTTCACCAGCGAAGACACCCGTGTCGTCGCCGAGATCCAGGCCAATCCGAGCGTCGGTCTGGCGCTGCAAGGCTCAAAGGGGCTGTTGGGACAGCCGGGGATCTTCATCGTCATCGAGGCCGAGGCCGAACTGATCCGCGACAAGGCCGTCTTCGCCGCTCACTGGACGAAGGACCTGGAACGCTGGTTCAAGGACGGCGTCGACTCCCCCGGTCTGGTCCTGATCAAGGCCCATGCGAAGCGGCTGCACTACTGGGACGGCGAGGATGAGGGCGAAGTCGCCCTGTAGCGGCGTGCTCCCGGTGCGGGGTCGTCGGCTGAACGCCGGCGTCCCGCCGACCGTATGGACCTCCGCTCTCGACCACAGGTTTCGGCGCCGGGCTTCGCCGTCCGGTCGTCAACGCACCACGAGAGCCGCTGGCCAGACCGGTTTGCCTGCGCGACCGGGCGCGCAGAGGGTCGGCCTGCCGATCGCAGTCGCAGGCGTCATGGTGAGGGGCTCGATGCTGATCCGGTCGGAGGTCATCTCGCATCCCGGTTTTTGGGGAGCGATGCGTCGTCTCGCTCCGGTTCGAGGGCGTTCGCCTCGCGGTCGTGCTCCGCAGCCATCTCAAGCAGGACGGCGTGGGTTCGCGGGTCGGTGATCATCGAGGCGAGGTGCCGATAATGACGCGCTTGGGACCTCAGGGCAGTGACGGCGGCGGACATGGCTGAGTAAGCCCGCAGTTCCCGGATGGTTCTAGCTAAACTATTAGAAAAGAAAGCTAAATCGTACGGGTGCATTAGAACGCGAGGCGGCCGCAGGTGTCACCAGCGGCCGCTCGCACATTCGGAGGATGTCAGTCGGTCGCCTTGTGAACCGCGTCCTTGACCTTGCCGAAGGTTTCTTTGGCGCCGCCCGCGGCACGATCGCCGAGGCCGTCAGCGACGAGCCTGTTGTCGCCGATCGCCTTGCCGAGACCTTCCTTGGCTTCACCCACATGTTTCTGGGCGGCGCCCTCGATGCCTTCCTTGCTCATGGCTTTTCTCCCTGGCCGATCCTCGGCCGACGAGCGATCCGTAGGGGTCGCCTGACGCCAGAAAGCGCCGGCTGCGTCAGGGTTCCCGCCGCACGCTCGACGGCCTTCGCTCCTCCCTGTCGGCCGGACACGAACGGAAGAGTCGACGGCCGGTTCTTAGTCCTCGGCGCCTTCCTGGCTCGGGTCGAGCGTCGTCGAGCTCATCGGTCTGCACGAGGCCGCCTATCTCCAACACTGGGGTCAGTGCGCCCTGTTCGAGGCTGCCTGACGTCGGCCGCCCTCTCAGACAGGGACGAGTTCGGCCCGGTCGGCGCCGTGTCTGGCGATCAGGCGCATGTCGGCGCCGCGGATCTGGACCCGAGCGATCTCGATCGCGGTCCAGCCTTGCGGAAGGACGATGGGTCGGCGCGGCCACGCCTCGGGGTCGCCGTCGTCGATCACGACACCGGTCAGGCCGAGGGTCAGACCGAGAAGCATGCCGCCGAGGTTGGCGAAGAAGGGGCCTGCGGCGACCTGGCTGTCAGGATGGTCGGGACGGTACTCGAGGCACTGATGGAAACGGCCCCTGTCATAGGCGGCGTAGCCTTCCTCGAAGAGCGCAAGCGACAGGACCCGGTCTCCGGCCATGGCCGCCCAGGTGGCGTAGAGGGCGGGAAACATGGGCGCCCCGACATACTCCCGCCAATGAGCGAGGTAGAAATCCAGGGTCGCCTTTCGCTCCGCCTCGGAGGCGGGATGATCGTAGGGAAACAGGCCGGCGAGCGGGGAGGGCGTCGCCCCCTTCGGCTCCGAGACCCGAAACCCGTCGTGGGCGGCGATGACCTTGTCGGACCGGACCGGCAAATACAGATTCCCGGCGGCCTCCTGCCATGCCGGCGGCGCCACGCGGCCTGTCTGCTCGGCCGCACGGACGGCCCGGCGCAGAACCTGTCCCGCGGCCATCAGCGTGAAGGCGTCGTTGTCAGGCGGCTCGGGGACCTCGGCCGGGCCGGTCGCCCGTAGAAGTTCAAAGCCCCGGTCGGTGCGCGTCAGCCGGCTGACGATCCAGTCCGCCACGCCCGACAGCACCGGCCAGGCGTCCTCGTTGAGGAAGGCGGTATCGCCGGTGACGTCGGCATAGAGAGCGAAGGCCCGGGCGGTATGCAGGGACCCATGGTCCTCATGGGCGGCGCTGTCTCCCGCTCCGGGCGCCGCTTCCTGTCCAGAAAGCGGTGCGGCCTCCCAGGGGAACTGCAGCCCGTCGCGCCCGGACAGCCGGGCGTTGCCGCGCGCCGCCTCCAGCCCTCGCGTGCGAAAATCGAGGATCGCCCGGGCCGCCTTGGGCTGGACGAACAGCAAGGGGGGGACACAGAAGGCGTCCACGTCCCACATCACATGACCATAGTAGTAAGTGTAGTCGTGCCAGGTCGCGAGGCCGAAAATCGAGGTCGCCGACGGCGAGGCCTCGTGCACCGAGCAGTTGAGGTAGAACACCGCCGCATCGATCAGGGCCTGATGTCGCGGATTGGCGCCGTGGACGATGATCCGGCTCTTCCAGATTTCGGCCCAGGCCTCGCGGTTGCGTCGGCGCAGCTCGTCGAACCCCGTCGCCTTGCCGCGCGCGACGCGCCGCACCGCCTCTTCGTCCGGGCGGTCGTGGAGCACCGAAGGCATGATCGCGACCATCTGGCGAAGCCGGATCGAACGGTCGGCGCGCGAGCGAACCCGGTATTCCGTCCGCAGAGGGCCGCTCGCGTCCCAGGTCTGGACCGAGCGTTCCGCAGTCGCGCCGATGAGTTGGGTCACGAGGGCGTAGCCGCACTGGCTCAGGCCGCCGTCCGACTCCCACAGCAGCGACCCGTCACACGCGGGTTCCGGCTCGCCGGGCGTATCGATACGCCGCCGGGCGACCCGGCCGCGCAGTCCGCCGGTCTCGACGATCGCGCGCAGGGAGACGGCGCAGGCCGCGGAGGTTCGCACCTCGATCTGCTGCAGAACCAGGGCCGGGGCCGACCGGCTGGCGAAGGTGAGGACGGCCACCTGCGCCGTCACGCCCCGCGCCTCGAACCGGAAGCGCGTCTCGAGCTCTCCTGTCGAAAAATCGTAGCGCTGTACGAGGTCGGAGACCGCCGAGGGCTGGTCGCTCAGCCATACGCCGTTGAGGGCCAGATCGCCGGCGAGCGGATAGGGCGCGGGGGCGGCCGCCTCGACGCGCCGTTCGGGATGCTCGCCGGCAAACCCGCTGACAATGGTCATCCCAGGCTGCAGGGGTTGTTCGCGCACGCGCAGCCCGACCAGGCCGTTGCCGACATAGGCGGGGAGGTCCCCGTTTCGGGGCCCCGTCTCTTCGGGCGGGTTGATGGGTCCGGTCATGAGCTCTCCGTCACTCAACGTCGGAATGCGCTTCGAGGCCGCCGGTTTCTGTGTCGTCCACCCGACGACCGCGGGCCGGCGCCGGGCCTGCCTGCCCCGGATCAGAGAGGGCCGAACGATCGGGGCTCTGGTGCGTTCTGCGAACCAGGGGGGAAACGTCATGTTCAATCACCATTCCAGACCGGCCGGGGGTCGTGACCGGATCCAGCCGGGAGCCTCAGCTTGACCGCTCCCGCCCTGGCCGGAACGGGCGCCCGGGGGTGGGCCTACGCCCGCGATCTCGGGCGCGCGTTCGGCGGCGCCCTTCTGTTCATCCTGCCGCTGCTGATGACCATGGAGATGTGGGCCTTCGGGTTCGCGATGGACCGCGCCCGGCTGCTCGTCTTCATCGCCGCAGCCCTGCCGCTGCTCTATGGCCTCTGCTACTATGCCGGCTTCACTGCGAGGCGCGGTCTGGTCAATGACCTGCTCGACACGGCGGCCGCGCTCTTCGTCGGCTTCGTCACCGCCGCCGCCCTGCTTGCCCTGTTCGGTGTGCTGACGTTGCAGACGACCGCGGCGGACGCCGCCGGCCAGATCGCCATCCAGGCTGTGCCCGGCGCGATCGGCGCCCTGCTGGCGCGACGTCAGTTGTCGGGCGGCGGAGGCTCCGATGCCGCATCGGACGGGGACGAGGAAGATGCGTCCTATCTGGGAGAACTGTTCCTGATGGCCGTCGGCGCCCTCTTCCTCGCCCTGAACCTGGCTCCGACAGAGGAAATGATCCTGATCGGATACAAGGCCACGCCCTGGCACGCGCTGACGATCCTCGTCGCCTCCCTGGCTCTGTTGCATGTTGTGGTCTTCACCGCAGGCTTCGCGGGACAGGAGGACCAGGATCGCCCGGTGACGGCCTTCTTCCACTTCACCTTGCCGGGCTACGCCATCGCCCTGGGAATCAGCGTCTTCGTCCTCTGGGCGTTCGGGCGCACCGACGGCGAGGATATCCCGGGGATCGTCAACACCACGGTGGTTCTGGCGCTTCCTGCGTCCATCGGCGCCGCCGCCGCCCGGTTGCTCGTCTGATGGCCGCCGCCAAGCCCAGGAGAGCGGCCGGCCGCCGCAAGACGGTCGCGGCCCGACCCGTGTTGCAGTGGATGACGGCGGGTCTGGGACTGGTCATCACCCTGGCCGCAGGCGCGGTGATCCTCGGTGAAGCCCTCCAGCCCTCCCGCCCGGTGGCCCTTTCAATCTGCGTCAAGGGCGAACGCCTCACCCAAACCAGCCGGGTCCTGGACATCGTCGTCACCAACGAGGGATCAGAAACCGCGGCCGCCGTGGACATCGCCGGCAAGGTTGGAGACGCAACGGCCTCGGTCACTCTCGACTATGTGCCCGGCGACGGCGAGGCAGACGCATCGCTTGCCTTTCCTGTGACGGCGGCCGGACCCCCGGTCCTTTCGGTCTCCGGCTGGTCCGCGCCCTGAGCAGCGGCAAGCCGTCGAATCCCAGGTCCCCGGGTCAGTTTTGTAGCTGCTCCATCCGGCATTGACCGGGGGCCTTGTCCGGCCGGCGGCGGATCAGACGCGTGCCGTGGCGGAACCGGTCGTCAGAGACCTGGTCGAAGCCGACCTCGACGACCAGCTCCGG
>Ga0247739_10000248_pt1 | contig 18801 bp, 15 predicted proteins | sample UWRJL058202B2_FD_180943 | JGI IMG/M metagenome (GOLD analysis project Ga0247739, IMG submission 180943) | Plant litter microbial communities from Arlington Agricultural Research Station in Wisconsin, United States - UWRJ-L058-202B-2 | ecosystem: Environmental > Terrestrial > Plant litter >...
AGTTCAAATTGACAATATGGATATCGTAGAAGAATTGAACCTGCCTCCAGTTAAAATTCACTGTTCGGTTTTAGCTGAAGACGCTATCAAAGCTGCCATCAACGATTACCGTGCTAAGAATGGCTTGGAAGTTTTACACTTTGAAGCGAGTGTAGTACATTAAAATAAAGTTGTAAGTGCTAAGTTTTAAGTAGTAAGTAATTACTCTACGGTGTCCATCGAAATGGCCCCTGTTTAAATACTTGGTACTACACACTAAATACTATAATATGGATAATGCAATTTATATCAGCGACAAGGCGCTTAACAAGGTAAACCAACTGATGGGTGATGCTGGCGTTAAGAAAGATGATTCTTACTTTTTGCGTGTATCGGTTGTTGGCGGTGGTTGCAGCGGCCTTAGTTATAAAATGGATTTTGATAACGAATCAAAACCAATGGATCAGATGTTTGAAGACAAGGGCCTGAAAATCGTTACTGATTTGAAAAGCTTCCTGTACTTGGTAAATACCGAGCTTGAATTCAGCGATGGATTGAATGGTAAAGGTTTTTATTTCAACAACCCTAATGCGAGCCGCAGTTGCGGTTGTGGAGAAAGTTTCGCAGTATAAAATCTGCTCTAAATATTAATACAAAAGCCAGAATAATTTTTCTGGCTTTTGTATTATAGGTCTTTAATCCATATATAATTCTAGCAGTCCTTCGGGCAAGGTTACATGGATTTGCTTCTTGACACGGTCTATTTCTCCAAGCGATTCTTGATGTAATGGAATGAGCGCCTCTTTGCCATTCATGTCTATGGTGCAAAGAATTTGATGTGGCTGTTCGATTACTTCGATAATTGGCCCCAGTAAAACACCTTCGTTTACCACCGTAAAACCAATAAAGGAGATAGCTGCGGATTTACTAGCTTGTTTTTCGAAGTCATCTTCTTTAAGCCAAATGATTTTTTGATTCAATTTTTTTGCCAACTCTGGTGTGGGGACATCATCCAGTTTCACCAGCACTTCATCTATGGTTCGGGCTTTTGCTTCTTGGATGAACCATGGCATATAAGCACCAGGGTGCGTTTCTACAAATAAGGCCTTTACGCCTTTCAAGCTTGTTTTTTTTCCCAATACATGCTTAAGGACTAGTTCACCTTTAAGGCCATGCACGGCTACAAATTTTCCGATAGAAATATATTCAGGCAAAATAGATTGCGTTTTAAATGAGAAAAACATAGTGCAATTTCAAGAAAGTGCTAAAAATCAAAAGTCCCAGATTTGCATCCGGGACTTTTGAAAGTTTTTTCTGAAACATAGCGCTCTAGTGTTATGCTTCTGCAGGTGCTTCGGATTCGGCAGCAGGTGCAGTAGTTTCGTCTACTTTCTTTACTGGTGGAACATACCTTTTTGGGGCCCTAGACTTCCTGTGTTCTTCTTGACGGCGTTTGGTGTTAGCTTCATGCTCATCATGCCAAGCTTGGAACTTGGTCATAGCTGCGGCATCATCAAACAAACCAAGACCTACACCACGTAACAAATGTTTCAAGTATAATACGCCTTTAAAACTAAGGATACGACGAACGGTGTCTGTCGGTTGTGCACCCTTGTGCAACCAATCCAAAGCTTTTTGACGATCAACCTGAATGGTTGCAGGTACTGTAAGTGGATTGTAAGTTCCAATTTTTTGGATGAACTTACCATCTCTTGGGGCTCTCGCATCGGCAACTACAATAAAGTAGAACGGACGCTTCTTAGAGCCGTGGCGCTGTAAGCGGATTTTTACTGGCATCTTAAATCAAAATTTTAAATGCGATGAAAGAATAGGGTTTAAAAAAACCTTTGTGAGCGGCGAAAATAGGACAAACATCCAAAAACTCAAAAAAAGTAAACGCAAAAAAATGTAAAATGATGAAGACTTTAATTTTTTTCAAAAAAACTACCTTTTACCCATCATTTTTCCACCCATTGGCATTTTGCTCATCATTTTCATCATTCCTTTCATTTGGTCGAATTGTTTGATGAAGGCATTGAGTTCTGCCAAGTCCTTTCCAGCACCCTTTGCAATCCTAGTTTTGCGACTTGGGTTAATAATATCTGGGTTGGCCCGCTCATAAGGAGTCATGGAATGTATCATAGCTTCTATACCTTTAAAAGAGTCGTCTTTGATATCCACATCTTTTAATTGTTTGCCTACGCCCGGTATCATCCCCATCAAATCTTTCAGGTTACCCATTTTTTTGATTTGTTGGATCTGAGAAAGAAAATCTTCAAAATCAAATTGGTTCTTGCGGATTTTCTTTTCCAGTTTCCGAGCTTGTTCCTCATCAAATTGCTCTTGGGCTTTTTCTACCAAGCTGGTAATATCGCCCATGCCCAAAATACGCTGTGCCATACGCTCAGGATAAAACACATCGAGTGTGTCCATCTTTTCACCCTGGCTAACGAACTTGATTGGTTTGGTAACAGTATATTTAATAGAAAGCGCCGCTCCACCACGGGTATCACCATCCATTTTGGTCAATACCACACCTGTAAAATCCAGGCGGTCATTAAATGCCTTGGCGGTATTTACCGCATCCTGACCAGTCATGGAATCCACCACAAACAAGATTTCAGTAGGTTTTATAGCGGCTTTTACATTTGCCACTTCGGCCATCATGGCTTCATCAATTGCCAAACGGCCAGCAGTATCTATAATTACCACATTTTTATTCTTGCTACGAGCCTCTTTAATAGCGTTTAAAGAGATAGAAACTGCATCCTTGTTATCTGGTTCGCTGTACACATCTACTTTTACCTGTTCGCCCAAAACCTTTAATTGGTCTATAGCCGCTGGTCTGTAGATATCGCAAGCCACCAACAATGGACTCTTGCCCTTTTTTGTTTTAAGATAATGGGCCAGCTTACCGCAAAAAGTAGTTTTACCACTACCCTGCAATCCTGCTACCAATATAATGGTCGGGTTTCCACTAATATCTAGTTCGCTCGCCTCTCCACCCATCAATTCGGCCAGCTCGTCCTTCACTATTTTTACCATCAATTGCCCCGGGCTAATGGCATTGATCACCTTTTCACCGGTCGCTTTGTCTTTTACCTTATCAGTAAAATCCTTGGCTATTTTATAGTTCACATCGGCATCAATCAAGGCACGCCGAATGTCTTTTACCGTGTTGGCAATATTCAATTCGTTGATGCGTCCTTGGCCTTTGACACTTTTAAAGGCACTTTCGAGTTTCTCACTTAAACTTTCAAACATGGGGTTGGGATGTTTTTTTGAACAGGCTGCAAAAGTCTGTTTTTTTAAGATATGGTTAGCGTATGATTTTGTTTTTACATTGAAAACACAGCAATATATCGTCCACTTTGGCCATTTCCCCTACTTTTAGAAAAATTTCTGCATGAAAAAATTTTTGCTTTTTATTCTGTGCTGCCTGGGTGTGCTAGTTAATACGGAAGCTGCCCCTGAAAATCTAAATAAGTATTTTGATACTTTCAAAAATGGCTTTATAAATGATATGTGGAAAATGTATCCAGATTGGGCCACTAACAACGGATATCACAAATACGATGGCGAATTAATTATCCCCAACGACAAAGACAGGGCTCTACAAAATGCATTCTCCAAAAAGTATTTGGACTCGCTCAAGACATTTACTTACGCATCTTTGGACAATAATAACAAGACGGATTATCACCTGATTCAAAATTTTTTACAATCAACTGTATGGGCATTAGGCACCGCCAAGGAATTTCAGTGGAATCCATCGATTTATAATGTGTCCACTTCTTTCGCCTATATCGTTAATGAAAATTATCAGCCACTAGATCAGCGACTTCTCAGCATTTACAAAAAGCTGCAAAATGTGCCTGCTTTTTATGCTGCGGCCAAGGCCAATATCAACCACCCGGCAAAGGAGCTAAAAGAACTAGCTATTCAGCAGAATGAGGGTGGCCTAAGTGTTTTTGAGAATGACCTAAAAGATTCCGTAGCTGCCTCTGCATTAGACGATGCGAAAAAGGCGGCTATCATCAAAAGGAATGATGCGGCTATTGCTGCGGTAAAATCTTTTACAGCGTGGTTAAAAGCCTTTCCAGATGCGGGTGGCCGAAGTTTTAGGCTGGGCAAAAAACTATACGACCAACAATTTGCATTCGATGTCCAAAGTAAATATACCGTGGACGAATTATATAATGCAGCTGTTTATCGCAAAACATATCTCTTAACGCAAATGGAGGAGAAGGCAAATTTGCTTTGGTCAAAATATTTTGGTACGGAAGAAAAACCCGCCGACCGTTTGGTAATGATAAAGAGCGTGATTGATACTATTTCTACCGAACATGTACAACCTGCAGATTTTCGGACATCGATAGAAGCACAACTTCCGAGGTTGGAAGCATTTATCAAAGAAAAAAACTTGGTAGAAATGGACGCTACCAAACCCTTGAAAGTGCGGGACGAACCAGGTTATATGGCTGGTGTTGCGGGTGCTTCTGTTAGCGCACCTGGGCCTTATGAAAAAAACGTGAAAACTTATTATAACGTGGGTAGTTTGGACGGATGGAGCGCAGAAAAGGCAGAAAGTTATTTAAGGGAATACAATAAATATACCCTGCAAATATTGAATATACATGAAGCCATACCTGGGCATTATGTCCAATTGGTTTATAGCAATAAGGTGCCGAGCATCGTTAAATCGGTTTTGAGCAATGGATCCATGATTGAAGGTTGGGCTGTTTTTTCTGAATTGATGATGATGGAAAATGGCTATGATGAATCGCCAGAAATGTGGTTGATGTATTATAAATGGAATCTGCGTTCCGTTTGTAACACTATCTTGGACATTAGTGTGCATACAAAAAACATGAGCAAGCAAGATGCTATGGACCTCTTGGTTCGTCAGGCCTTTCAACAGCAAACGGAAGCAGAAGGTAAGTGGAAAAGGGTAAGCGTTACCCATGTGCAGTTGACCAGTTATTTCAATGGGTTTTACGAAATATTAAAACTGCGGGAAGCATACAAAAAGAAAATGGGCAAGGCATATTCGGTGAAAAAGTTCAACGAAACTTTTTTGAGTTTTGGTAGTGCCCCGGTTAAGTATATCAGAGAAATGATGTTATAATACCGCGACTTTTTGTCTTTGTACCCAATACTTAATACCAATTAATGAAAAATTTATTTATAGCGCTGGAAGGGATTGACGGCAGTGGGAAAAGCACCCAGACAAAAAGACTGTGTGATAAACTTACAGAAGCGGGGCATAAGGTATATCGCACTTTTGAACCTACAGACGGTATGGTGGGTTCATTGATAAGAAATATATTAAAGGGCAATATGAAAGCTGATGAACGAACCATCGCTGGCTTATTTGTAGCCGACCGCTTGGATCATTTGCTACATGAAGCCACCGGAATCGTAAAAAAGCTAGAAGAGGGATTCACCGTAGTGACCGATCGATATTATTTTTCTTCTTATGCTTACCATGGTACGCACATGGATATGGATTGGGTGATACAATCCAACGCAATGAGTGCAAACATTTTGCGACCAGATTTAAATATTTTTATAGATGTTTCTCCAGAAAATTGCATGGAAAGGATTAGTGCAAATAGGGAGTCGGTTGAACTGTATGAGACAATGGACAACCTCAGGAACGTTCATACTAAATACATGGAAGCTTTTGAAAAATTAAAACACGAGGAAAAAGTAGCTTTTGTGGATGGTATTGGTAGCCTTGAAGAGGTAGCGGAAAAAGTGTGGGAACAAGTACAATCGCTATAGGTTGTCGTAAGTTAAAGCACAGGGTTGAATTAAATTTCTATAACAATAAATGTCCTAAGTTATTTGCTTAGGACATTTATTGTTATAGAAAAAAGATGACTTAGGCTACAGCCAACTGTAATTGTTCTACCGCCGTGTTAAGAAAATTTGGTAAAATATGATTGTAAGTATATAAAATTTTATCTGGATCGCCCAATTGCTCCACCATGCTTTTCCACTTGGCCTCGCCATGATTTTCAATCACGGTTTTCTTTTTATCTTCTGTTTGCAAGTACATACTCATGCCTCGGGCATCAGCTTCAGGATGAAATTGGGTACCAAAAAAATATTCGTTGAAGCGAACGCTCATGATGGCTCGCTCGTATGGCACGTGAGGACGCTCCTTCTCGATGGCCAATATTTGTCCACCCATGCTTGCAAGTTTATTGTGGTTTGGCTCTACTACTTGGTAATCGCGGCTATCTACCACGTAAAACGGATCTTTGAGTTGCTGAAAAACCGGCTCGTTAAAAGCTTCGCTCAACATGTGGATAGGGAATACGCCAAAAGAGGTGGATTTGCGTTTGGAAACCTTGCCTATTTCGTAGTAACGACATGCCATTTGGTACGAATGGCAGATGAAAAAGACATATTTTTTAATTAGATGAGCCTCGTTTGCATTGTATTGCTCCATTTGCTTCAACCAATGGAAATATCGATTTTCCCACTCCATTCCCAAACTAGCGGTAGGATCACCAGGGCCGCCACTGCTAATGTAAACGTCGTAAGATGTGTCTGGAACCTCGTTTTTTAATCGGACATCGAAGATGTCGATGGTCATATTTAGATTGTTGAAATCCGCATACGTGTTGAGTATTTCGTTGATGCAACGCATGCCTTGGTTAGCAAAACCTTCGTACAAATCTAAGATGGCTACACGCACCATGCATTTTTGTGATGGAATCATGTACACAAAGGTAAATTTTTATTTGATGTTGCCACATTAACTAGTCAAGGTTTTCTATATTTCTTATTTTTTTTGTTGAAATTTTAGGTGCAGCTGCATAGTAATGTTCCGAATCATCGTTAAAGAAACGGACAAAGTCTATTCTCGAGATATGCTTTTTTCCTTTGGAAAAACCAATTAAGGTGTATAAGTTATACTCTAATTGCTTGGTAAAATAATCAAAAACCATTTCTGCCGACACGCCATATGCCTCCGCTCCATTTGCGTCAAATTGGAACGTAACAATGGGTCGATGTTTTTTAATGGTTTCAATGGCCCCTTTGATGATGAGAAATTCAGCACCTTTTACATCAATATTAATAAGTGAGATCGGGGTCGCATTGTTCAACACGTGGTCAAGTGTCTCTACCTGCACCTCTAATTTTTCCAGGTGAAATCGACGTGGATATTTCCTTTTTTTTAAACCACTATATGCGGGATTCTCTTGCGTATGGTAAAAAACGCTAGTGCCAACCTCGTTACTGAGTGCAATTTTTTTGATGTGAGCTGCAGAAGCATATTTACGAACCAACTGATTGAACATTTTAGGAAGCGGCTCGTAAGCAAAATGCGTCCCATTGGGCGATTGTTCAATCATCATTTTGAGGACATGGCCACGATAGGAGCCAATATCCACACAACAAGAATCTGGCTTACAGATGTTTTTGATAACATTATAAACTGCTCTTTTAATGGATTCCTTTTCGGTTAAGGCAATAGGAAACGATTCGACAAATTTTTGCAGGATATTGGACACGAACTAATAATAATGGTTTTGAGTTTCAACAGCTTACATGTCATAAGACGGTTAATTAGATTCATGCAATATATATAATCAAATCAACATTGCCTGATAACCTCACGAATGTAACTAACCTTGTATGTTAAACCCCGCCCAATTTAAGGGACGGGGTTTACAGATTATTAGTAGTCGTTGTCTTTTTTCGGTTCTGGCTTTGGCTTTTTATCCGCAGGTTTTGTGCCGGGCATTACTGCTTTAGGCTTATCGGCAGGCGAACTTATCTTATTCTTTCCGGTATCAGATTTTAATGGTTCCTTGGCTGGTTCTTTCTTCGGTTCTTCTATATTGTATTCATTTGGATTGGTTGTGGCAGTGTCGCTGTAGCCCGAAGCGTCATAATCGTTATAATCGGATGCCTCACCACTACCTTGATCCCTACCTTCCGCATCTGGCGGTGGTGCAGAGAATACGCCTTCTACATAATCAGAAATCAATTCATTTTTATCTACCAACGGTTTTACAAACTTTGCCTCCGGGTCGTAGCCCAGTTTCTTATCGTTCAATACCGATTTCATGTATTCACCACAGGCAGACATAGCCACTCTTGCACCATCACCCGGTGTTTTGATAAATCGATCATCGGCGCCCATCCAGGTGCCGCACAATAATTCTGGACTATAACACATGAACCAAGAATCGCTATTTCCTTGTGTGGTACCGGTTTTAGCACCAATATCTGCTTTGATGCCAAACGAGGACCAGCGTTTACCCGTACCAAATTTTACACAACCAGTCATCATTTTGCACATCAAGTAAGAGGTAACCTCGCTGATAACCTCTTTGTGCTGTGGTGCTACTTGCAAAATTACATTGCCGTTGCGATCTTCAATGCGGGTAACAAAGTCGGGGCGGGTATTAAAACCACGGCCGGGGAACATGGTGTACATCCACATCATTTCAAATAGGCTTATTTCACACGCTCCCAAAGCATTGGAAGGGTAGGGGTATAACTTGGTTTGGATGTTACATGTATTCAAAAAGTCAACAAAACGTTGCGGCCCTAATTGTTTCATTAAGTAAGCGGCCACGCCGTTCAAAGAGTGTGCAATTCCATCTTTCAAGGCGTAACTTCCGCCACGTGCACCGGCGCCATTTGCTGGTAATCTTCCAAAACCTGGAAAGTTCTGAGGAACGTTAGGTGCTACGGTCTCCGGTGTCATGCCAGCTTCTTCAAGGGCTTGGCAATACAACATTGGTTTAATAGAACTACCCACTTGGCGTTTGGTAGATAATACTGCATGGTCGAGTTTGAACGTTTTATAATCGATACCGCCTACCCAAGATTTTACATAGCCGGTGCCTGGTTCCATAGCAATAAAGCCACTTTGCAAAAATTGACGGTGGTATTTCACGGAGTCCAACGGCGTCATCATGGTATCTTTTTCCTTTTTCGCATTCCATGCAAAAACTTTCATAGGTTGTTTTACCAAAAAAGTTTCCATGTTGGTAGCGCTATCCATGCCATCTGCCGCTTGGTCACGCCAGCGATCGGTTGCTTTAATAAGGCGGGTCAATTGTTGTGGAAATTGCTTCCAAATGGAGCCACTTCTCACACCGGGATTGGCCCCCAGCATGTATTTCTGCTGCTCCATTACATTTTTAATCACTGCTTCTTCGGCGTAAGCCTGCATTTTTGGATTGATGGTCGTATAAATCCGCAAGCCATCCCGATATACATCCCACGGTTTTCCGGTAGGGGTCGTTTTGTCTTTCAGCAATCTCCTCACTTCTTCCTTTAGAACGTTTTCACGGAAGTAAGGTGCTATACCTTGGCTTTGGTCCAGCTTTTTGTAATTGAGCTGTATAGGAAGGCGTTTTAATGCGTCTGCTTGAGAAGCGTTCAGCATGTTGTTCCGTTCCATTTGTTCCAGCACCGTATTACGGCGATCCATGGCCGCTTTTGGGTTGCGCCTTGGGTTGAACTGTGTATTTCCTTTGAGCATGCCTACCAAAGTAGCGGCTTCTTCTACCGTTACACGATCAGGCTCTTTCTGAAAAAATGTACGGGCTGCATTTCTTATTCCATACACATTGTCGCCAAAAGGCACCGTGTTTAAATAATAGGTAATGATTTCATCTTTGGTAAAATTGCGTTCCAGTTTTACGGCAATGATCCATTCTTTCAGTTTTTGTTTCGCCCTAGCGAATTTATTTGAAGCTCTTCTTTCTCCAAAAAGATTGAGAGCCAACTGCTGGGTAATGGTCGACCCTCCACCATCTGGATTTAAGGTAACCACCCCTTTTGCACTGCGTAAAAGCGACTTCCCGTCGATACCACTGTGGTCATAAAAACGTTCATCCTCTGTCGCTATTAGGGCATCGATTACATTTTTAGAGATGTCCTTCATCTCCACAGGACTACGATCCTGCATGTAATATTTCCCCATCGAGGTTCCATCATCGGCAAATATTTCTGAAGCTACTATGGAAGAGGGATTTTGAATATCCTCCAAGGTTGGCATATCACCAAATAGGCCATAATTGATGGCTACAATTAGCAGAACGAAAGCCAAGATGCCTGCAAACGTAAGTCGCCATAAGATTTTTACAGCACGTGTCATAGTTGAATAATTTATGTGATGCTTGGAAATGGTTTAGTCCTGTAACCAAATTTGGTTAATTAAGTAGGGGTTATGGATTCAAGCATCTTACAAAAGTACGAAAAGGTGATGCTGGATTTTGAAAACGATTGAATTTAGTTATCATTATATAAATGCTTTGAGGGATGAAATATTATGGACAAACTATTTATATTAAGCGACATGGGAAGCGGCTTTTTGCCTTTTTAACGGTGTCATTTGTTGTTATTTGTTGAATATTTATAAGTGTATGTTAGCGGCCTCATTCTTGCTTTTTGTCGTATCGGTCGCAATGTAGTCATTTGCTTTTCCATTGCCACGGTACGGCACGGGTAGTTCTTTTGGCAACCTGTCGGCGCTATCGATCCAATCTTTCATGATATCGCTTTTCTCCACAAATGGTTTTGAAAATCTTGCGTTCTCATTAAATCCCAGTTTTTTATCAGCATAAACGGTTTGTAAAAAGTGGCCGCAAATAGGCAGTGCCAGTTGGGTTGCTGTACTGGTTGCCTTCATAAAATGATCATCTAAACCTACCCAAGCGCCGCAGAGCAACTCCGGTGTGTAGCCGATAAACCAAGTATCGTTTTGGTTTATAGTTGCCATCTGACCACTCATCTCTGCTTTTATATTGTACAGGCTCATCGGTTTTCCTTTGCTGGTACGTAGCGACTCTTCCATAAGTTTTGCCATTGAATAAGCAGTGATCTCACTTACAGCCGGTATGCGTTTTTGCTCCATTTGTACCAATATGTTTCCGTTATGATCTTCTATGCGGGTAATAATTTGCGGCTTGGTATTAAAACCCTTACTTGGGAACATCGTGTACATCCAAAGCGCTTCATAAAGACTTACTGGAAAAGCGCCCATTGCTACGGAAGGGTAGGGCTCCACCTTTGTTTGAATATTACATTTTTCGAGAAAGTCAACGAAATTTTGAGGGCCTATTTGCTTCATAATAACAGAAGCAACCTGCTTGGTACTTGTGGTTGTTAACGCATGCCACATGCTTATTTGGCTAGTTGTTGAGCTGCTAGCAGTTGTGATATAATTTGGGAAGCGTTGGGAAGTTTCAATATATGGGGTTTCTGGTGTAAACCCGGCTTCTTCTATACATTGGCTATACAAAAGAGGTTTGATGATACCACCGATTTCATTTTTAGTGTACACGTTTGTATGGTCGAGCTTAAAGGTTTTGTAATTGATACCGCCTACCCAAGCCTTTACCCATCCTGTATTTGGATCCATGGCCATAAAGCCTGCCTGTAAAAATTGCCGGGTGTACTTAATTGAATCCAAGGGCGTCATGATGGTGTCTTTTTCCCTGCCGGTGTTCCAAACAAACACCTTCATCGGTTTTTCAATATCAAAAGTTTTACGGTTTTCTTTTTCCATAAAACCCGATTGTTGTTGAATCCTCCACCGATTGGAAATCCTGATGAGCCGTTCCAATGTGTTAGGATATTTGGCCCAGTTATCGGAAACCTGCTGTTTGATGTAGGCATCTTGTTCTTTTTGTTGCAACGCCATATTCGTGGCCACGGCCAGCTCTGCATATGCTTGCATGCTCGGGTTAATAGATGTGTAGATTTTCAATCCATCTTTGTTTATGTCGTATGGTGCCCCGTTCGCTTTTACATGGTTTTTGAGCAATTGCCTAATTTCATCTTTCAATACATTTTCCCGCAAATAAGGCGCAATACCTTCTTCCTTATCCACTTTTTTAAAGTTAAGTTGGATCGGTTTGTTTCTAAGGATGTTGGCATCGGTAGCGCTCAGTTTGCCGGCAACAACCATTCTATTGAAAATTAAATTTCTTCTCTCCAGCGCCTTTACAGGGTTTTTATTGGGGTTAAAAAGAGATGGGCCGTTTACCATAGCAATCAGCAACGCTGCTTCTTCCACATTTAACCTGCTTGGTTCTTTTTGGAAAAAAGTAATGGATGCATTGCGTATGCCGTACACATTTTCGCTAAAAGGAACGGTGTTCAAATAGTAGGTAATAATTTCGTCCTTGGTAAAATTGCGTTCTAATTTCACGGCAATAATCCACTCTTTTAATTTTTGTTGAAACCGCAACCAAGTGCCGGTCGCACGTTCTTCTCCAAAAAGATTGAGTGCCAACTGTTGGGTGATGGTAGAGCCGCCGCCTTCTGGCCGAAAGGTGACCACGCCTTTGACGCTTCTTCCCAAAGCCTTGGCATCTATGCCGCTATGTTGATAGAAGCGTTTATCCTCAGTGGCTACCAGTGCATCCACTACATATTTAGAAATATCTTTCATCTCAACCGGTGTGCGGTCTTCTGTAAAATATTTGCCCATTAAGGTTCCATCTTCAGCAAAAATTTCTGATGCAATATCGGTTGTTGGATTCTTTAGTTCTTCCACCGAGGGCATAGGGCCAAATAAGCCGTAATTTGTTGCAATAATCAACAACACGAACGCCAAGATACCTGCAAAAGTTGCCCTCCATAACAATTTTACAGCTCGTGACATTTATTTTGATTAGTAGTTAGCTTGTGGGAAGTTTAAATAGTGCTGTTTCGAATCTTTAAAACAGAAAGTTAAATTGCAAATATCGTGCGGCAAATACATAATAAAAACAAAAAACCTGCAATGGCGTACAGCACTGCAGGTTTTTAAGATATAATTTTTATTAAAATTTCCCTGGCATTGCGGCTTTTAATTTATTCAAATACCCTTGCATATCCAGATTCTGTTTTAGTAAATCATAATTTGTTTGGTCGATGATGATAAAACTAAACTTGCTGGCATCTAGCCAAGGAACAATATTGGTATTCGTTTTTGGCTTTACTGCCGCTATATAAGCCATAGCTTTCGAAGCCGTCGTAAAATCGGGGCTTTTAATAGTCAATAAAGAATATCGATTGTCTATTTTCTGTTTGGTAATTTCTAATGTTTGTCCGCTAAATGCTTGCGAATTATAGCGGTTAAAAGCATTCACGGATTCATTGATGTACACAATATCAACCCGATCCATTACAATCCCTACCATCTGCGGCGTGGCGGTATCGATACCTAGCATTGGTTTGGGAACAAGCAACTTGGCTAAAGAATCCTTTTTGGCAGTAGTTCCACCTTTAACCGAAGAGCCAACAGACTTACTTAACGAATCTTTTTTGGAGACGTTTGCAGTTTTTACAATAGGTGCTTTGGTAACAGAATCTTTCTTTGGCGTAGTGGTTGTTGCAATAGTTGCTGGCGGAATTACAGCAGGCGTATTTACCACCGGCGGATTGTTGGTTACTACGGTACCTGTTTTTGTAGGTTCTGGCGCTTTCAGCAATGGAGAAGCTGACAATGTGTTAACCGTCGTATCGGATGGATACCGGGTAATATTCAGCTTATTTAGATGGTCTTCTATTTCCTTGCGACGGCCCAATACATCAATCATCGTTTTGGCTCTGGCCCCAAGAGGCGTGGCTCCATATTTACTTACAATGGCTTGCAATTTATTTACGGCCGTTGAATCTTCGCGTTGCTTAATATAGTATACCGACTCGATATAAAGTAATTGCGGCGTCCAAAAGTTATTGCTATACAATGAGTCTGCTATCTTCTTTTCGGCCACCGCCTTTTCAAAATTGCCTTCAATAAATAAATTGTAGATTTCTTTATACTTAGCGGTAGCGCTGGGATTTGATTTCTCCGTACCAGCAGCAGGCTCGTTCATTTTCTTTGTGTAGATGCCATCCTTATATTCGGCGTTCAAACGTTTCTTAAGCTCGTCCGCTTTTGCCTTTTCACCTGTTTTATTGTAGCAGTAAATTAGGTTGAATATCACTTCTTGCGAACCGGTATCCTTGCCAAGCCTTGCTAATAGTGCTTCGTATACTTTTATTGCCTCCGGCAAATCTTCTATTTGGTTCTGCAACGCCCTTCCTTTTTCTAACATAGCCTTGTTAATAGACTCGTTAGCAGCTGCAACTTGGGCTTTCTCTACTGGTAAATTACTGCTTAACGCATCAAAACTTAGATCGCTAGGATTGTAGATGGATTCAAGGTCAATGGGCTTGGCGCCAACACCGTCAGCACCTACATCTTTTACATCTAGTAAGTCGGTGGCTGTAGATGCTGAAGATAAATCTGTTTTGGGGGTAATGCCAGCGAGCTTTGACCCAGCACCGCTTTGTAAAGAAGCAGACCGTCTCCAATTATCTACATTGGGTCTAGCGCCCCATTTCTGTTTAAATGTTTGATAGCCGTTTGACTTTAAAGAAGGATTGTAGAAATAAAATTCTTTTGAATCTCCAAAAAGGTTGGTAGCCCCTTTACCAATTGTATTAACCCCAACCGATAGGCCAGTATTGCTACTGTCTACCACTTCTTTGATTCCCCTCTCTTTTCTTAGCTTTTTACCCAACGCTTTTACAAAAGAATTTCGTTCATTTTCTGGCAAGGCAGCTATGCGTAAAAGGCTATCCTGTGCGTAAATAATCCTGTCTTTTTCGTAAACGGTTTTGCAGCCTGGCTTGCGGGCTTCTATTCTTGGCAACAGAGAGCTATCTAATACGCTGGTATTTACACTGTCGTAAAGGTTGCCGGCCTTGCCATACTGTTTGGTGTCGAAGCTCATATCTGCCCATAACAAAAAAGACTTACTTCTCTGTTCGGGATTTTCTGCGTTAAACTTGATGCTTTTCGCAAGGTATTCATCTGCCTTGGTATATCCTTTCCGTTCTATTTCGCTTAAGGCAGCGGCATAATAAATAATGTCCCTGTAAAATTCATATTTCTCTTTACGGGCCATTTTTACAATTTCCTGAATGTTTTCCTCTACAATTTTCGGGTCGTCATTTTTGCGCAGACGAACAGAAGCCAACCTTGCATACACTTCCATAACCGGGTCAATCGTGGTACTTGCAGACTTGGCATAATAAGTGGCGGCATCTTTCAAGTTGCCGGTTTCCTGATACATCTGTCCCAGCAAGTAATACCATCTTGCCTTCTCCGTATTGTTTTCCGCCAACGAAACCGCTTGCAGTAAATATTTGGCGCTACTATCGTAAATGCCTTGTTTGTAATAGTTGTACGATTCCACTTCCGCTATTTCCTCTTTTAATCTTTTAGGAAAAACAGGGTCGTTCCGCAAGGTGGTGATAAGTGATGCCGCATCTATAAATTCTTCCCGCTCGGTAGATGTGCGGATGAGCCAAAGAAAAGATTCGTTGCGGCTTGGCGGCAACTCAATGATTTTTTTATAGATATTGTTTTTTTCCTTGGTGGCAATGCTAAGTGCATTTCCGCCCTCGTTGCTATTGCTGCCTATTACTTTATCATACCCATCTTTTTCTTTTGGGCTAAAAGCATAGTTTACGTACTGGAAAGTCATGGCTGCCGAATCATATTGCTTTTTGAGTAGATATGAGCGGCCAATAAGAACGTATAGGTTATCTACCCAATCGTTACGCAGGTCGTGTAGCAAAATGCCAGCCGTACATTTCTGAATGACTGTATCCACGTCCGTGTTTTTAGCGGTGGCATCTAGGGAGTAACTATAAAAAGGTAAAAGCTTGGTATAATCTTCTTTGGTTTGGGTTTTGGCAATTTCTATTATATCCAGCAGTTTGTGTTTTGCATTAAAATAATAATTGTAATGGGTGTACATGTTTTGAAAAAAATGTCGAACTGGCGTAAATTTTTTATTGGCCATCTTTTCTGAACCCAGTTGCCGCTCCTGAAATTCTTTGGGTTTCTTTAATTCTTCCTGTTTGGGTTGCGCCAAAACCGCCAAACATAAGCTGCTGGCGGCAAACAACCCTACAATACGTGATCCGATCCTCATGTACAATTTTTTTTCAGTTGCAATATAGCTAAATCAGTGAGAGGTTTTTAAACGAGTCGCTGACCGGTTATATTTAAGTTTGGTTTTATATAGTCGCATTCGTTGGCTGATTGCTTTTATACACGCAGTTCATCACAAGCATTTATCAGCTCAACGCTAAAGCGATTTGCTAGCTTTAAGATGCGGATTTCACAGTCTTTACATGCAAGTCGCATTAAATATTGCTACACTTAACGTTCGGCCCGAAAAATAATTGCTTTAGGGGAAATGTAAATCATCAATTCTTGTGCTTTCGGATAAAGATGGTTCGTTACCTTTATCCGCTGCTCGGCAACATGGCAAATAATCCAGAAAATACTACCCTCAAACGGTTGAGAAACCGTTACCGCCTCGTAATCATGAATGATGATACCTATGAAGAGGTGGTTACATTCAAGTTGAGTAGGTTAAGCGTGTACATTGGCATGAGTACCGTTTTTGTGTTATTGATTGGCTTAACAGTGGCGCTACTCTCATTTACCAATCTAAAGTATCTGATTCCCGGTTACGGAAAACAAGGTTCGCTTACCGCTTTGCGGGAATTAAAAGTGCAAACTGATAGCCTAGAGCAAACAATCCTTATGAAGGATAGATATCTTGATGGATTAAGAAAAGCCTTGATGGGAGATACTGCTGCCATCAAACTGGACACTACGCTATTGAACGTGCCTAAAGTGGACAATGTTTACGACAACATCAAAACCGAAACCGAGCCACAACCCAAGAAAAAATCAAAAAAACGACATTGAAAAATATTTATCTACCCATTATCTGCATTTTTATTATCGTAAATGGTGTAGCTGTGGTTTTCAGCAAGGCGCTTACTGCAAAGGGCATTGATACCAATATGGTTATCGGCGGCAATTTATTGATTGCCATTGCTACTTTTTTGGGCATTTTTATTTCGGGCCGCGGCCTTGCAAGCAAGAACCCGCAAGCCGTAGTACGTGCCATGATGGGTGGTATGATGGCAAAGTTTTTTATTTTATTGATTGCCGTAGCGGTATATGCCATGTCTGCAAACCCGATTAACCGGGGTGGGTTATTTATCTGCTTGGGGTTATATTTGGTCTATCATTTTATGGGCACCGTTGCCATGATGCTACAAAAGAAACAACTAAAGGATGGCCAAGGAAAAAGTTCAGTTTGATGCTTTGCGGGATTACTTGCCGAACAATACGTACGAACTGGTGATGCCCCTGATACTGCAACATAAAGTACACCTCACTATCACTCGGGAAAGGCAAACCAAACTAGGCGACTACCGCAACGCCCATGCTGGAAACAATCACCGCATCAGCATAAATGGCAATCTCAACAAATATTCTTTTTTAATCACGTTATTGCACGAGCTTGCACACTTGCTGGCCTATGAGCAATATGGAAACCGCATCCAGAGCCACGGACGGGAGTGGAAACATATCTATGCTGGTGTATTAAAAGAGTTTATGCAGCACCATAGTTTTCCAGACGACATTGCTCACGAACTTAAATCTTCCATTCAAAACCCAGCGGCAAGCAGTTGTGCAGAAGAAGGGCTGCAAAGGGTACTGATGATGTATGATAAGAAAAAGCCAGGTGTAAAACCGGTAGAGCAAGTGCCATTGGGTAAAAATTTTAGGATGTCGAACGGCCGGATGTTCCAACGAGGCGAGCGGGTGCGGAAGCGATACCAGTGCATGGAAATAGCTACGGGCAAGCTTTATTTATTCTCTCCAGTATATGAAGTGATGGAAATATGATGCGGATCATGCACATTTGCTTTTATTAAATTAAACAACTAATGAAGAAAATTTTCCTTGCAACAGCATTATTTGCAACTATTTCAAGTTTTGCACAAACTGAAAAAGGTGATTGGTTGGTAGGTGGAACCGTAGGTTTCCGTACCAATAAAAACAACAGTTCTATTAATATCTCGCCCAACGCTGGATATTTTTTCGCCAACAATTTCGCCGCAGGCGCCAATGTTCAAATTGACTTTTCGAAAGTGGGAGACTACAAAACCACAGACTTAGGCCTAGGCCCGTTTGCCCGTTATTACTTTGAAGGAAGTACCGTACGTCCTTTTGTAACCACCTCTTTTAATTATTTGTACACCAAGGCAAAAACCAATTTAAGCACTTCTTCGGAAAGTGGATATGGGTGGTTTTTTGGAATTGGTGCAGCTGCTTTCATTAACCAAAATGTAGCCTTGGAATCTATTGCTGGGTATAACTACAGCAGGTATGGCGGTGTTGGCTATAGCGGTTTTGCCCTCAACGTTGGTTTCCAAGTATACATCAACAAAGGAAAAATGGACAGCTACCGTAAAGGAAAGTTGTAAAATAATTGTTGTTATCGCATAACAAAGGCCCTTGTTTTTAAGCAAGGGCCTATTTGTTTTTAAAAGGGTCAGGATCAAAAAATATGATCCGGTTTCACCAATTGCGGATATTGTTTCTGGAAATCCTTTATTTCTGGAATGCACACCCCTTGTACGTAACCACTGCTTGGGTTGTGTTCTATATAATTCTGGTGATAGTCTTCGGCCGTCCAAAATTTGGTAAAAGGAACAACTTGTGCAGCAATTGGCTGTTTAAATTTCGGTTGTATAGCCTTTATTTCATTTTCGATAGCTAGCTTTTCAGCATCGTTCCTATAAAAAGCAACAGAGCGATACTGCGTGCCTTGATCAGGCCCTTGACCATTTACCTGCACCGGATTTTGTCCAGCAAAATAAACTTTTACCAAAGTGGCAAATGAAATGACGGCTGGGTCGTAATAAACATTTACGGTTTCTGCATGGCCAGTATTGCCTTCCTCAATGGATTCATATGTCGGATTT
>Ga0247739_10000249_pt1 | contig 18788 bp, 16 predicted proteins | sample UWRJL058202B2_FD_180943 | JGI IMG/M metagenome (GOLD analysis project Ga0247739, IMG submission 180943) | Plant litter microbial communities from Arlington Agricultural Research Station in Wisconsin, United States - UWRJ-L058-202B-2 | ecosystem: Environmental > Terrestrial > Plant litter >...
TTGACGAACCAATATAATATTTTAAACTAATGCCCACATAAATGGTAAACAATGCATATATCCAAACCGGAGCGAATAACATGGTTTCTATCACCCAAAACAAGCCGAACAAACGAGCCGTTGGCAAGCATTGCAATTCCTTAAAAAATGCATTGTTGCTATCGTGTATAGTTTTTTGTATGAATAAAAGGCATTTGACATTATAAAGCAGCCAAAGCGCCAAAGCAACCAGCAAGGTAGTAGGCGATGATACGATGGCCGTCATCAATTGCACGTGATATTGCTTTGGGTTTTGCGCCACGCCAAACAATACCACGAAAAGGAACAAAAAAAAGCCACTGTTACGTTGATAAAATCTTGCGACCAAAACCTTTAATAATATATTCGAGATTTGCTTCATATACTTAGGCTGATGGTTTTATTGACCGTGGTCAGGATCTTGATGGGTAGGTGGTTGTTTTCAAAATCCATGTCTTGGTGAGAGGTAACAATCATGCCCACACCTTGCTGGTGATAATGGTCTATCAACTGCAAAACAACTTGTATGGCTGCCACATCCAGGGTAATCAACGGCTCGTCCAGCAGCATCCATTTAGGCTGTCCCACAAAGGCCAGCGCCAGCGATAATTTTTTCAGCATCCCGCTCGAATAAGCACCTATTTGTTTCATCAATGCATCGTTGGCCAAGTTGAGTTGCTGGCACATTTCCAAACAAGTTTGCCTGCTTCCCTTTTTGGTGGACGCGTAAAAATTGATCAATTCCATGCCCGTCAAAAAGGTTGGGAACAATGGCGCAGCTTCTCCATAATTCAGCATCTTTCGGTGTTCCTGTTTCTTCTTTTTAATGTCCACACCTTCTATCAAAATCTGCCCATCAAACGGTATCAAGCCAGCTAAACTACGCAGCAGCGTGGATTTGCCACTACCATTAATCCCCTTTAGCCAATAAATTCCCCTCGGAATTTCAAAGCTGGGTATATCCAACACCAGGTTATCGCCATACTGCTTTTTAAAAGTTTGGAACTGTATCATTAAAACAAAAATAACCGAATCCGTCTTTACCCATCCAATTGCAGCATGTTGCTTTTTATCAACAAAGCTTTTTTGGGCGTGCCACCGCTGGCCTCATCTCCGTAGAGGCGGAGTTGTCCTTGTGGTCGGCCATCGGTGTCCGGCTTTCGGCAGTAGTCCTCGCCGGCGACAAAACACCCAAGCTTCGCAAAGCAAAACCCTACGCCGGCTGTGAGCCTGTCCCGATTGTCGGGAGCTACTGCTCCCAATCCGTCACGCAGCCCCGCGGTATGCGTATGTTTTACGAACCAATCATTCTCGGTAAGTTAATAATTCAGTCACTCTGCCTAATCAATCAATTATGAAAAGAAAAAAATAAAGTGACTGCGTTTGGCTGACACGCTGTCACCTAAATGAAGGTTTGGATTTAAATCCTACAATCTGGTATTTTCTAGCTTTGCTGTCTCAAAAGGTTAGGAAACAATTACGGCACGAAACCTGAAATCTGTCTATATAATCGCAGTTGAGCCAAGGCCAAAAGTTGATTGTCATTCGCAGGTGCGAAAACACACGCTGCCCTAACCTTCTGCGTGAAGGATTGAAGGGAAAAGCTCCCGACAATCGGGACTGGCTCACAGGCGGAGGATTGTTTATTAGCGATAGCTTTGGTATCCCTTCGCCGCCGAGGACTTGGAATGAAAAGCCTGACACCGATGCCCGCCACTAAGGGAATATTTGACTTGTAAGGTGCAAGGGCAGCGGTGGCACGCCCAAAGTTTTTTCGTCTGCCAATTCGCTTATCTTTATGGAACAAACCTTCATTCATCTTTTTTATATATGCCCAGCGATACTTCTTCCACACAGCCGTTCATCGACTACCTGAAATATGAAAAGCGTTATTCCCAACACACCATCCGTGCATATACAGACGACCTTGCCCAGTTTTTTACTTTTGTACAAGGCAATTTTGGAGACACAACGCTGCCAGAAATCAACGCATCTTTCATACGGACTTGGCTCGCCAACTTAAAAGCTGATGACATGACCGGCAAAACTTTGAATCGCAAAATTTCCACGCTCAAGTCTTTTTTCAAATTCCATCTTCGTCAAGGAACGATTACGCAAAACCCCACCACCACGCTGATTTCTCCCAAAATTAAAAAGCGGTTGCCGGTATATGTAGAAAAAACGGACATTAACTTACTCTTTGAGCATGTAGCGTTCCCCGATGATTGGACTGGCAAAACGGAAAGACTCATGCTCCAGGTGTTGTATCAAACCGGCATGCGTTTGAGCGAATTGATCAACTTGAAAGAAACAGCTGTAGACAAATATCACTCTTCGCTCAAGATACTGGGAAAGGGAAACAAGGAGCGGATTTTGCCATGTAATGCAGCGCTTATCAACGAGCTTTTGGAATACGTGGCGACCAAAAAAACGGAAATAGAAGGTGCCGATAGCTCAATTGTCTTCGTAAACAAAAAGGGCAAAAAACTAAACCCACGCACAGTTTGGGAAATCAGTAACAAATATCTCGGTCAAGTAACCACGGTAGATAAAAAAAGCCCCCATGTTTTGCGCCATAGCTTTGCCACCCATTTGATGAACAATGGCGCAGAACTCAATGCAGTAAAGGAGTTGCTAGGGCACAGCAGCCTAGCAGCCACGCAAGTGTACACGCATAACACCATCGAAAAGCTAAAAGATGTTTTTAAAAAGGCACACCCAAAGGCTTGATAATTGTTCAGGCTTTCTGCATTTCTTTTTTGGATTTTCAAAGTGACTGCTTTACCTTTCCTATGTATAAAACAACAAGCCTATGTAACCCATTTTACACAAGAATCAGTTCTTTTATTATTCACTAAAACCGTGTTATTATGACCGTGAACATTCATGCAGTTAAATTTGATGCAGACAACAAATTAAAAGCGCACATCGAACGGAAATTAGCCAAGTTGGCCACTTTTCACGATAGGATTATTAAAGTAGATGTGTTTTTGAAGCTTGACAATGTGGTTCATCAGATAAAGGATAAGATTGCCGAAATCAAAGTAAGCATCCCCAAGAACGAAATCTTCGTAAAGTCATCCAGTAAATCATTTGAATTGTCTTTTGACGAGGCGTTTGAATCGATTTGCACGCAAATAATTAGAAAAAAAGAGAAGCAGCTAGCATAATATAACATTTTTACCAAGTCTCGCTTATGGCGAGACTTTTTTTATACGCCAATAAATCGTGGCACCAAGTACTTACAAGCCACTCTAACCATTTTACAAAAAAAGCTCACAAAATGACCTCATTCAATCACTTTTATTTAGTTACTCGAGCAGCTTCTTACATAAATACGGTGCTTTGATTGACATTGCAAGTACAGCTTCATAAATTTGTATAAAGACATTTATTAAAAAAATGTAAGCAAGTGGTTTACTAAATGTAGTGCCAGCTTGCATTTCGAGCTAGTTTTGAATGTACAAAAAATCGTTTTAAACACACGTGAATAAGAAATTTGAAAAAAAAATGCATGGATATTTTGCGAAATGACTTTTTCCGTTACTTTTGCCTCCCCTTAAAACGGGATATGCTCTTAATAAAAGAAAGTTAACGCCGAAATAGCTCAGTTGGTAGAGCAACTGATTTGTAATCAGTAGGTCGCTGGTTCGACTCCAGTTTTCGGCTCTGAAGAAAGGAAGATTTTTGACATCAATGGGCAGATGGCCGAGTGGTTAAAGGCGACAGACTGTAAATCTGTTCTCTCACGAGTACGTAGGTTCGAACCCTACTCTGCCCACATCTCTACATAAGCAACGCTGCAAACATGCAGATGTGCTGAGGAGGAGTTCAATTTGTTGATTAGCACACGTGCAGTTGACATCTTGTTTTAGTTCTTTGTTTTTACAGATTTGCACATAGCAGATTTGCATATTGGTTTTTTATTAGCGGAAGTAGCTCATTTGGTAGAGCGGTAGCCTTCCAAGCTTCAGGTGGCCGGTTCGAGCCCGGTCTTCCGCTCATAATTTTGGTTCAGTAGTCAAAGAAGGAAGTGTGTCATTAGCGTCGCTGGTGATATCGGAACTAGGCATGCAAAGACTGAGTTAAGCTGTTGTAGCTCAGGGGTAGAGCACTTCCTTGGTAAGGAAGAGGTCGTGAGTTCAATTCTCATCAACAGCTCATTTTTGAAAGACATTGTGTAGAGAAGGGTAGAAGAGGAGAACAGTTTCCGTGAACTAGCTACCTGGATTACTTGATAGATATTAAAAACATACAAATTTTAAAAAACAAATAAAATGGCAAAAGACACCTTTAAGAGGGATAAACCCCACGTTAACGTTGGTACCATCGGTCACGTCGATCACGGTAAAACCACTTTAACAGCCGCTATCACCGATATTTTGTCTAAGAAAGGTCTAGCGGTTAAGAAAAACTACGATGATATCGATGGCGCTCCAGAAGAAAAAGAAAGGGGTATTACTATCAATACGGCGCACGTAGAATATGCAACAGCTAATCGTCACTACGCTCACGTTGACTGCCCAGGTCACGCTGACTATGTGAAAAATATGATTACCGGTGCTGCACAAATGGACGGAGCTATCCTAGTGGTGGCTGCAACCGACGGCCCAATGCCACAAACACGTGAACATATCTTGCTTGCTCGCCAAGTAGGTGTACCTAGCATGGTTGTTTTCATGAACAAAGTGGATTTGGTTGATGATCCTGAATTATTGGAATTGGTAGAAATGGAAATCCGTGAATTGCTTTCTAAGAATGGTTTTGACGGTGACAATACTCCTATCATCCAAGGTTCTGCTACTGGCGCATTGGCTGGTGATGCAAAATGGATTGGTAAAATTGACGAATTGATGGAAGCTGTAGATAGCTACATTCCTTTGCCTCCTCGTCCAGTTGATCTTCCTTTCTTGATGAGTGTGGAAGATGTATTCTCAATCACTGGTCGCGGTACTGTTGCTACAGGTCGTATCGAACGCGGTCGTATCAAAGTTGGTGAAGGTGTTGAAATCGTAGGTTTGCAACCAACTCCATTGACTTCTACTTGTACAGGTGTGGAAATGTTCAAAAAATTGCTTGATGAAGGTGAAGCTGGAGATAACGCAGGTTTGTTGTTGCGTGGTATTGAAAAAAGCCAAATTCGTCGTGGTATGGTAATCTGCAAACCAGGTTCTATCACTCCGCATACTGAATTTAAAGGTGAAGTTTATGTATTGAGCAAAGATGAAGGTGGACGTCATACTCCATTCTTTAACAAATACCGTCCTCAATTTTACTTCCGTACTACGGATGTAACTGGAGAATGTACTTTGCCAGAAGGAACTGAAATGGTTATGCCTGGTGACAATACTTCATTGTCTGTTGTATTGATTCAACCAATCGCAATGGAGAAAGGATTGAAATTCGCTATCCGTGAAGGTGGTCGTACAGTAGGCGCTGGTCAGGTTACTGAAATCGTTAAATAATTAATGCCAAGTACATTCGTACTTAGTATTGAGAAGATACAACTCGAAGTACTTAGGCCACTATCTTTGCAGAGAATGGTCTAAGTACTTTGTAATTATCTAAATATAGTTTACGGGAATAGTTCAACGGTAGAATAGAGGTCTCCAAAACCTTTGATCAGGGTTCGAATCCTTGTTCCCGTGCAAATAAAAGTGCAAATTTTGCTTATAAACAATACTGCGAAAATGGTTGTAACCATTAAGCATTTTGCTTGATAAAGGGATGATTTGCACCTTCGTACATTTTCTTATTTCATTTACAACTGATCCATGAATAAAGTGTCGTCTTACTTTCGCGAAAGCTGGAAAGAAATGGTTGAAAAGGTAACTTGGCCTAAATGGAGCGAGTTGCAACAAAGTACTATTATTGTATTGGGCGCTACTTTGGTTATTACTGCTATTGTATCAGTAATGGATTTGGGAAGTCAAGGCTTATTAAAACTGATATATTCATTTTTTAGATAATGGAAGAAACTCTAGTACAAGATAATACCCGCTGGTACGTTCTTCGCGTTGTGAGCGGTAAGGAACGGAAGGTGAAAGAATATTTGGATAAGGATATTACACGTAACGGTTGGGGAGAAATAGTGAAGCAGGTTTTTTTGCCAATGGAAAAGGTATATAAGGTTTTGAATGGCAAAAAAGTAATGCGTGAAAAAAACTACTATCCTGGATACGTAATGCTTGAGGTTACAGACGGAAAATTGACTGATGATATCGTACAGCACATCAGCAATATTACCAACATCATGCACTTTCTTACAGATGGCAAAGGATCAAAAGGAAATATCATTTCTTTGCGCCGTGCTGAGGTAAATAAAATGTTGGGTAAGGTAGATGAAATGGGTGATCAAGGTATGCAAATGAGCGAACCTTTTATCGTTGGTGAAACCATCAAAATTATCGATGGTGCGTTCAACGACTTTAATGGTGTAATCGAAGAGGTAAATGACGAAAAGAAGAAATTGAAAGTAATTGTAAAAATCTTTGGCCGTTCTACTCCTGTGGAATTAAATTATATGCAGGTAGAAAAATTGGTATAACATAAAACGATTGTTGACATTGTATTAAGGCTGTCTTTAACTAGACGGTCTTTTTTTTGTCTCGTATTTTCTGGGATGTAAAATTAGATGGCATCAAACCAAACAGGTTTGTCTTCGTTCCAATCGCCGTTATAGTTGATGGTAAGTTCGGTATTTGCCGCAACGGCTTTTACCGTTCTTATATGAATGGTTTGTGTTTCAAACTCCATAATGTATTCACAATTGGAAGGCGCTGCATGGTTATAGATGGACACCCAACCCAGCGCTACGCAGCAACCCGTATGTCCCTCGCCCCATTCGAACACATAATTGGTTAAGTCTGTTTCCTCCACAATTGGTCTCTGAACCGAGTTCAAAGCAATAACAGGTGCGGTTTCAATAATGGTTCCGGCACCGATTTTTTTCTTGGTAAAAACGCCGCGTCCTTTTTGTTCAATATGCGCAATAAATAAGGAAGGATGTAAAAACATAAAAATCAATCTTGTTAGCGTTTCTTATAAAAACAATATTTTTGAAGCGATGTTGGTTTTGATGATCCCGTCAATAATAAAAAATTAATTGAACAATGCAACCAAAATTTTTGGCAAGTGCTATCAAGCAAGTGGATTTTGGCGCAGATGTAACCATCGTCGAGCCGGTAAATATATACGGTTGTAAAATAGGGGAGGGTTGTTTTATTGGACCATTTACTGAAATTCAAAAAAATGTTATTGTTGGTGCACGATGTAAAATCCAGAGCCATTCTTTTATTTGTGAACTGGTCACAATTGGCGATGACTGCTTTATTGGTCATGGTGTGATGTTCGTAAATGATACTTTTATGGAAGGTGGACCAGCGAATGGCAATAGAGCCCTCTGGAGGAGCACTACCATTGGCAATCATGTATCTATTGGAAGTAATGCCACTATTTTGCCCGTTGAAATATGCGATTATGTGGTAATAGGCGCCGGTGCAGTAGTAACCAAGCACATTACCGAGCCTGGCAAATATGCAGGCAATCCTGCAAAGAAAATGACCTCAAATATTCAGTAGCGATAAGGCAGTGATATTGCTTACAATTAGCCATACCAGGTTGCGCTTCTTTTCCTATTGTTTTAGCTACATTCGCCCAATAAGTTTCAGGAAGCAATTTTAAATATATCCTATGTCTCGCTATCTGGTTACAGGTGCATCCGGTTTTTTGGGCGGATTCCTACTTAACTTTGTCACTTCAACTAAAGGGGAGGTCTTTAGCGTAGGTAGAAATAGCTCCAATCAAATTGTTGCGGATTTAGCGAGGGAAATTCCCGTTATATCGCAAAATATTGATGTCGTGGTACATGCTGCGGGTAAGGCACATACAGTTCCCAGTACAGAGGCCGAAAAGCGGGACTTTTTTGACGTTAACCTGAATGGTACAAAAAATTTATGCACAGCACTTGAAAAATTGGAAATTAAGCCATTGTCGTTTATTTTCATTAGTACCGTAGCTGTTTATGGACTAGACACTGGGAAAAATATTCCAGAGCGCCATGTGCTTGCCGGAAAGACGCCTTATGCGCTCAGCAAGATAGAAGCAGAGAAGTTCCTTGAAACTTGGTGTGCAACCAACCATATTAAATTATCAATTTTACGGTTGCCTTTAATTGCTGGTCAACGCCCACCTGGTAACCTCGGTGCCATGGTAAAGGGCATACAGTCTGGAAAATATTTTAATATTAGTGGAGGAACCGCAAAAAAAAGTATTGTGATGGCTGCTGATGTTGCGAAATGGATTCCAGTTATTGCACAACATCCTGGAATTTATAATCTTACTGATGGCTATCATCCAAGTTTCTCAGAACTGGCTAATGTTATTGCAAAGCAGCTAAACAAATCAACTCCAAAAAACATACCTGGTTGGATTGCAAAATGTATTGCTTTAGTTGGCAATTTATTGGGCAATAAGGCACCAATAAACACAGATAAACTACAAAAAATCACAGCGACTCTTACTTTTGACGACACACTTGCACGAAAAACTTTTGGGTGGGCACCAAGTAAGGTGTTGGATGGTTTTATAATTGACTAACCTATGTGGTATTTACTGATTTTTGTAATTCTTTTTGTAGCGGAAATTTTGTATTTCCGCCTGGCCAATCGGTTTAATATAATAGACAAACCGAATCTGAGAAGCAGTCATAAAAGCATCACTTTACGTGGTGGAGGAATTGTTTTTACATTTGGCGTATTGGCATTTTTTTTGGCAAATAAATTTCCTTACGCTTTTTTTACCCTAGGACTTATAGCCATCACTACTATTAGTTTTGCAGACGATGTGAAACCACAAAGTAAACGGTTGCGAATTATTGTTCATACAACTGCAGTTGGCTTGTTACTATATCAATTAGGTTTTTTTAGCTTGCCCTGGTACTATGCAATTATTGCTTTTGTAATGATTATTGGTATTATCAATGCCTATAATTTCATGGATGGTATTAACGGAATTACGACAGCATACTCGTTTACAGTATTGGCAGGCCTATTTTTTTTAAATAAGGAATTGCAAGTGTTCGACGGAAATTTGATTCTCTTTTTAGGGATTGCTAATCTAGTATTCGCATATTTCAATTTCAGAAAAAAAGCAAAATGTTTTGCGGGTGACGTTGGAAGCGTAAGTATGGCGTTCTGTTTATTATTCATCACCGTCGGCATCGTTTTGCAAACGGGCAGCTTTTTCTTTATTTTGCTGTATGCAGTTTATGGTGTTGATAGCGTACTGACCATTTTGCACCGCATCAGCAAAAAAGAAAATATTTTTGAAGCACATCGTCAGCACTTGTTCCAATATCTGGCAAACGAACGGAAATGGCCGCATTTGATGGTAAGTACCGCTTACATGTTGGTACAAGGCGCAATCACTTTCGGCGTATTGCTATTGTGGAAAAAGGCGGTTAATGTACAAATAATGTATACTCTAACTGTATTCATTATGTTGACAATCGTCTATACTTATACAAAACATAAGATTTTGAAAGACGCGGCGCATGTATAAGCCCAAAGAAATCTGGACACTCCTACAATTAATTAACTTGTCTGCGTAATTTTGATCACCACCACATTTTTTTGCTTTCCATTCTTTGAACGTTTCTCATGATGGATGTCTATAGATTTTACATTTTTTAAATCAACCTCATCTATATCAAGCTCAACGTCGTTGTTATCATCCATTGATATAACCCGTGTCCGAGTGCCAGTTGCGTTTTTTTCAAGCTTATATTCAACTTTGAAGTTTTTCAGAACATCATTGATTTTCACATTTACAAGAGGAGCTTGTATGTTTAAGCGTTCAAATTTTTGAAGGTTGGAACGCACGGGCTCCGATGAAGAAGAGCCATCTTCTCTGTCATTTTCTAAGTCTCCAGCTTCGTCAACCTCGGCAGCGTTTGGCCCGTAAGATATATTAAAATTGTTGTTAAATCGAAAGCCTTCCATTTGCTTAAATGCTGCTTCTGTTTGCAGCTTTGCTAAATCGAGCTGTCGCAGCTTCATTTGCGCTGAAACAATTTTTGCATCTGCTTTTTCTTTAATTATTTGTGCCTCTACCTTTTCCCTCGCTTTTTGCAGAGACATTTTCACTTCTGTCATTATAGCGCTATTAAACCTAGGTGCTGCTGGCGGTCGTGGTATTGCCAATCGTTGGTCTCTTCTAGCGGAAGTATATATTCGACTACTGGGTATGGCCTTGAGAACTTCATTTACCTTGATCATAATCGGCCCCAACAATTTATCAAAGTCGGCTAAGTTTGATAAACGCTCCTTGGCATGTAACGATTCGTCGTCTACTACAGGCGCTTCAATCATTTTTCGCTCACTCATCTTTTCAGCAAAAGCTGTGGCCCATTCTGTAGCATCGTCAATGGTTGGCTGCAATTGCTTTTCCATTCTTTCGCCATATTCTTCACCCAAAACCTCTGCTTGGTCGCCCAATTCTTTCCCTTTTGCTTCCAGTTCTTTCACATCCAAGTGCTCTGCAAATGTTTGAATTGATTTTGTCCACTTAACTAAATCAAACGATGCCGGAGCGAGGGGGGCAGATTGCCCAATTGTAACCTTAGGGCTATTAGTTTTCTTTGCCGGTTCTCCCTTTGCGACATTATGCGTAAGGCTTTCCTTTGCAACCTGCGAAACACCAATCTTTGGTCGTGGGATAATGATGGTGAAACCTAGGGTAAGAACTGTGAGTAACAACAACATATATAATTGCTGTTTATAATTAAAAGCTTGCGGCTGGGGTGTAACCATGCGCTTAACACGATTGAGCAATTGAAAAGATTGATTGCCTTTTACGCTGAGCGCAAGTAAAGTGGCCGAACTATTTTGTTCAATTGCTAGTAAAGCCTTAGCGTAGTCTTTGGCACTATACTGAAATTGCAAGACATAATCATCGCAACTATTTTCTCTTTCTTGTTTGATCTGCTTGAGCAACAAACGCATAAAAGGGTTGAAGAATAGCGATATTTCAGCTACCTGAAGAAATATATTAATGATATAATCGTGACGGCGAATATGAGCCAACTCGTGCAAGAGGATTGCTTCGACTTGTCTAGTGGTCAAGCTGGCTAAACAGGCAACAGGCAACAAAATAATAGGTTTCAGAAACCCCATTGTTAAGGGGCTTTGAATATAATGAGATGTAAAGACCCGCACTTTATTCTTTATTTGCAGGATATCTGCATTTTGCTGAACGAATAACCGCCACTGTACATCTATTTTCCCGAGGCCTTGGGTTGAAAAGTATCTTACTTGTCTAAACCCGTTTATTAGTCTAATAACGAGTACCAGCGACACAAAAATGTACGCACAACTAATGTATGGGGAAAGGCTTTTGAGCGATGTGAGAACTGAATGATAGAAAAATAATAATCGATTGACGAACATGGAATCATTTAGCTGTTCGCTACTTTCGAAAGAATATACCCCAGTTTGGTAAGCCACCTGTGGAGAAGTGCCTGCGTAGGTAATAATAAGTGTGGTTAAAAAAAACACCAATCCTGCAAGCGACGCAATGGTGGACAACTGATATTTCCTTGATGCGGTCAATTTAAAAAGGCTAGTAATGCCAGAATAAATAAGCCACAAGGCTGCAACTTGCCATAAAGAGTTGCCTATGGACACGCCAAGGGCACGCAAAAAGGCCGACTGTTCGATTGGGAACATAAGCGGGTTATTTTAGTTGATCCAGTAATTGTTGGATTTCTTCTATTTCTTTTTTTGAGGGCTTTTTGTTACCAAAAGCTTGCATCATTAATTGCGATGACGATCCTTCGAATAAACTGTTCATCATTTTGCCTACGATATTCTGTTGCGTTTTTTCCTTGCTTACATTGGCTTGGTAGATATGCGTTTTGTTGCTGTCATCACGGGTTACCAATCCTTTTTCATGCATGATTTGCATTAATTTTAAGGTAGTGGTATAACCCGCATCTTTTGATTCGCTCAATATTTCGTGGACCTCTCTTACGGTTGCGATTCCTTTTTGCCAAAGCACCTGCAATATCTCCAGCTCACTTTCGGTTGGTTTGGGGGAAGACGATTTTAACATGATATTAGTTACATTTTTTCAAAAGTACGATTTCGTTCGTAAACGAAAACAAAAAATTATGGGTGGATATTAAGCTGGATATATGGAGAATGCAGTGAGAAATATTAAGATAGCAGTAATAAAAAGAGACGCATCGGGAAGGATGCGTCTTGCTTTATATGTTTGTTATTGCGTTATTTTTTTCGTGGAGCGGCTTTCTTTTTTGCGGCCGTTTTTACAGCCGTCTTTTTATCAAATGCGCCTGGCACCTGGAACACAATCATTTCTTTCACTTCGTCCAAACTGATTACTGCTGCTTCTTCAGGTGTGTATTTACTTTTGCCGGCTTTTCCTAGTTTAAGCATTTTCTTATTGAAACGTAAAAATGGTCCCCAGCGTCCATTTTCAATAGAAATTTTTTCTGTCGGCCATTGTTGAATAAATCGATTGGCTTCCTTGTCCAATTTTTTTGCAATCAGCTCATCGCAATCTTTTTGAGTAAGCGTATCGAAATTATAAGCCCGTGGAATATTGATAAACAAGTCGTTCCATTTAATAAAGGGACCGAAACGTCCTTTTCCTTTTGTTACTGGTAATCCATCATACATGGCGATCGGCGCATCTGCCTGTTGTTTTTCACCAATTAGCTCTAAGGCCCTCTCGAGAGTCACGTTCAACGGATCTTCGCCTTTGGGCAACGAGATATACTCCTCACCAAATTTTACATACGGGCCAAAGCGACCAATGCCTACCAGTAATTCTTTATCTTGATGAGTGCCTAGGCTAAATGGCAACTTGAATAAATCTAAGGCATCTTGCAATGAAATTGTTTCAATACTTTGTCCTGATTTAAGGCTTGCAAAAAGCGGTTTGTCCGTTTCATCATCTGTTTTGCCAATTTGTACCATTGGGCCGAATTTACCCATGCGTGCAATTACAGGTTTACCAGTTTCAGGATGGGTTCCTAGTACTTTTTCTCCAGTAGCACGTTCGGCCGTTTCCATGGTTTGCTCTACATCTTTGTGGAACGGAGCATAGAATTCACGAACCATATTATTCCAGACCTTTTTGCCATCGGCTATTTTATCAAATTCTTCCTCTATGGACGCTGTAAATCCATAGTCCATCACATTATTGAAGTATTTGCTCAAAAAGTCGGTCACTACACTGCCAAGATCAGTTGGGAAAAGTTTTGACTTTTCGGTGCCAAAAGTTTCAGCGTCGGTCTTTTTTGTTATTTGGTCGTTCTTTAACTTTAAGGTGCGAAATTCTCGTTTGGTGCCGTCCTTGTCTTTCTTTTCTACATAATTTCTTTTTAATATCGTAGAAATCGTAGGAGCATAAGTTGAGGGACGACCAATGCCCAATTCCTCCATTTTTTTTACCAAAGAGGCTTCTGTGTAACGGGCCGAAGGACGGCTAAAGCGTTCGGTCGCATTCATTTCTACAAAGGTCAAGATTTGTCCAATGGTAAGGTTGGGTAGGCGGCCTTCTTTTTCTTCGCCTTCTCCTTCGTCATCATCTGTACTCTCAAGATACACTTTTAAAAACCCGTCGAATTTGATTACTTCTCCGCTAGCGGTCAGTTCATCTTTATTAGTGCTTATGCCAATTTTTGCAGTTGTTTTCTCAAGAACGGCATCACTCATTTGGCTGGCTATGGTACGCTTCCAAATCAATTCATACAATCTTTTGCCATCTGCATCGTCAATGGTCTGGTTATCCATATAAGTAGGACGAATAGCTTCGTGTGCCTCTTGCGCACTTTCGTTCTTGTTCTTGAATTTGCGATGCTGCAAATAATTACCGCCATAGTTTTTAGTAATGGCTTGGCTAATATCTGCAAGTGCGGTATCACTTAAGTTTACGCTATCCGTACGCATGTAAGTGATGTTACCACTTTCGTACAATTTCTGCGCAATCAGCATTGTTTTGCTTACACCGTAGCCAAGTTTACGGCTAGCTTCCTGTTGTAAAGTAGAAGTGGTAAATGGTGGGGCTGGCGATTTTTTCCCCGGTTTTACTTGGATATCATTTACCTTATAACTCGCTCCGATACAACTTTGAAGGAAAGCCTCGGCGCCTTCTTGATTTTTAAATTTCGTACCGTCGGCATTGAAGCTTACTTCTCTGTTGGCAATATCTTTTGAAATAAAGTTGGCCCGCACGCTAAAACTACTTTCAGCCTTGTGTTGGTTGATTTCACGTTCTTTTTCAACGATGAGCCTTACTGCCACGCTTTGTACACGGCCAGCACTTAATCCGCCTTGGCGACCAATTTTACGCCACAATACTGGGCTTAATTCAAAGCCCACGATCCTATCTACCACACGGCGGGCTTGTTGAGCGTTTACCAAATCCATATTGATAAGCCTTGGATTAGCAACGGCCTTTTGGATGGCTGGTTTCGTAATCTCATGAAATACGATGCGTTTGGTGGTTTTAGGATCTAAATTCAAAACTTCCGCTAAGTGCCAGCTAATGCTTTCACCTTCGCGGTCTTCATCGGAGGCTAGCCAAACTTCCTTGCTGTTTTTTGCATATCCTTTTAACTCTCTTACCACCTTTTCTTTCTCTTCAGAAACAATGTATCGGGGTAAAAAATTGTTGGCGATATCTACGCCCATATCGTTTTTTTCAAGATCCCGGATATGGCCATAGCAGCTTCTTACCTCGAAATCACTTCCTAAGATTTTTTCGATTGTTTTCGCTTTCGCCGGGCTTTCTACTATCAAAAGGTTTTTTGCCATAGTTTTTTGGGTTTTCAGGTCACCTTTCTGGTGTTCCATCCGTCGTTGCGGAAATGCCCGCACTATTGTTTTCTATTAATATTTATTAGGGATGGCTAACCATCTTATATCGTTTCAATATATTTTCAATCGTTCGTGCTCACGTGCTTGTTTTCGTCGTTTTAGGATTAGTATCGATACCGGAATATATAGTTATCTATCATTTTTTGCCTTTTGTCAAAGCAAGCAACTATACTTGGGTACATGGTTTCGGCACAATATTAGTGCAAAGTTGAAAAAATCGGTTTTTTAATCCTACAGAAAAGCTTTGTTTAAAAAGATTTTTAGGTTGTCCTGCACAATTTGCCTTCAAATTGAAAGATCGTGCTGCTACATATAAACCTTCAGTTCGTGCAAAACCATTCCTAAATCGCTAATAATAAAAAAACTGCTGGGCATACCGAGCAGTTTTAAATGATTCATAGGATTAATTTCTTCGAGGAGGGCCGTTGAATCTCCTTTTACCTCCACCTCCAGCATGTCGAGGCGCACCTGTACCGCCTCCGCCATGTTTAGCTTTAGGTTGATAAGCCGGCGCTTCTCCAAACTGTTCTGGAACCGGAGACTTCACCACTTCCTTACCCAGCATTTCTTCTATTCTTCCAAATTTTCCTTGTTCTTTTTCGCTGATAAACGTATAGGCAGTGCCTTCGCTGGCTGCCCTTGCTGTACGACCAATGCGGTGGATATAATCTTCACCGTCGTTTGGTACATCGTAATTGATAACAAGATCAATATCTTCTATATCTATTCCCCGAGATAAGATATCCGTAGCGACTAATATCTTGATTTTTTTATTTTTGAAATCGAGCAAAACTTTTTCACGTTGGTCTTGTTCAAGGTCGCTATGGATTTCCTCGATGGAAAACCGGGCTCTTTTAAGTTCGCTGCTTAACTGTTTTACATTCTGTTTTTTGCTACAAAAAACAATGATGCTGCCAAAGTCCTTCAGTTTGAGAACGTATTTAACCAAAGGGATTTTTTGCGGTTCATACACTACAAACGCTTCTTGCTTTATTTTCTCATTTGGCTTGCTGATGGCTATGTTCACTTCAACCGGCTCATGTAAAATCTTACGTGCCAGCTCCCGTATCTTATGCGGCATAGTCGCGGAGAAAAGTAGATTTTGCCGATCTTTTGGTAGAAATGAAATGATTTTATTTAAATCATCGCTAAAGCCCATGTCCAACATGCGATCAGCTTCATCCAAAATCAAATATTTAAGGCCGCTCAATTTCACATAACCCATATTCAAGTGTGCAATCATGCGGCCAGGCGTGCATATCACCATGTCAACGCCCGTTTCCAAAGCTTTTTTCTCAGCGCTAAAAGATGTACCATCGCTACCGCCATATACTGCAATGCTACTTACATCCGTAAAGTAGGAAATGCCTTCCATCGCTTGGGCTATTTGGGTAGCCAGCTCACGGGTAGGCACAATAATCATGCAATTTATTTGATGAGCTTCGTGCTTTGTAGTAATCAACCTATTAATAATTGGAAGCAAAAAGGCTGCTGTTTTGCCAGTGCCTGTTTGGGCAGAAGCAATAATGTCCTTGCCTGATAATATTTGAGGAATTACTTGTTCCTGAACTGGGGTAGCCGTATGATAGTTCATGGAATCGATGCCTTCCAAAAGCCTTTCGTCAAGGCCAAATTCTCTAAATGTCAATGTGTGTTTGTTTTAAATTTCGATAGCGAAGATACTTCGAAACCATACATGGTAAGGTATAGCGTTTTGGATTGTTCAAAAACCCAGTGACAACAATAAACATCTGCATAAAGATCAATTTCTTTACTCGCTTTTTCAACGAACGACACAGGATTTCAATAAATCATATTAAGCAAAGTCTCAACAATCATTGGGCGCAATGGCAAATGCATTATAGGTTCTCTCGCAATAGGGTATAGTGCTTATCTAAAATACTTTTCCAGCACTTTGATAAGGGCTTTTACCTCTTTCTCATCCACTGAAACAGAAGACAGGGATTCTTGCATGCTAGCTTTTCCTGTTATTTTTTTACCCTCCACGTCCATCCTTGCAGATGTATGAAATTCAGTAGCACAAGTTTCCGCCGCAATTTCCGCAATATTGGTGGAACGGATACCTCCGCCAGGCATTAAGGTAATTCGGTCATCAGCTTTTTCAATCAGCTTGAAAATGGTTTTTGCCCCATCTTGTGCGTTTGGAACCTGGCCACTTGTAAGAATGCGTTCACAACCAATGTCAATGATATCTTCTAATGCTTGAAAAGGGTCTACGGTACGGTCGAAAGCACGATGAAAGGTTACACCCATATCGCCAGCCATTTCTACCAGTTCGGCACAACGTTTTTTATCCACGGTACCATCAGCATTTAATATACCGATAACTACGCCATCATATTTTAGGGCCTTACAAATTTGAAGGTCGGTTTTCATGCTATCAAATTCATCATCTGTATATACAAAATTACCACCCCTTGGCCGAATGATTGGATACATCTGCACTCCAATTCGCTTACGGGCTGTTTTTAGCATGCCTAAAGATGGTGTGGTTCCACCTTCTACAGGATTGCTACATAGTTCGATGCGGTCGGCGCCTGCCTTTTGGGCAATTAAAGCACCTTCTAAGGTAAAGGCTGCTATTTCTAATGTAAAACTCATACAAATATTGATCTTGAATAATAAAGGTCGAAAGTAGAGATTATACTTTCGCAGAAATCAAAAAACATTTTGAACACGAAGCCAGGGCTACGCAGTAGCAAAATCAAAGATGAATTGACAGTCTTTAGATAGCTGTTACTAGGTTCAACGCAATCATTTATTATGAAGGAAGAAACTGGATACCAAAAATTATTTGCCAATGCGCAACATCAAGGGAAATATAAGATATTTGACCAGAAGTAATCAGATGGCAGCGAAAGACCACAAACTCTATTGCTACCATTTTATCTTGCCCATTTGCTGAACGTTATAATCTAATAATCAAATCCTAAAAAACCAATCATGTTCTTAAATAAGTCTGGTCGTAGAAGTTTTTTTAAAAAGGCAACGTTAGCTACGGTAGCCTCTGTGGGAAGTCTTGAATTATTTGCTAAGGATCCATCAAAAAAGCGCATTAATATCACCAAAGAAGATGTAATTCTATTTCAGGGCGATTCAATTACAGATGCGGGAAGAAAAAAAGACAATAAAGATGCCAATAGCACCAGTGCACTGGGCTCTGGGTATGCGCTGCTCGCTACCGCTGCATTATTAAAACAAGAGGCTGGCAAGGATTTGAAAATTTTTAATCGAGGGATCAGCGGCAACAAAGTGTACCAATTGGCTGAGCGTTGGGATGCAGATTGCTTGGACATTAAACCTACAGTATTGAGCATCTTGATTGGCGTGAACGATTTTTGGCACAAGTTCAACGGCGCCTATGCGGGAACAACCGAAAAATACATCACTGATTTTAAAGCGCTCCTAGATAGAACGAAGGAAAAATTACCAAATGTTCAATTGATTATCGGTGAGCCCTTTGCAGTTAACAATGTAAAAGCAGTAACAGATAAATGGTATCCTGAGTTTGACGAATATCGTGCTGCTGCGAAAGATATTGCCGAAAGCTATGGTGCCGTATTTATTCCTTATCAAAGCATTTTTGATAAAGCACAAAAAACGGCCCCCGGTGCTTATTGGACAGGCGATGGCGTACATCCCAGCCTAGCTGGTTGCGAATTGATGGCGCAAGCTTGGTTAGACGCTGTGAAACTATAACGAACTCATATAAATGAGCCCGATGTTTGCGATGGGCTGTATCGTATCAATGAAAATAAAATTTAATTTTATTTCATATATACTAAAAGGATAGTCTATGCAACCTGTATGGTGCATAGACTATCCTCTAAAAAATGATGTTGTTGC
>Ga0247739_10000250_pt1 | contig 18786 bp, 13 predicted proteins | sample UWRJL058202B2_FD_180943 | JGI IMG/M metagenome (GOLD analysis project Ga0247739, IMG submission 180943) | Plant litter microbial communities from Arlington Agricultural Research Station in Wisconsin, United States - UWRJ-L058-202B-2 | ecosystem: Environmental > Terrestrial > Plant litter >...
CGGCTAGGTAGGCAACTTTTTTTCCGTCCGGGGAAATGCGTATTTTAGCTATCGATCTTACATTGGCTACTTTTGGAGTAAGTGTTAGCGAAGTTCCGTCCTCTTTAAGCCTTTCAATAGATCGTTCTCCGGTAGGTAGATCATTTACAACGAGAACGTTGTTTCCCAAGGTACCCGTGTCAATCCACACAACAGGTTGTGAGGACGAGCTTTGAGATGACTGAGTGGCAGAGCTTGGATTGTCGTTGGTGCCTCCGCCTCCGCCACCACCTCCGCCACAGGCTGTCAGGCAAAACAATGTAAACCAGCATGTCGTCTTATATATGTTCAAGAATTTCAAAAAAATCTCCAATAATTTCTAAAGGGTTAGTTCATCACTCCCAGCGCTAGCTTGGGAATGTATTGCTGCATTTCTATTATAGTATTGCGAAGAAGATCGCGCGCGCTTGGTATAGCTGATTCGTGAGAGGATTGCTGGCTGCTATTCTGGAATTGCGTCGAACCATACGTCACCGTAGCCGATGTTGTTTAAGTAAATGTGGAACGATGTGTAAATGCGTTCCAACCATTTTTCAATGTCACCGAATGCTTCGTTGCCGGATTGGCTTTCTTTAACATTTAGATCGACCATGTCCCAGTAAAATTTTGCGAGATCCTTTACATCCTCAGCAGAGGCCACATCGTTTCGGTTGAGAATTTCAAGGGCGATTTGATCGTTTAATAGTTTTGCGTAGTGCAAAACTATTTCTTTTTCTTCTTTGAATTTGTATTCGATCATAATCTATTACGGGTTTTTATATTCTCGAATCAAGACACCGGTCAATCCCGAGTTTTCTATTTGACTCTTTGTAATTTCGTTAATAAATACGCGAGTTAAATATCCGCGTACTTTAAAAATCGTATTTTCGATATCTGGCTCGTTAAGATATGCGTATTCGCATGGGCCTATTTGACCATCGCCGTATATTTTGAAAGTTGATTTGGATTTGTCCATTAGGTCCAAAACACTTGTTACATTCAAAAGGTAACGTGTTTCACCCTCAACTATTACGAGTAAAAATTCTGCGGAGTCTTTTAGCAACGGTTGTAAAATTGTGTGGGCTTTGGTTGAGAGCGCGGGAGCGCCGCCATGGAATTTTAGGAAATCGCCGTCAATATCGGAATCTTCATTAAATTCATCTTTAAACCATACTAACTCAGGTGATTTCCAGGTATTTAGTTTTGAGTCGCCGTTCCAGCGCAAGCAATTGTTATCGGAGTAGGTGCTACCGGGCTTTAGATCCAGTTCCTTAAAGCCCTCGGGTTGAAGCACAAATGAATATATCAAGGCTTGTCTCGAAGAAGGTCGTCACATTTCTTACAAGCGTAAAATTTTGCTTCCTCGTTTGGGCACAATAACTCCGCAGTTCCTCCAGCTCGAATTGTAAATTCGCAGCTTTTTGTGGCTTTGTTATGGACGAGGGAAATAGTTCCTTTGACATAGCATGGTAAATAATCATATTCATTGTGTATTGTGATTCCATCGACTTCTTTTGATTTCTTAAAAAACTCTACTGCTTCGTTTTCGGTGAGGTTGAATTTTTCACATAGGCTGTTGGCTTGATCGCTGCCATGGCTTCCTGCTTTCGCGTTGGTAAATGTGGGAGTGTGAGCACAAGCAGTGACGGTGAAAAATATTGAGAATAAAAGAAATGATTTCATAGTAATTACCAAGCTGCAGAAGAGGCTTCGGATGGTTGTTTATAAGATACGTCTGGATGCCGATAAACGTCGCCTGCTTGCAAAGATAGATGTTGGCTCAATTCGGCTACTAACCATTTGAGTGATGCATTTTGTTTGGCGTTAACAGTCTCGTAAGATTGTGTTTTCGCGATAAATTTTCCAGCGATTTCTATTCCCACAGAGTCGTTGTTGGTTGGATATCTGTCAGGATAATTTTTTTCTGCTTCAAACTTATGGAGATTCTGTACTCTTACCGAGTAGGAAATCCCTTTTTGCAAATAAATAGCATTTGCGGCGGATGTTTCTTCTTTGGCACATGCGGGAGTTTGGAGGCAGCGTGATTTCAGTTTGCCAACATGATGTGCAATTTTAGTGGTTAATGCAGTTTGATAGATAGTGCCGTCTTTATCTATTAGGAAGTGAGCGCCGATTGGTGAGTTGGCGTATGAGTTAAATGTTTGCTCTGCGGTATCGGCTCCTGTCTGGTGAACAACAATCGCGCTTACTTTGTTCATTTTTCCTTTGTAGTGTTTTGTAAATCTTTTGTGTAGCTTTATCGTCCAACAGTTCGCCATCAATTAATTTCGACATGATATCCCTCTGTGTTAAGTGTCAGTGTTATTTTATAAATTAAAGTTAAGCGCTTCATCCTGTGTTAGGCTGTGTACGCGCAAACATATTAGTTTTTTAAGTTTGTCGCGTGTGTCAGGTAGGTTGGTATTTTTGCTTTCCGTTGATAAAAATATGCATAATAAATCCGTATTAATATAAGGTTTTTTGATTGTCGCCAGTTTTAGTTTTTTAGGTCTGCTCAAGGGGTGTGAATCATCTTTCAGCCAATTGGTGAATGCTAGAGTATGGCCAGTCTTTGGGGTTATTTACGTACCCATGTTTTACCGGATTGTTATGGATGTAGGCAATATGGTTTAAATAATCCTGATCGTCTCGAATAACATGTTCCCAAAAGCGGCGCTGCCAGATTCCACGTTCACGTTTGAGCAGCCGAGTTGTTTTAATATGTTCGACTTTTGGTATGGACATAGAAAAATGACGTTTGATTAGCATCCATCTTGTTGAGTAGTTGTCATCGCCGGTAGGTAGAGTCCACACGGCATGTATGTGATCTGGTAAGACAACCATGGCATCAATATTAAATGGATGATGTGTTTTCACCGTTTTGATTGCATCCCTCAATGCATCAATATTGGAGACCAGCAAGTCACTCTTGCGATCCGCCAAGTTCACCGTAAAAAAGTAGCATCCACCTGAGACTCGCATACGCCGATATTCCATAAAATCTCCTTTTTCGTAGGTTGGGCAGTCATGCCCAACATTTCCATATTTTTTTGTTAAATCGAAAATTAAAAGGTAATTTTTCAATTCATTTTCGTGGTGGTTTTGGTGTTTGATTTGTTGGGCATTGCTGCCCAACCTACGTGCTCAAAAAGATAAACTTCTCCAATATTCTTTGAAAAAATCAGAACATTCAGCATCCAAAGTAGAAGTAATAATTTTTCTACCGTATAAGTCTATAATTTGACTTTTAATTATTCCAACATCGTTTGAAGATATTCCAAAAGTTGTAGCAAAACATTCTAATTGATTGCTTTCATAATTATTGTGTTCAGATATTTTAATTAATTTCATGTTTAATTTATGAAATGCAAAGCCTATAAAAATTAACTTGTTGGCTCTTGCCATATGCTCCCTTATCAAGGATATTTCACTTGAATCTGGATTTGTCCCTTCTGTGAATGTTTTTATTTGTTTTGAGAGTTCTAATATTTTTTTAGGGTGAGGGTCTGCGCCGAAGTCTACTGCATCGTTTCCATTCATCCATGGTAAATCCCCTACAGAACCGTAAGGATGGTAGATGTTAATATTTTTAATTAGTTGTGCTGCTTCAACGTCATTAACCTGATAGTAAATTTTTAGGGCGTGGAAGAGAAAGTGTTCGACACAGCGGTCATAATTGAAAATAATTAGTGTTATGTCCTTAAATCTTTCTGCTAGATCTTCTTTATTGCAGTTTTCCGTTAGAAGCTGAAAAAATGAAATGTACCAAGTTTTTGATATGAGACTAAGATCTATAGTTGCATCTTTTATATTTAATAAACTTTTTTTCTCTGCCATAAGTATTGATCGAATGATTCCAAGTTTTCCACATATAGCTATATTTTCATTTTGTTTGTGTGCATCAATAAAATTGTCAATTGAAATTGCTAAAGGTAATGCAGTTGAGGTATGTGAAGCTTCTCGCAACAATGCGCTCATATCATAGCTTCCGTCGTCTTTGGTCACATGATATTGAAGTGAATCTAATATTTTCTTGTCACCTTTTTTAAGATGACGTCCGAAGTCATCAAAATTGAAATCGAGCAAGCTTGATATATCGGCTTTTAGTTCGTTACCAATTGGCAGATTTGCTTCTTTGCTTGCTCCGGCGCCTATTACATACACATTATTTTTTGTCATGTGGTTTCTCAAAGAGCTAGGGTACGTATTTATTTCTCGCTTTCAGGCTCCAGTTCGAGAGCAGATAAACTTTTCTGCATTGCTAGGCTGGAGCTTGTTACAGAGCCAGCTGGAAACCCTAAAAATATCTGAATGATTTTAATTTTGATTTATGGGTTATAGCTTTTTTGGTATCATAATTGTGAAAATATTTCTTTGATATCTAATGCCCATATGAATTTGAATAGTGTCTGGAAAAGATAATAATGAAATTTCTCCACTATTTAGCTCCAGTATTTTTTTTGCCCTGTTCATTCCGATACCATCGCCTGCTTTTCCTGTTTGCTTTGCAAGATCTCCGGATACTCCTTCCTCGAAAATATATTCTTTTTCGTTCGGTTTTATTTCTAGGCTGATCATGTCAAAGCTTATCTCGCACCGAGTATTTACATTTTTTATTTCAACTTTGAATCTTGTTTTTGGTTTAATATATTTTGCCGCATTTTCAATAAGATGGTACAGGGCAACGTGGAAAGATTCGTAATCAAACAACCCTATATACTTGGTTTTATCGCTACCTACGATCACCTCAACTTCTTTGTCTGTAAAGTCAGGGAAGAAAAGATAAAACACATTCATTAATACTTTGTGAACGTTATGCTCTCTTTTTTGTAGGGTCGGATTGCTATCAAATAGTTTTTTGAATACCGAGAACTCGGCCTTCATTGCAGCATTATTTTTTGCAATTTTTAGTAGTAATTTTGCCGTTTCTTTTGGGTTTTCATTTATTATGCTCTCTACATATGCTATCTCTCCTCCCATTTTTTTGCTTACTTCATCTTGGGGTATTAAGGAATAAATTTCTTGTATGTTGTGAGCATTTAGTGATGTTAGGTTGTGCAATAATCTATTTGTGTTTTTGTTGGTGGATTCGTTAGATTTTTGTATTATCTCGTTTAAAAAATCAATGGAGTTTGCAATTACTTCAATTGTTTTTTTGAATTTCTTAGAGCTTTTTATGTGCTCTATATTTGATGATATCGCTAGTACCTGCCCGCCTTGGGTGGATATTTTTCCGTGTCGATACTTTCCATCTGCGGTTTTATTTGAGATATAAGAAGCGCTTATTAATTCACTCACTTCACCTGGTGATAGATTGCAAAATATCGTTTTACCGTCTCGATTGATAATTTTATATCTGATATCCATGTTATTGCTCTTGACCTATAGTGAACTCTTCCACAATTCTCTGGAATTCATATGGGTCGGCATTTTTAGGAAGAAACGAATCTGCGCTCCTCAGCGCTTCATGAAAACGGTTGCCTTGTGTTTCTGCGGAGTAAATGATTACCTTTTTATTCGGGTATTTTTTTTTGATTGCTAGTGCTAACCCTAAGCCTTCGTCTGCGAATCCTAGTTCTATGCCCACTCCTTGAACATCAATAAATAATAATTCTGATTTAACAATGTCAGAGTCATCTAAGGTTTTACAATCCTTTTTAAGCTTCGTATGTAGCCAGCCGCTGTTGACCAATATTTTCGCGACTTTAAACCTGGCATCGTCATCTATAAAAAGTATTCGTGTTTCGTTTTTGTAATCATCCAATGTTTTAATTCTTTTATGATTTTTGGGGGCTTGATTTAGGCTTGTGACTTCTTTTTTGTCTTCAGGTGTGCTTTGGTTGGTAATGTTTATATCAATATTGTTAGTTCCTGAAGACGTAGGTTTTCCATGTCTTTCACCGCTAATTTTACTAATTACAAAAATTAATGCGGTTACTCCCAAGCCACTAAAAAGCCATTCTTTATTGTCAATTATCCAGCTCATTATTTCTCCAATTTTTAGCTGTTATGTTGATTTCAATTTAAACAAAAACCGCTACCAAGCCTCACCAGAAATTTCTGACTAACTCAATAGCGGTTTAGGTTTATTCACTCCGGAATTGTTTTCCATTTTACTTCGCGATGCGAAGGTTTTTAAGAGCTGGATCCCCGCTTACGCGAGGATGACGACTCCTAAATTAGTTAGGATTTAAAAAACTAATCCCAACTCAAAGCCCCACCAGTTTGATACTCAATAACTCTGGTTTCAAAAAAGTTTTTCTCTTTTCTTAAATCCATAATTTCGCTCATCCATGGGAATGGATTTTGTGCGCCTGGGTATTGTTCTTTCAGGCCTACTTGTGAGCAGCGGCGGTTGGCGATGAAGTGGAGGTATTCTTCCATCATGGCGGCGTTCATGCCGAGTACGCCGCGGGGCATTGAGTCGCGGGCGTATTGAATTTCGAGTTCGGTGCCTTCCAAAATCATTTGGATAACTTCTTGTTGGAACTCTGCGGTCCACAAGTGTGGGTTTTCCAATTTAATTTGGTTGATAACGTCGATACCAAAATTCAAATGCATGGATTCGTCGCGCAAAATATATTGGAATTGTTCTGCAACGCCGGTCATTTTGTTGCGGCGACCCATGCTGAGGATTTGGCTGAATCCGCAGTAGAAGAAAATACCTTCGGTCACTACATAGAATGCGACGAGGTTGCGCAGCAGTTCTTGATCGGTTTCTGGTGTACCGGTGTTGAAGGTTGGGTCGCTCAGGGCTTGGGTGTGTTTCAGGCTCCAGGCGGCTTTGTTGGCAACCGATGGTAATTCACGGTACATGTTGAAGATTTCGCCTTCGTCCATGCCCAAAGATTCAATGCAATATTGATAGGCGTGGGTGTGGATCGCTTCTTCAAAAGCTTGGCGCAGGATGTACTGGCGGCATTCGGGGTTAGTGATTAAACGGTAAATCGCGAGCGCGAGGTTGTTGGCAACCAGGGAGTCGGCGGTGGAGAAGTAGCCGAGGCTGCGCATGACCAAGCGGCGTTCGTCGTCGGTGAGGCCGTCTTTGTTTTTCCACAGGGCGATGTCGGCGGTCATGTTTACTTCTTGTGGCATCCAGTGGTTGGAGCAGCCGTCGAGGTATTTTTGCCACGCCCAATCGTATTTGAAAGGAACGAGTTGGTTGAGGTCGGCGCGGCAGTTGATCATGCGCTTTTCATCAACCTGAATACGGGCAGCACCCATTTCTAATTCGGCGATGCCTGGGGCTGGGTCTAATTGCGCAAGGTTAGCGCGGGCCTTGGCGAGTTCCGGGCTGATTCCCGCTTCATTGGCGCTGGCCGCGAAGGTCGCTTGCGGTGCTTCTGATTGTGCGATTTGTTGTACAGGCACAGGCGCTACGGGTGCTGCGTTGAGCACATCGTTACGGGCGGTTTCTTTTGCTGCTTCTCTCACGACTTCTTCGGAGTCAAATTCATCCCAACTTAACATGGTGTTCCTCGTTATTTCTTTTTCGGTCATATGCGTCACTCCTGGTCGGAAGTCCATTTGAGATGGATGCCTGCTCGCGCAGGCATGACAAGTGTTTTATTTGATTATTGGCAAGCTTCACAATCAGGGTTATCGATTGAGCATGCCAAAGGTACTGGCGCTGCCTGATCAAAACTAGCTTGTTCAATTTCAGATACTACTGGAGTGGCAGGCTGAGGTGCTGCAACCTTGGGTGCGGCAGCAATTCCACCCCCAGCGCTCGTTGCTGATACTGCGTTCAATGCACCAGTGGTAATAGTGGATTTTTCAGTGGTGGTAGCTGACAAAGCACGGAGGTAATAGGTGGTTTTCAGACCGCTGTACCACGCCATGCGGTAGGTGATGTCCAGCTTCTTACCGTTAGCGCCTGCGATGTAGAGGTTCAAACTTTGCGCTTGGTCGATCCACTTTTGGCGGCGGCTGGCGGCTTCGATAATCCACTTGGGTTCCACTTCAAACGCTGTGGCATAGATCGCGCGCAAATCTGCGGGAATACGGTCGATCTTCTGCAGCGAACCTTCGTAGTATTTCAGGTCGTTTACCATCACTGAATCCCACAGGCCACGGGCCTTCAGGTCGTGTACCAAATGTGGATTTACTACAGTGAACTCACCAGAGAGGTTGGATTTCACATACAGGTTTTGATAAGTCGGCTCAATAGATTGAGTTACGCCGGTGATGTTGGAAATGGTTGCGGTTGGAGCAATCGCCATGACATTGGAGTTACGCATGCCATTGGTTTTAACTTGCGTACGCAAGGCGTCCCAATCCAAGGTTGAACTGCGGTCTACCTTGATATATTTCTCGCCACGTTCTTGCACGAGTTTTTCAATGGAGTCGAGCGGCAGAATACCTTGGCTCCACAGCGAACCTTCAAAAGTCGAGTACTTGCCGCGTTCGGCTGCCAATTGGCTGGAGGCTTTAATCGCGTAGTAGCTAACGGCTTCCATTGACGTGTCGGCAAAGGCGACGGCTTCATCGGAACTGTAGGCGATGCGTTGTAAATAGAGTGCGTCTTGAAAACCCATAATGCCAAGGCCGATAGGGCGATGACGTACGTTTGAGGTTTTAGAGGTGGCAACCGCGTAGTAGTTGATGTCGATTACGTTATCCAACATGCGAATTGCGGTTTGCACGGTGCGCTCTAGTTTTGCCTGGTCGAGTTTGCCGTTCACAATGTGTTGCGCAAGGTTGACGGAACCGAGGTTGCATACCGCGATTTCGTCGTTAGCCTTGGTGTTCAAGGTAATTTCAGTACACAGGTTAGACGAATGAACTACGCCAACATGTTGTTGCGGGCTGCGGATGTTGCATGGGTCTTTAAAGGTGATCCATGGGTGGCCGGTTTCGAACAACATGCCGAGCATTTTGCGCCACAAATCCAGCGCGCGAACGGTTTTGAAGACTTTGATTTTGCCCGCAGCAGCTTCAGCTTCATAGAATGCATAGCGTTCTTCAAAAGCTTGGCCGTATAAATCGTGCAGGTCAGGAACGTCGTTCGGGGTAAAGAGTGTCCACTCTTTATCATCGAATACGCGCTTCATGAAAGTGTCGGGTACCCAGTTGGCGGTATTCATGTCGTGAGTGCGGCGACGGTCATCACCGGTGTTTTTGCGCAACTCCAGGAATTCCTCGACGTCCATATGCCAGGTTTCAAGGTACGCACACACAGCGCCTTTGCGCTTGCCGCCTTGGTTTACCGCTACAGCAGTGTCGTTCGCTACTTTCAAGAAGGGCACAACACCTTGTGATTTGCCGTTGGTGCCTTTGATGTAAGCGCCTAATGCGCGAACTGGCGTCCAGTCATTACCCAAGCCACCCGCGAATTTGCTGAGCATGGCGTTGTCTTGAATTGCGCCGTAAATGCCGTGCAGGTCGTCGGGCACGGTCGTTAAGTAGCAAGATGACAACTGCGGGCGCAAAGTACCGGCGTTGAATAAGGTTGGGGTTGAGCTCATGTAATCGAAGGATGACAGCAAGCGATAGAACTCAATCGCGCGGTCTTCGCGGTGTTCTTCTTCAATCGCCAAGCCCATGGCTACGCGCATAAAGAAAATTTGCGGCAATTCGATGCGCACGTCATTGCTGTGAATGAAGTAGCGGTCGTACAGAGTTTGCAAACCTAGGTAAGTAAATTGCAAATCGCGGTCGGCCAATAAAGCTTTGCCTAATTTTTCGTGATCAAACTTCAACAATTCTGGAGACAGCAACTCTAATTCCACGCCTTTTTTCAGGTAAGCGGGCAGGGCGCGAGCGTAGTACAGTTCCATATCTGATTGGGTTGCTTCTTTGGCAATACCAAGGAAACCAAGGGCTTCCGCACGGAGTTTATCCAGCAGTAAGCGCGCAGTTACGAAAGAGTAATTTGGCTCTTTCTCTACCAAGGTACGGGCGGTGATTACCAAAGACGTGTTTACGTCGGACTCGTTAACACCGTCGTAAAGGTTGCGCATGGCTTCATCGAGAATAGCTTTTTCTTCCACTCCTTTCAGGTTGGAGCAGGCTTCAGACACTATGGTGCGCATGCGAGCGATATCCAAGGGCGCGCGGGTGCCGTTGGTTAGGGTCACATTTAAGCTTGGGTAGTCGGCGTCTGCAGTTTGGCTGGCAGCTCGTTTTTCTGCGCGCATCAATGAATGGCGTTCGCGATAGAGCACATAGTCACGGGCAACTTTTTGCTCACCAGAGCGCATCAATGTTAGCTCAACCTGATCCTGAATTTCTTCAATATGGATGGTGCCGCCAGAAGGCATACGGCGTTTAAAGGTCGCCGTGATTTGCTTGGTAAGGTTATCTACGGTTTCGTGAACACGAGTCGATGCAGCAGCAGTGCCACCCTCAACAGCAAGAAACGCTTTAGTCATGGCGATGGCAATTTTGCTTGCATCAAAAGGCACAACCGTACCGTTGCGTTTGATAATGCGTAATTGCCCCGGCGCTGTGGCCGTAAGATTAGATTGGTGGCCATGAATGTCGTGTTGGACAGTGCTGGTGGTAATTTCTGTATCGATCTGCATAGACGTCTCCCGCGTGAGGTCGTGTGCCTGTTCATATATAAGTCGTAAGCGCATGCTGAATTTTGTAAAAACTGCAGGCATCACGACCCGTTATTGGTGTTGATGGTAAAAAGTAGTTTTCGATGTTGTGTTATGAGCTTCGATGTAGTTGTGACTCCGTATAAGGAGTCTTGTTTCATCAGTAATGGACTGTTGATTTTGTAAATATCAGAGAGAGGGCTCCCGTATTTTTCTAATAGTTTGTTTCAATTATTTGACGTTAATAATTTTTAATAAAACACAACATATAGTGACGGAGCATCCCAAACTACTGAATCCAAAATCAGCTCAACATGGCTGGTTTTGGTACTTACACAGACCGATCAACAGCTGAAACATTCAATTGGGTTCAAAAACATTAGTAATTTATTTGATGACCGACACGTGAAACCCCTAAAAACATAGAGAGAGATTGCTAACAATGCCTTGCACAAAACCCTATATATAGGGGAAAACTAAGAATGACCTACAAGATAGTGCGATTAAGCCATTAATGCAAGCTTGAAAAACATGGGAAAGCCTGTGGATAAGATGTGAGTAGCCAGTGAGAAATCTCCATAAACCGCTTGGATTACGGGTTTAGCCGATTCTTTTTGCTCGGCGGTTAGATAAACATAGGATAGATTTTTTTCTTATATTTGCGGAAGTTAGTTATTACTACATATAGTGGGTGCTAAAAAAAAGACAGCTAGTATATGAAACACGCGTATAGATAAAAAAATGCAAGTTTTGCCTGCTAATACGCTTCACTCCATGATCTGGTTATAAGTTGCAATATATTTATCATATAGTAATAATGATTGGGCGATCTGTTGGAAAGCCGATAGCTTGAGCAGTTCCAAAAGTGGTTCGTAAGTGAACCCTTAATAGGAAGGTTCATACGTTGAACCGATAATAAATAAGCAATACCGGCATAAATGAGGAAGTGTGAGAATGCGTCGATTTAAAATATGTATGTTATTGGTTCTGGCATCTTTATGTTCATCTGCTTTTGCAAATCACGATATCAAGCATTACCCCGCTATCAAATGGGCAAGTCCTAAAGGTTTTGACCTAACATTAGATATAGCTGTCCCACAAACAGACACCAAAGCCAAGCCTGTACTGATTATTTTCCATGGCGGCGGCTTCCTGCTTAATAACAAATCTATTATGACTAGCCTTGCCGATGCTATTGCAAGCCGCACGGATATCATTACAGTAAACGTTAACTATCGTTTGCTCTCAGACCTCGATAACACCACCACGATTAATGAACTCGTCGAAGATGCCATGGGTTCAGTGCTGTGGGTAAAAGACAATATCAGCCAATACAGTGGCGACCCCGCTAAAATTGCTGTTACCGGAGACAGTGCTGGCGGTCATTTGGCGGCAATGGTAACGCTTGCGGGCCGCAAACTGGATAGTGATGGCTTTGAGAAAAAGCCATTGGGGTTTAAACCAACTTACCTTCCAAAAGACATGACCGCAGAAGACGTTGCGAAGAAAGACGGATTAAAAGTCCAGGCAACTATTTTGAGTTATACCGCGTTTAGTCTGGTCAATATGGCTAAAAATGGCTTCGAAGCCGAGGGTAACCCAACCTGGAAATGGGCTCACGCCAAAGCACGCGGTTTCTTCGGTGACAAAATCAACGTGAACGACAATCTTGATTACTATCAGGCGATTTCACCGGATCAGTACCTGGTGAGCGCTAAGAAGTACACCTTGCCGCCACAATTTGTACATGTTGGTGATCAAGATCCGGTTACCAAGCCTGAGTTCTCGCAACAATACGTAGATCAACTTAAAAAGCTGGGCCAATCTGCGCGTATCAAGATCCATCCCGGAAAAAGCCATGGCTTTCTGGATTCCGGTTGCAATGACTATAACAAGGGCTGCTTCCAAGAGCTGTCTCAACCTGCCGTTGATGACATGGTTGGCTTTTTGAACGACGTATTTCATCTCTAAACGGCGTTGTTTAAAAAGGTGAAATCTATACCTTACATTTGGTTTAGCCTTAGCCATTAAAAAAACGCACTAGACTAAAAGCGCCCATCTGATTCACACATGGGTGGACGCCATCAATTTCACAACACAAAGTGCGCAGCACTGTTTTCATCGCTGCGCAACTATTCACCAAAAAATGGGATCCCTTATGGTTAAACTTAACATCACCACATTAGATGACACCCAAAAGCTACGACTCAAAAAAAATACCGGGAAAACTACCGTACTCTTGGCAACATTTTTTTCCGCGCTGACCTTTTCTGCATTTACCTATGCACAGCCACCAAGACCGCAACCGCTTCCTTACCAGGACCTTTCGCTGAGTTTTGACGCACGCGCGAAGGACTTGGTCTCACGCATGACGCTGGAAGAAAAAGTCCCGCAACTTATTAACGATGCGCCTGCGATTCCCCGATTAGGCGTGCGCGAATACAACTGGTGGAATGAAGGTTTACACGGCGTTGCAGCACTCGGTGATGCCACCGTATTTCCTCAAGCGATTGGTATGGCAGCGGCGTGGGATGATCCCCTCATGCATAAAATTGGCGATGTGATTAGCACCGAGTTTCGCGCTAAACATTACTCCAAGCTGCATCGTTTCGGTGGTTCGGATTGGTTTGCTGGCCTAACGGTTTGGTCTCCAAACATTAATATTTTCCGCGATCCACGTTGGGGTCGAGGACAAGAAACTTACGGCGAAGACCCATACTTAACGTCGCGTCTCGGCGTTGCTTTTGTAAAAGGTTTGCAGGGTGACGATCCGCGTTATTTAAAAGTTGTGGCCACGCCTAAGCACTACGCGGTTCACAGCGGGCCCGAAGCGGGTCGTCATCGCGACAATGTTAACCCCAGTGTGAAAGATCTTGAAGAAACCTATCTGCCAGCGTTTCGCGCTACAGTTGTCGAGTCTGATGCACAATCAGTAATGTGTGCTTACAACGCGATTGATGGTGTTCCCGCCTGCGCAAATAAAAAATTGTTACAAGAAAACCTGCGGGAAAAATGGGGCTTTAAAGGCTTCGTGGTTTCCGATTGTGCAGCTGTATTCGATATTTATTTCAAAGGCAGCCATGGTTTTACAGCAACGCCTGAAGAAGGAATTAAAGCAGCCTTCGATAGTGGAATGGATTTGATTTGTGGCGATGCCAATGAAGCCGACAATATCCATACTGCGGTTAAAAAAGGTCTGGTTAGCGAAGCGCAAATTGATACCGCGTTGGTTCGTTTGTTTACCGCAAGAATGCGCCTCGGCCAATTCGACCCACGCACTATGGTTTTCCCCAAAATTACGCCGAACGATAACGACACTGAAGCAAACCGTCAGTTGGCTCGTTCCGTTGCTGAAAAATCACTGGTGTTGTTGAAAAACAAAGATGGTTTCCTTCCCTTAAAATCTTCTGTTAGCAAGATCGCGGTGATCGGTCCAAATGCGGATAGCGAAGGTGCATTGGTAGGTAATTACAACGGCAGCCCATCGCACCCGATGACAGTATTAAAAGGTATGCGCGCACGTTTTGGTGAAACCAATATCCAATACGCGCAAGGGACAGGTTTGCTTGATCCAGTGCAATCGCCAGTACCTGGTACTGTGTTGTGTGCCGATGCAAAATGTAAGAAGTCCGGCTTAAATGCTGAATACTATTCCGATAAAAGTTACAAAGATAAGCCGCTTACTAAACGCATTGATGCTAACGCGACTGTAAGCTGGAAAAATGAAGTGGCCAGCGGCGCTGTGCGCTGGACTGGTTTTGTAAAAGCACCGGAAACCGGCACTTACTCCATGCGTTACCTTGCCGACGGCGGCTACCGTATCTGGATTAATGACAAGCTCGTGATTGATGCGTGGAACGTGGATTGGCGCCCTGTTATCGCCAGCGGCAATGTGGAAATGACGGCTGGGCAAACCTATCGTTTAAAAATTGAAGCCTTCCAGCGTGGCGAACAAGGTAACGAACAATTGGTGTGGAGTGTGCCGTCTAATCCTGGAGTTGAATCTGCTGTAGCTACTGCAAAAAATTCCGATACGATTGTGTTTGTAGGTGGAATAACTGCGCAAGTTGAAGGCGAAGAAATGCCCGTGCCTATGACAGGCTTTGTAGGCGGTGACCGCACCGACTTATCCTTGCCACGTGCGCAGCGTGAACTCCTGAAAAGACTTTACGCCACAGGTAAACCCGTTGTTGTGGTGTTGATGAACGGCAGTGCATTGGCAGTTAATGAAGAAGATGAAGCAGCCACTGCCTTGGTGGAGGCATGGTATCCCGGCGGGCAGGGCGGTGAAGCTGTTGCGGCTGCGCTTGCTGGTGATTTCAGCCCAGCTGGTCGTTTGCCAGTAACCTTCTACAAATCATTGGAGCAATTACCTTCCTTTAACGATTATTCCATGGCGAACCGCACGTACAAATACCACAAAGATGAAGTGCTTTATCCGTTCGGTTACGGTTTGTCGTACAGTAAGTTCTCCTACGCGAATATCAAATCACCGAAACAATGGGATGCAAATGGTGCGGCAACAGTATCCGTTGACGTAACCAATGCTGGCATTATGGATGCAGATGAAGTGGTGCAGTTGTACGTCTCACGTAAAGATATCGCAGGATCGCCGATTCGCAGTCTGGTAGGTTTCCAGCGCGTTCACATTCCAAAAGGTAAAACTCAAAAAGTTACCTTCCAATTGGATGATCGTCGTTTGAGTACCGTAGATGAAAAAGGCCAGCGTGCACTAGTACCTGGAACGGTTAGTCTTTGGGTCGGGGGTGGTCAACCAGGCCAACGCGCGGGCTTACAAACTGCTGCTGGAGTTGAAGCGAATATCCTCATCACGAAAGGAAAGAAGCTGTTGTAATTTTTTGAATCGGCGCGCCCAAAGCGCGCCGATTTTTTTTAACAATTAATGCGAGCCAATTTGCATATAAATATTAAAACGTTGATCATTTGAAAAGCCCACGCCGAGATAAGCAGGCCCTAAAGGTGTTTCTCCCCCAAGATAAATCACGGCAGAATTGAGCCATGTATCATTGGTAGTGAAAGTGTAGGCATTTTTTAATCTTGCGCCTTCCAAACCTATTCCCATACGCAAATCACCACTAAAACCCAATGGCATGCGGCCAATAATTCGCTCACCACGTAAATGTGTATAGAGTGCGGTATCTGCAACAATCTGATTACTCGCATAGGCTGATAAATTTAAAAAACCGCCAAGATTTGCTGCGTCAGAAAAAGGCAATTCACCGTAAGTTGAGCTTATATAAGAGGTACGACTGGCGAGTACAAAATTTTCCAGGGGAATAGCAATATTAAATTCGCCACTGATTTTTCCATAAGCCTCGCGCTTGGAATCAAAATAGCTCAATCGGCCCGACCAGCCGCGCGATGGAAAATGCAGGCGATTCTGCTTGTCGATCAGTAAGTCAAATAAACCTCCGCCAAACTTATCGTGAAAATTTCCTAAATCTACCGAGCTTACGTCCGATGTGCTTTTAATGTCGTATTCACGCCAGCTTATTTTCGCCTGACCGTAAATATCGATGTTGAGACCCAGCGCAACTTCGGAATAGCTGCGAATTAAATCGTATTCAGCAATTTTTTTGTCATTACTGTAAATATCCAAGACTTCGCTTTTACGATAATAAGACGGTTGGATAAAATAGGTTTGTTGTGCATTCAGCGGCTGATAAAATTCTGCTTCAACACCCGGATTACTACCAATATCTGCCGTGCCGAAGAATTCGCCACCATAATGATTTAACCATGTGCTGCGATAGGCCGCGCGCAAATCAAAATTTGTATCGCGCAGGTATTCGTTATTAATATCAAAGCCAAACGTAAAATAATCCGAGCTCCAGGTGGTTTCCTGTACATCCACGCGTAAAACATTTTCCGCGTTTTTATGTTCAATGCTGTAGTCAACATTTTCGTAAAAACCGTCACCATAAACACGAATTAAATCTTGTTCAAGTTGTTCACGATTAAATATTTCATCCGTTTTTTGTTGGATGTGTTTTGCAATATAGTCGGGCGATTGGCGTTTTAAAGGACTAATAACAATTTGGTCAATTCTAATGGGGTCTGCTGGCGGATTATTTTTATCGCGTCGCCAGGCCGCGTAAGTTGCCTCGTCTACCGAATAAACTTTTAATTTTTCAAGTTGGGATTCTGCGGCGAGTTTGCCGATGTCTGCAGCCTTTGAGTATTCATTAAAATCTGCAGCTGAAAAATCTCCCAGAGCGGGCGTTAAATAAATATCATTAGGCTGTAAAGTTGCGACCGAATGCGCCACGTTTTGCTTCGCCAAAATTCCTATCATTTGCGTTGTTATTGTTAATAAAGAACTTACTTGCTCTGCAGGTTTTAAGGTGGTGCCAACGTTTACTGCAATAATAATATCCGGGTTGCATAATTCGCGTGCCACATCAACAGGTAAGTTATCAACCAAACCGCCATCAACCAGTTTGTGGCCTTCATAATCAACCGGCGTCATCAAGCCAGGTACAGACATGCTGGCGCGCATGGCAAGTGGTAAACTGCCTTTGTTAAAAACAAATTTTTCACCTGTACCTATATCGGTAGCAACAATTGCTAAGGGTAGGGCAAGTTCTTCGATATTGCGCGCGCTATAATCTGCGCCTACTAACAAATTAAAAAATAATTTTATTTTTGTACCGGCAATCATACCGGGTTTAATTTGGTAACCCTTTTTTGTTACACCTAGTTCCGTACCCGATAAAAGTCTGCGGGTAACACGTTTTTTTCGAAATCCTAGCTGTGCGTAATCTGCAGAGTCTAAAAACAAATCTGTCCAGTCCGCTTTATCCAATTGTTCACGCATTTTTGCAGGCGAGAGTCCTGCTGCGTAGGCGCCGGCGGTCAGTCCGCCCATGCTTGTGCCAACCACGCAGGCGAGTGGAATACGCTCACGCTCCAATACTTCCAGAACACCAATGTGCGCAGCACCGCGCGCGCCGCCACCACCTAAAACCAATGCAATGCGAGGCGATGGAGAAACTTTTGCAGGGTGATCTTCGGCACGCACATCGGTACTTATCAAACCTATAAAAAGAGTTAATAAATAGCACGCACAGACTCGACTATTGTTTTGACCGGAAGAGTTATCTTTTAAAAAGTGTTGATAAAATTTCACATACAATCCTGTAAAAGCTTGAAATTTAATAGGTAGAAAAATAACGGCTAACAATTATCGACTTCGTTGAATTATCGTGCTATTTCGTAGGCACACATATTTACAGCAGTCGCCAGGTTAAGCGATTCGATCGCCCCTGAACCCTGAATCGTAAATGCTTGCGCATTTACATCCGTTAGTTTGTCGCGCGGAACTCCGCGTGCTTCGTTGCCGAATAAATAGCAATCGAATTTTTTAAAGCTGGTATCACTTAGATTTTTGCCTTGCATATCCAGGCATGCAATGGTTTCAAAACGATGTTTAAGTGAATCAAGAGTTACATCTAGCTCCATCGGCACATGAAAAATCGCGCCCATGCTTGAACGAACGACTTTTGGATTGTAAGGATCAACCGAGTTGGGGCTAAGCAATAAACGAAAATTTCCAAACCACGCTAGTGTACGTAAAATCGTTCCGAGATTTCCCGGGTCTTGCACTTCATGCAAATAAATCGCACGCTCATTTTCGGTTGATGCAATGGGTGTCGATAAAAATGGAACCACCGCAATAATTCCTTGCGGAGTTTTGGTATCGGAGATTTGCGCCATTTGTTTTTCGGTAACAAGCTGGGTTTTAAAATCTGATTGCCAATTTTCGTAGTTGCCGGTAACAAATAGCTCACTATTTTTTAACGATGGAATTTTCTGCGCTGCTTTTTGTAGCTCAAGCACAAGATGTTCGCCTTCCACTAAAAAGTAACCAAACTCTTCACGGTATTTTTTCTGTTGTAACTTTTTTACATCGTCGAGTTTCATAGTTTTTGGCTTGTGGCGGTGGGATCAGTTAGCAAAGTGCCGCGATTGTACCATCCGGAATTACGCCAAACAAAATAAGCCGGACAGGTGAGGGTAGTATCTGCATTTATTGCAGATGCTGGGTGATGAGGAGTGTTGTTTCGATTATGGAGTGGGGTGGGCTTGAAGATCCGATGGGAGCAAGCTCCCATCGGAAGTTAGTGGAGGCTAAGGTTTATTTAGCAGTTACTACAAAATCGTCAACGAATAGATTAATGCCACCAGCAGGTCCTTCAGCGTA
>Ga0247739_10000253_pt1 | contig 18575 bp, 16 predicted proteins | sample UWRJL058202B2_FD_180943 | JGI IMG/M metagenome (GOLD analysis project Ga0247739, IMG submission 180943) | Plant litter microbial communities from Arlington Agricultural Research Station in Wisconsin, United States - UWRJ-L058-202B-2 | ecosystem: Environmental > Terrestrial > Plant litter >...
CCCTATTTTTAATGATACTGTTTATGGCGGAGACCGGATTTTAAGGGGAATTTCGAATGGAAATTACAAATCAATGGTTGAAAATTGTTTCAGTTTATTGCCGGGCCAGGCGCTTCATGCAAAATCTTTAGGTTTCATACATCCGACTACAAAACAATGGATGCAATTCGATACAGAGCTTCCTGAAAATTTTCAGGCTATCATTGAAAAATGGGAGACTTATGTGAAATATCAGTAGCAAAATTATAGTATATTGTAACCAGAATTGTATTTTAAGTATAAATCTCCATTATGAATGTTTCAACCCGCCCCGGTACAATAGAAGATATACCCGCCATTTTTGATTTGGTCAAAGAACTTGCAATTTTCGAAAGAGCATTGGATCAGGTTACCAACAACGTTGATAAAATGACCCGTGATTATAACGAAAAATTATTCGATTTTTTTGTCGCAGAATCAGAGACTGGTATTGTAGGATTATCCCTGTTTTATTTCCGCTATTCTACCTGGAAAGGCAAGAGATTGTATATGGAAGATATTATTGTAACCGAAGAAATGCGCGGAAATGGGATTGGTAAAATATTGTTTGACGCTACATTAGGCGCAGCCAAAAAAACCGGATGTACCGGAATGATGTGGCAGGTATTGGACTGGAATACCTCAGCAGTAGGTTTTTACAGAAAGTATGGCACTAATTATGACAATGAGTGGATTAATTGTAACCTGGATTTTTAATTAGCAACTTATTATACCTCTTTTTGGGAAAGAAGATTTATTATTAGGGTACAGCTTCGTACTTTATAAATATTATTAATGTAATGATGCAGCGGAATTATAGAATAACAATATAATAAACGAATTATAATGGATAGAATTTTAAATACAATATTTTTTGGAGTAGCAATTCTTTTTTTGGCATTTTTGATTTTCAAAAGTGGAGAAATTAATATATCTGACATAAATCCAACAGTTTTAGTCTCGATTATAGCTGGAATGGTTACGTTTAGTGGTTATTTTATTACTAGATCATTTGAAAGGCAAAAGCTTATTGATCAGCAAATAAGGGAACAGAAACTACCAGTTTATGAAGATTTTGTAACTTTCATCCTTGATGCTGTAATAAACCAAAATTTGACTGAGGAACAGATGATTTCGTTCTTCTCAAAATTTAATCAAAAAAGTATTGTGTGGCTTTCAGATAAAAGTTTTAAAGCATATGTTGAATGGGCAAAGGCTTTGAAAGATATAGACCCTTTAATTACTGATAGAGATCCAATGATTAATTTACTGTTATTAGAAAAATTATTTTTTGAATTTAGGCTTGACATCGGTCACAAGAACTCTAATTTTGAGAAGGGAGACATTCTTTCATTATTTATAAACGATTTACACAAATTCGATTTGAAAGCGTATAAATAAATATAAATACCACACTAAATACAGATGTTTCTCTAATTTTCTAAGTAATAATATTTGCTAAATATCACTTATACTTCTAAATCACAGTTATACTTTGATGCCATAAATCATTCTCAAAATGTCAGATATCGAACACGCATTAATATAACTTTCATAAAGCCGGTTTTCATAACTCGTCAGATAAAGCAGCAAACTTCTGTTCCTAGAAAACAAAACAATTCTCTACCTTAACAAATCCGGCCGTCTCTCCCGCGTTCTCTTCACAGACTGCTCATATCTCCATTCCTCCACCTTCGCTTCATGCCCTGACATCAAAATATCCGGCACTAAATTTCCTTCAAAATCTGCTGGTCTGGAATATACTGGTGGTGCCAGTAAATTGTCCTGGAAAGAATCTGTTAGTGCAGAAGTTTCGTCATTTAATACACCTGGCAGCAAGCGAATAATGGCATCAGAAAGTACAGCGGCGGCTAGCTCTCCGCCGGAAAGAACGTAATCTCCAATGCTTATTTCTTTGGTAATGAACAAATCCCTAACCCGCTGGTCTACACCCTTATAATGGCCGCATAACATGATCAGGTTGCCTTTTAAAGAAAGCTGGTTCACCATTTTCTGCTGCATCAGTTCTCCATCTGGTGTCAGATATATAATTTCATCATAATTACGTTCTGCCTGTAAAGCACGGATACAACGGGCAATGGGTTCTATCTGAAGCACCATTCCTGCGCCCCCGCCAAAAGCGTAGTCGTCAATAGTACGGTGCTTATTAATAGAATAATCCCTGATGTCGTGCAATATTACTTCAACAAAACCGCCTTGCTGCGCTCTTTTTAAAATAGAATGCGCAAAAAAGCTGTCAAGAAGATTAGGAACGCAGGTAATAATATCAATCCGCATCGTCGTCAGGAGTATTTGCTGAATTAGGATCTTCCAGATAAACTTCCAGCAATCCTTCAGGCAGATTTACGATTAATTTTTTATTTTCCTTGTCTGCTCTTAATACAATGTCTGCCACAGTCGGGATCAAAACTTCATTGCCCAGATAATCCATTGCAATCAGATCCTGTCCATTCAGCGAATAAACTTCTCTTACAATACCAAGCTCACCTTTGGTTTCGTCCACCACTGTATATCCCTTGATCTCATGGTAGTAAAATTCTTCTTCTCCCAATTCATCCAGTTCGTCCAGCGAAAGAAATAAAGAACTTCCTACCAGCGCCTGACCTTTTTCAATGGTATTTACATCTTCAAAACTTACAATGGCATTGCCCTGTTTTTGAAGATTAAAATTGCTGATAAAGTAAGGCACCAATTCTCCTTTTATTTCCACATATACCGAATCCAGATCGTCATATTCTTCGGGATAATCTACATCCAGAAAAATAACTACATTTCCGCTTGTACCATGTGTACGTACAATATAACCGAGTAAGTAACAATTATCCTGTGTCACTGTTCTTGTATTTAATTTTATTAGTCTTTAAACAAATATGAGTCTGTACGGAAAACCGACAGACTCATAAGAAAGTAAGCAATGCTGAATTTATTGTAAAATAAATCCTGATTGGCCTTTATGCAGTAGCATCGTCCTTCTTCACTTCTTCGTCAGCAGCAGGAGCAACTTCTTCTGTAGTGGTTTCAGCAACAGGTGCAACTTCTTCAGTAACTATTTCCGCAGCAGCAGGAGTTTCTTCAGCAACAGGAGCAGCTTCTGCAACAGCTGGTGCTTCTGCAACAGGTGCGGCTTCTTCTACAACTGGCTCAGCAACCGGAGCAGCTTCTTCTACTTCAGCAACAGGAGCAGTTTCTTCCACTACTTCTTCAACCGGAGCGGTTTCTTCTACTTCAGCAACTTCTTCTTCTACTACTTCCGCTTGTGGAGGTGTATTTTTCTTGATGATAGCTTCCGCACGTGTCTGATTCACTTTACGTTCTGCATCCAATTTAGCATTACGTTCAGTTTCTTTTTTCTGTGAAAGTGAATCCGCCGCAGTAACTTTACGATCCGTTTTAGATGCTTTCCATTCTTCAAAACGTGTATCAGCAACTTCTTGCGTGATAGCACCTTTGATAACACCAATTTGCAAATGTTTACGGAACATTACTCCCTCGTGTTGCAAGATAGAACGGGCTGTATCCGTTGGCTGAGCACCTTTAAGCAACCAGTCAACAGCTTTCGCTGATTCCAAAACGATGAAAGCTGGATTTGTACCTGGGTTGTAAATACCCAATTTTTCGATGAAGCGACCATCACGTGGTGCTCTGGCATCTGCAACAACGATATCATATATCGCCATCTTTTTGCGTCCACGACGCGCTAACCTAATTTTTACTGCCATTTTGGTATTGTTTGCGGGAACTCGTCCCTTTTATTATTTAGGGTGCAAAGGTAAAGAAAAAATAATATAGTTTATTAAATAAACTATTTTCTTATATTTTATTGTATTATAAAAAGTTAAAAATCACATAACAAACTATTAATCAGAACGATATAAATCGTTTAGCAAAATAAATTCAAAAATTAGTATTATTTAATACACCACAAAAAAGGGAACCGATTGCTCGATTCCCTTCTAATATTATCAACTAAATATTCCTTATTTCCTGAAACCGGCAGGATATGTAGAACGTAAAGTGTTTTGTGGCAAGATTTTGATTTCAACACGACGGTTAGACTGTAAGCCTTCAACTGTTGTATTTTCTGCTACCGGATGGTATTCACCATAATATTCGATAAGAATACGACTTGGTTCAGCAAGACCTGCACGAACTAAGAATCTTTTGGCTGCATCTACACGACGGCGAGACAAAGCTTCATTGTAGCTATCAGAAGCACGTGCATCTGTATGTCCTACCAATACAATGCGGCAGTTAGTACGGATGTTAAGCAGTTCAACTACTTTGCTCAAAGTTTCCTTTGAAGCATTACGGATGATCGCCTTGTCAGTATCAAATTCGATGTTACTAAATAAAGCTTCGCATTCGTCTTTTGGCAGGTTGTTTTTGATAGCATCTCTGATAATTTTATCAAGATCCATCGCAACTCCACCTCCCGATACAACACTACCAAGCGGAGAATTTGCTTCTTTATCAAACAAATCAGCTACACCATCACCATCTGTATCTGTGTACAAACGAGGATCGACAGGCTTTGGCATGTTTGCCTTTGCTATAGAATCTGCATCGCTCATAGTAGGATTGTAAGGAACAGGAATAAGAGATTGTGGATTTGCCCATCTCAAATGGTAACGTCCGCTTGCTGCGTCATATTTACCGTTTTTAGCTCTTACTGCATTTTTACCCAATTTATAAGTCAATGCAATTGAAGCCATTCCCCAGCCATCATTTTTAGAATCACCTTTCGCAAATGTCCAGATTCCTTGTTGTGTAGTATAATCACTTAAACCACCAACAGTTGCATCCATTTTCTCAGTATTTACATAATTGTATGTAAAGTCAAGTCCTAAGTCAAAACGTGGTGTTAGTTCGTAATGAACTGCCAGACCAGCAGGAACTACCCATTCACGGGTATAAGTGGATCCATTACGATCCCATTCTCCAGCCGTTTTCGAACTCCCGTCCGTATTGGTAGAAAAAGTAAAAGGACCGCCACCTCTTGTAAGATTCGTATAAGTCAAATCTGTGTGATAGTAAATAATACCAGCTCCAAGATGTGCATCAACTTTCCATCTTCTTAGTTTGTTGTAACCAAAAAGCAATCTGTTAAGATTGACAGTTCCATCCACTGTTACCTGAACAAAAGAAGGGCTGTTGAAATAAACGTTGTAAACATTGTTACTCAATGAACTAATTACACCATTTTTTGATCCTTGCAGCTGTCCGTTAAATCCGGTAATCTGAACTCCAAAAAGCGGAGATAATTGTTTGTTAATCGAAAGTCCCCAGCCACCTGTAAGTTTTTCATTATCACCGCGCTTGAAATCATACGTTTTAATATCACCAAAGAATTTGGTAATACCTCCGTATCCAGTAATAGACCAGGTATTCATCTTATTAGGTCCGTCATAAGTACGGTTTTGAGCAAAAGTGTCAAGACTCGATAGGAACAAACAAACTAAAGCAACGTAAAGGTTCTTTTTCTTCATGGGAAACACCAGTTATGTGATTCAAATATTCACTAATTTTTACTACTAAAAACAAAAAAAATAAGCCTATAAGCCGGATTCTGTTCCTTGAACCAGTTTGCACCAGAGCAAGGTTCTACCATTTATCCAGGATTCCGGTCACCCGGAACCTCTAACGATCTACCCGTGTTAATGCTCTTTTGACAGAACGGAGACGAGTAGCCCCACGAATTAACACCTATTTGATCTTTCAGCCCGTAAGGTTTACCATGCCTTACCGGTTACCCGGCAAGCGGTGGTCTCTTACTCCACCTTTTCACCCTTACCTGACACATAAAAAACATGCCAGGCGGTTTAATTTTCTGTGGCACTTGCTGTCAGCTAATCGTCTCCAATTGGCTGCCTTCCCGTTAAGAAGTACGGCACTCTATGCTGTCCGGACTTTCCTCTCCGGCCTTACGCCGCAGCGGTAGAACAGCTTATTCCTTTCGCTCAACCACAAAGCTAAGAAATACTTTCCTTTGATCAGCAGTCAATATGCCATAAAAAGTAAAAAAAAATGACAATGGACTCGTTTCCAACCTAAAATGTAACCTAAAAACTCTTTAATCCATCAACCCTTAAATTTACATTGCCCTGCGCAAAAACCACAGAATAAATATGTTTGGGTGTTAAGTACACTTTATCAGGCACTATATCTGTTAACGTTCCTTTAAGCAGCACACCGTCAATAATTTTAAAATTTGAAAGAGCCGCTTGTATAGTTCTCTTGGCATCACTGATCTGATCTCCGATTGGAAATACCATTTTATTTTCCATCATCCTGCTGAACTGACCTTGTAATAACCAGCCTGCCGTTTTAATTATGCTATTTTTTGTATCAAGATCATAATCCAGTCCCTGCATTGACAATTTTTGTGTAACAGGATCATAATGAGGGATTCCCTTTAAATATATGTATCCGTTCATACTTCCTTTAAGGCCTGCTTTTATAATCAATCTTTCATTCTGACCATACATTTCAACCGAAGTAACTTCAACATTATATTTTCCTCCCAAAAAAGAAAATTTCTCCCCGGAAAATTTTGCTGTTGCTAACCGGGCAGCTTCTTCATACGTTACCAGACTGATCAGCCCCACCCTGAAAATTTCAGGTACTTTATCTACAATAATAAGATTCGGAAGCTTGGGAGTCGGAGGAATTACCGGTTTCGCAGACGATGTGATTGTTTGGGTGTATCCTTTTATTCCAATTACAGAACGAAGTATATTATTTTTTGAAAGCAAAGGAGTCATCACGATCGCTGTTGGCGAAATAACCAGCCAGGTATCGAATTCTTTCGAAAGCAGCACAGGTTGATGGGCAAGCTGCCAGGCTACATTTACATTTTTTTTCAATTCTATGTTTGCAGCGACTTGTTCATCAATTGCCTGGGTAATTTTATCAAAATTACGATTCAGCAAACGGCTGGCCATGCTTTTGATTGGAATATTAATGCCTGCAACCTTTACGTTAGGATCTGTTATCCAGTCATAACTATCTACATATGTTTCAGATTTCAACTGCCAATCAGGCGAAATTCCTATTTTAGAAATTAGTCTGATGCGAATAGAAAACTCCGTATCCTTGTAACCAGACATCGTTATTCCTAACGGACTTACTTTATAACCTGCACTTACCCAGATTTTTAAAGGAACTTCAAACAAAAATGAAGAATCAATTGCTACCACTTTTATTGGACTGATCTTCCAGACTTTCGCCTTGAGATTGTCATTGTCAAAATCCTCATAACTATTATCCTCATAAATCAATCCCTTAATTTTCGAATTAATTTGAGCTTCCAATTCCGAAACGGGAATTTCCACAGGTACATTTATTACCGACAAATGTTTTTCACTCTGAATCTCTTTATCCGAATATTTATATTCTTCCATAGGTGCCTTAGGCGAAGTACTGGTTGACCGGCATTGCCATTGACTCAATATAATGAACCCCGACAATAAAACCAGAACTATTTTTCTGATCAAGTTACTTAATTTTAACAAGCGTTGCACCGTATCCGAATTTTTCTTTTTGAGCATCTTTATAATACTGAACGTGCTGATTCTTACTGAGCCTGCGATGTAATTCTGTCCGTAATACACCACTTCCGGATCCATGAATAAAAGTAATTTCTTCCATACCATTGGCAATAGCACGTTCCAGATTATTTTCGAAGGAAGACAATTGAATTTTTAGTATTTCATCGTTTGAAAGTCCTGAAAAATCTTTCTTTATTTTTTCAATATGTAGATCGATCACATTTTCGGGCTTTTCCAGACCAGGTTTTTCAAGTGCTGATTGGGAAGGACTGTTTTTTCCCGTTTCAGCTCCACCCATCATACTGGTTCTCAGGTCCTCTGAAAATTTAGCACTGGAAACAGGCTCTTCCTTTTTCAGGTTTTCTTCATCCAGCTGATACACAAATGCTTCTCTTCCTAGAACCGGCGCCGTGCCTTTACTCTTATAAAAGGATTGCGCCCGGCACTTCATTTTCTTAAAAAGCGGCTGCGGCAAAATATGTTTTCCTTCTCTGTAATAAAGAATCCTAAATTCAAAAACAGGCCAAATCTCAAAATCTTTTATGATCAGTTCAGACAATTTTTGAGAACTGCGCGGCAGCAATACTCCGGCAGTCAGACCATTATGTGTTGTTTCGTCCAATGCAGTGGCACTAAAAGGAAGTATCCAGTCTGTATTATTTATCAAATGAGCCGTTACTGCACGATCATTTATAGACACAAAAGCAAGATAAATTCCTTTTTCTGCAAAAACAGGTGTACGGGAAACTATTCTGTCATTCTGGCCGGCAATTTTTGGCAATTCACCGGATTTCACCATTCTCTGGGCTTCAACAGGTGAGATCGTTACAATTTCATTACGAAGTACAGGAATCCGAAAACCATCTTCAATCTCAATTTCGACCACATTTCCTGGCAAGAAAGCATAAATAATACCTTCTTCGCGTCCATGTACCAATCTTACTTTATCTCCAATATTCATTTTTTTGGCTTTTAGCTGTTAGCGTATAGTCGTGCGGCAGACCGTCATTGGCTTACGCTGATTTTTTTCAAAATTACGTTAATTCTTTACTTACTGCTTCCTAAAAATATAATGGCTTAAAATCAATTCCGTTTTTACTGATCTGTAAAGCAGGTGCAGGAATTTTAACTGAATTAGCCATAAAAAAGAGTGTCCTGACAACTTTATTTCTTGTTTTTATTTTAGTCAGGTCAATGTCCAGTGACAAATAGTACTGACGATAAGGATGATACCCCAGCTCTATACTTTTGGATTTTTCAGAACGAACCATATTATTAATTCCATAACCGACTGAAAAACATAACCAGGATGGCCATTTACTATTTTTAAAAAATGATTTTGGACTCGCAGAATACCAATAAGTCTGGCCGTTATAATCTTTTAACCATCTTTCTGAATAATTCGATCCTAATAATTGTGGCCTGACAGCAGCTAATGATGTGTAATGAAATGAAAATTTGGGCTGAATACGAATTTCATCCCAAAGTGCTATTTGTCCTAAATATATGACCGAACCTGTGATATTAGCAATCATATCGCCAGGAGAGAAACCGTAGTCAGGTGAAAAACCGTCTAAGATTTCTATGGGAGTTTGAAAAATTATACCAGAAATTGCTCCATAAATCAGCATCTGTTTTTTCGAAATTCCGGTTTTCTTATAAATAGCGGCTGTGTGACGGGCAATCTGGTAGGATGTGTAAACGTGCCCCATTTTGTCCATTTGGAGCCATTCATACGTATCATCTTTAAAATGAAATTTTGTGAGAGGGTCTTTATACCATGATTTACTCAGCCCATAAATGCTTCCAAGGTAAAGAACAGACTGGCCGGCAAATATTCCTCGTAACAAAGCATAATTTGGATCCTTTTTTATCGTATCAACCTGAATACTATCAGACTGGCCTGCAACTGGTCTGCTGTATGCAAGCCATAGAATAATTAAAAAAATTGATTGAAACCGTAAAAAAATCAGTGTAGTATTTTTATTTGTGTGAAAATAACTCTCAGAAAGCCTGCCATTTTTAATATCCGCCATGGTACTTTCTTAATCCCCACTCAATTCCCATTAATAGTACTAATAAGAAAAACAGCCATTTCATGTGAATCAGTTCAACCATTTCTTCTGAGCTGTCCAAACGATCGGATGGCCGGTTTTGCTTTAATTTTTGAACAAACTCCGTTAAAGAAGCTGGCGAAATAAATTCTCCTCCGGTATTTTTAGCAAGTTCCCGAAGCATTCCAAAATCAGCCAGGGTATTATTCATTTCAAGATCTACATTTCTGATCACAAACTGGCCATTGACTTTTTCCTGTCCGCTACGCAATGCAGCAGAAGCCTGAAACCGATAAACTCCTTCATTTAAACCACTTATATTAAACCGTGGATTTTCTGCGGTATGCGTATAGGTAAAATCGCGGTTTTTTCCTTTTTCATCTGTAATCGTAAGTTTTACTTCCTGACCATATATCTGTTCATAAATATCATTATATATTTCAGTCTGAAAAATAACCTGTTCTCCTGCTTCAAACTCTGCCCGAACCGGATACACCCGGAATTTTCGCTTGTCTTCCCGGACAGATAATATTTGAATCAATTTTTGAAAAAGATTATCAACAATATCCTGTTTGCTGGTCAGTGCATATTCTTCCTGCCTCCATTGCCAAATCCCCTCGCCTGCCAAAACAGCAGTTTTTTGATCGGATGCCGTGTTTAATACTAAAAGTGGTTTGCTGGTATTAAGCGTTCCTACTTTTTGGAAAAGAATAGTTTCAGTACCGGACGACAAATTATAGTCACCAAAAGGAACAGAAAGTGGTGGCAGGCGTTCGAGTAATTTCAGACTTTCAGCATCCAGATTCAGCATGTGAAAGGAAGAATTGTAGCGTGCAGTCACCTTATCAGTCTGTCCGTTTGTTGCATTAATCGTTAAAGATTTGTTCAGTGAACTTACTAATGGTACAGCAGACTGGTTGCCCAGTATATATAAAATAGGCGTTTTAGCATCAATAAATTTACGAACCAATGCATTGCCTTGTCCCAGCAGATTGGGAACCTGGTGTAAAATTACCAGGTCATAAGGTTTACTTGTTACTGGAAGATTACTCGAAATAGTAAGGATTTGGACGTCCAATTCATAATTGTCATTATTTTCGATCAAGCTGCGTATCGCTTTTATATCAGGATGAGGCGCTAACGCCAGCAATAGGATCTTTTGGCGTCCGTCAATAATATCAACATACACATCTCTTTTATTATTGCGGGCTGATGATTCACCAGAAACCGCGCCTAACTCAACTGTATAATGCTGAACTCCTTTTTGAGCAGATGATGTTTTGAAATCATACGTTTTAAAGAAAGAACTACGATCGATCAGCACTTTCTGAGTTTCTATAATCTTTCCGTTTTGTTTTAAAGAAATTGTTGTCGATTTCCCTGCAAGTCCATTTGCAACGAGTTCTGCTCTTATTGGAAACTCATTTCCCAGATAAGCCACTCTGTTACTTACTACGTCTTTAATACTTATATCAAGGTCCGGCACGGTATCGCCAATTGCTATTGTGCTGACTTTAAATGGATAACGACCAAATGCAGGTGAAATTCCCTGATTCACAATACCATCAGAAAGCAATACCACGTCTGTAAGATTTCTTCCTTCAAAATTGCTTTTAACCGTTTGCAATAAACCGGACAAATCTGTTTTTTTCTCATTAAACAGAATAGAATCCGCATCATTATTTTTGACCGATTTATCCAATGTTTGTATACTAACTTCAAATCCGGCAGCGGTTAATTCCTGTGCAGCAGCAGTTACATTTTTTAGCTGAGCAGTTGCATAACTTTTTACAGATTCAGAATTATCTACGGCAAAAACCACTTTGGCTTTATCCACCGTAGTTTCTGTCTTCCGGACTAATGGGCTCAGTAATAAAAAACAGATGAAAGAAACCGTCAGCCCCCGTAGAAAAGCCAATGCATAATTCAACTTTTTGCTCCACGACGGTACCGGCTGATATAATAACCAGGCATAGGCTACGCCTGCGATTAAGCAGAAAATAATAAACCAGTAAGGAGTTTGAAAAAGAAGTTCAGAACGCATATTGGAAATAAGCAGTTTGCTGTATGGCAGTTGTTAATATAGCAAGATACAGCAAAACTGTTTACTTTTTACTGCAAACTATGTGTTGGCCACGGTTAACTTTTATAATATTTTAGGTAAGCATGCCGCCATCTACCTGAATAACCTGTCCGGTAATATATTTTGAAAGATCCGAAGCCAGAAAAATACATGCATCAGCCACCTCTTCAGGTTGTCCGCCACGTTTCATAGGAATGGACTGTTTCCAGTCTTCCACTGCTTTTGAATCAATTGCATCGGTCATTTCGGTTTCAATAAAACCAGGAGCAACGGCATTAGAACGAATATTGCGTGAGCCCAATTCGAGCGCAATGGATTTGGTAAAACCAATAATTCCCGCTTTTGAAGCCGCATAATTGGCTTGTCCTGCATTTCCACGAATTCCAACTACTGAAGTAATATTGATGATAGAACCGTTTTTGGCACGCATCATGGTTTTAATCGCTGCTTTTGTCAGGTTAAAAACTGATTTTAGGTTAATATTAATAACAGTATCCCAGTTTTCTTCACTCATACGCATTAGCAGACCGTCACGCGTTACGCCGGCATTATTGACAAGAATATCAAGTTTTCCAAAATCAGCTACTACGTCTGTTACCAACTGATCAGCCGCTTGAAAATCCGAAGCATCGGACCGGTACCCTTTTGCCTTAATGCCATATTGTTCAAGTTCAGCTGCCAGAGCCTCGCCTTTTTCAACACTGGACAAATAGGTAAAAGCAACGTTGGCGCCTTCCTGAGCCATACGTAAAGCAATAGAACGTCCAATACCACGTGAAGCTCCGGTAACCAAAGCCACTTTATTTTCTACTAATTTCATTTGATAATATTAATAATTAAACCTTTAAATACAGTCATGAATTTATCCTGTATTCTGAACGGTGAGTTACATTTGGCAAAAATAGGTTATTGTAAAGAGACGGGCAAAAGAGTGTCCATATCGTTTTTTTATTTCTGTTTTATTTATGAATAAAGCATTGGTTAATTCTCACAAATTCAATTTGCTAATTTTCATTAAATCATTTCTTTTTTCAACTACAATTCTTACTAATCAAAAAGTAAACGTTAGTGATAATTATCAAATATCCTTTTCCAAATAAATATTTTAATTGTCGGATATGACTGATGGTACTGCCAATTTAATTCAGTTATTCTATCTAGAATGTAAACAGATGTGTTACGAGTTTTTCCATCCAAATTTTCACTTCCAAAACCTTCCTGGCATTGTCTTTGTTGCTTGTTAGTTTAACTTACATAAAAACCATTCAGAGGTTTAAAATTTTATAAACAAATGGCAGAAACAATCAAAACAGCACTCATTACCGGAGGCTCAAAAGGAATTGGTTATGGTGTAGCAGCAGTACTTATTAAAGAAGGAATTCGTGTGGCTGTAACCAGTCGCTCACAAAAAAGTGCTGACGAAGCAGCTGCTTCTCTCAATAAAATTAAGGAAGGTTATGCATTCGGAATCGAATCGGATGTGAGAGATCTGAATTCTCAGGAAAAAGCTGTGGCAGCTGTTCTTGACAAATGGGGACAACTGGATTATGTAATAGCCAATGCAGGAGTGGGTCATTTTGCTCCAATTCAGGATTTGACTGCTGAGCAATGGCAGGAAACTATTGATATCAACTTAACCGGTGTATTTTTTAGTGCCAAAGCATCATTTAAAGCACTGTCTGAAACCAAGGGATATTTTATCACCATATCCAGTTTGGCGGGAACAAATTTTTTCCCGGGAGGAACTGCTTACAATGCCAGTAAGTTTGGTGCCGTAGGTTTTTCGCAGGCTATGATGATGGACGTCAGGAATGCAGGTATTAAAGTATCGACAATCATGCCCGGATCTGTTGCTACGGAATTTGGAAATCATGAGCCTTCTGAAAAAGATGCATGGAAAATCCAGCCGGAGGATATTGGCCAGATCGTTTCCGACTTAATTAAAATGCCAGCACGTACGCTTCCAAGTAAAGTTGAAGTACGGCCTTCGATGCCCCCAAAATAAATCAGATAACAAGGTGTAAGCGATTAATATCAGGCGAAAGACTGTGAACTTTTTACTAATTTTTAATCACTTATTCTTTATTACTTCCAAGTGCCGCAAACCATTTGGGATACATATAATAAGAAAAACCCAGTCCTGTTATTGAAATGATCAGCACTGGAATTTTATATAAAATCAGAAGTGTTAAAACTATAAAACCAATTAAAACGGCTTGCATGGTATCTTCCAGCAAGCCATTTTTTTTATAAATATATGTATGGAAAATCATAAGTATTCCTAAGCCTAAACCGTATAATTGAACAGTTTCAGAAAGCGTAAGGACATTGTATCGAAAAATAATCATGGTTTCCGGCATGATTATGATCGCATGCAAAATTAGGGTCCGGATAAATCGTCGGTTCATAGATGTTGGCAAAGACCGGTTCCAAAGCCAGACTGAACTTTCCCATTGGAATAATTCGTAAGAAAGACCAATATTTAAAAGGTATCCGAGCGATAACCCAATGGCAGGAAGCCGCAGATCATAAGAAGAATCCGTTCCGTAATAAAGCAGTGTTCCGACAAACACAATTGCTGAGCCCGTTTTACATACAAGTAAAGTCACTCCTTTTTCTCTTAGCAACCACTCTAACGACCAATAAATCCATGAAACCGGACGCGGAAAATTACTTATCCCCTGCTTTTTATTAACAAATAAACGTGGGTTCCTGATCCTCCACTCTGCCGAAACAACGATTGCCAAACTCAGGACAATATAAAAAAGAAAGATTGGCCAAATCCTGGCCAAAAGTTTATCCTTCAAAGCAACGCTAAACATATAAATTCCATAATAAAGCAGTGGCTGGATAAAACCGAGCGCGAGAATTATGAACCGGTAAAAACGTTTACCATTGCTCCAAAGCCTGGTATAGTAAATGAATCCATACGCTACCTGCTTCCAGATATTCAGCAAAAAATGAATGCAGAGGAGAGTATACAACAACCAGATAATCAGCAGATAAAGCATTCCATATTTATCTGTCAGGAAGAATACAGCAAAAGCATGGTGCTCGTTACCGCTTAAAAACCCGAACAGGATACCAATAAACACAAAGAACATTCCAGCCCGCTGCTTGAAAAATTCTGAGACAGTAGTAATCAGAATTGTTTTCATAAGGCCGGAATCAGATGAAGTGACTTATCTTTTAATGCATAACTTCCTGTAATTAAAAGTCCTTCCTGCTGAAATGTCTGATGAGAAGACAGCAGAAATGTTACACCATTTTTATGATAACTTTTAATAAGTTCAAACAAGGCGGTTCGTGCTTCCTGATCGATCGTGATCAGAGGTTCATCTAAAATAATGATGGAAGGATTTCCAAGAAAGGATATGGCAAGTGAAACTTTTTTGACCATTCCGCTCGAACAGCTACCGAACGGATTTTTTAAATAATTTATTCCAAATGCATCAATAAGCATTTTTGCTTGTCCGGCAGGGCTTTTTTTAGCTTCTGCGACAAATGAAATAAGGTCTGCAGGAGTAATAAAAGAAGGATACAGAGGTTCGGCTTCGCCCAGATTTAAACGCAAACGATAATCTACCGGATGTTTTTTAAGATCAAATTTTTGGTCCAGTAATATCTCACCTGTATATGGAAGCATGCCGGATAAAGTACGGAAAAGTGTCGATTTACCGGCACCATTTTCACCATGTATCCAAAATATACCATAATCAATTTCCCAGGAGGGAATATTTAAGACTTCAACTGAACCATATTGCTGATGTAAATCAATTACTTTTAAGATCATCTACAAATGTAGCAAAATCTTTAATATATAAGTAAAGGTACTATATTAGCGAATAACAGCACTTTGTAGTTTATGCATGCTCTGCGAGTGCAACGTTGTTTTTTCCGGATTAAAACCAAATTCATCCATTAAAACCTGCAAAGCAACTGATTCTTCATATTTGTATAAATCTTTATCAAAATTGGCGTCGTGTCCTGCATTTTTCAAACTGACCCAGCTATGGATTGCATAGGGATCATAATTAAAATTGGCAAAAGTATGGCCGCCCTGGTTATTTAGTTGGGAGAACCATTCTACGCCAACATCTAATTTATTCAGCGTTCCAAAAGCATTTGCTTTGCCCACTGGAACAGTGGCCGGTTTCGCTTTTGCCAGGTTAACCAAAGCAACGTATTCATTCATCCGGCATTCTGGTAATGGCCAGGGTAATTTTTTATCAACAGCAGCCTCATAAAGATGACTTCTTGCACCCGGAAACTTTTCTGACAAATTCATCAATCCCTGATAATCCGGTTTATAATTCGTATAACTATCTCCATTACAAAGACTAGCAGAATAGGCCGGGCAATTCCAGCATTGTCCTATTTTACCAATAGCGGTATGATCCCCTATTTTATTCAAATACTCGCCAACTAAATCTCCTGTAAAATAAATGTCATTGTGTAAAAGCAGTAAATAATCTTTATCCGATTTTTCCCATGCATATTGATACCTGATAGAATATCTGTATTGCTTAAAATTCTGAAAAAACTTGTGTACTTTATTATACCAGAACCAAAAAGCCGGCTTGTAATAGACAATTCTGTCATCCAACTTATCCAGGATAAACTGATAACTTGAATTGTCCGGCTGTTTTTTTTCTTCAACAAAATAAATTTTGTCAATCCATTGCCCGGAATGTTTTAACAGCGTATAGAGTGTTACTGCTGTCTGATAAGGCTTGCCGTAAGCATTGATAGCCACATCAACTCTTGAGTTTTTAATTTCCATATTTATCAGCAATGACCGGTAAAAACAGGATAGAAATAAATATTAAATCATTTTTATAACAAAAGTATAGAATTTATTCGTAATAATTAAGCAAATTATATTACATATTTCAAACTATCAATGTTGATAAAATAAAGATAATTGTAATTGCTCTCTCCCGGTTAGCCTTTAAAATTATTCCAGATAGTTGTAAAATTAAAGATTTTTATAAAATTAATTTTATAAAAATCCTTTCTTATTCTTTTTCAATATTTGTAAATACATAAAAAACATTATTTTTGTACAATTCAAACCAGAATTTAAGAATATAAAATGCAGACCCTTACTAACTATTTCGGTCACATTTCTTCCTCCCATAGAAGTATCATTCTTATTGGCGGCATCTTGCTTTTCTGGCTAATTGAAGGTATGTGGCCCTTATTCCAATTCTCTTATAATAAATGGAAGCATGCCGGAATTAACTTTTTCTTTACCCTGACGACCATCCTGGTTAATTTTCCATTAGCATTTATTCTACTCAAATCCAGCGACTGGGCCATAAAATCGGGTTTTGGAGTTTTGCAGTGGTTACCGGATATGCCTCTTTGGATGCAGGCAATATGCGGCTTATTGGTTCTTGACCTGATTGGAGCATGGCTTGCCCATTGGACTCAGCATAAAACAAAATGGCTGTGGCGTTTTCATATAATTCATCATGCCGATCAAAATGTAGATACAACCACAGCGAACCGGCATCATCCCGGTGAAAGCCTGATCAGATTTATTTTTACAATCGCTGCAATTATTCTTGCTGGTGCGCCTATGTGGCTGGTATTTCTTTATCAGTCTTTATCCGTTATTTTGTCTCAGTTTAACCATGCCAATATTGTGCTTCCTAAATGGCTGGATAATACTTTGAGCTTGGTACTGGTGACACCAAATATGCACCATATTCATCATCATTACGTACAACCCTATACTGACTCAAATTATGGCAATATATTTTCAGTTTGGGATAGACTGTTTGGCACTTATACATGGATTGAACAGAATAAAATTATTTATGGAATTGATACGCATCAGGAAACAGCTGAACATAGCCGCATAAATAATCTGCTTAAAATACCTTTTCAAAAATATCGTACGCCTACCAGTATTGAACAGAGAAAACATCTTTAAGCAGTTAATTGATTGGAGCTAAATAGAATCTTATTTATTTGTTTTGCTGGAATAATTACTTAAATCTTTTGTGAAAATTATAAATAACAGGATATTTCGGAGGTAACCTGTGTATTGAACCTACTTCTTAAATATTTTTAATAAATTGTGGCGCTTTGTAGATTAGGTCTGAAATATTGATTGACAGTAAAGTAAGGTTTAGTCCTAACCCAGAATAATAATATTTAACTTTTATTAGAATGACTCCTAACCGCCGTTCATTTTTGCGCTTGTCAGCTATGGCGCTTCCATTTTCACAAATAAGCAAATTGTTTGCAAACACGGTTGTTAACAAACCCGTTGTAGTTTCTACCTGGGATAGCGGACAAATCGCCAATGCCAGTGCATGGCCTGTCCTTGAAAAAGGTGGGAGAGCATTGGATGCAGTAGAACAGGCAGCTATTGCTATTGAAAATGACATTAATTGCTGTGTAGGATTAGGCGGAAATCCGGATCGCGACGGACATGTAACTTTGGACGCGTGTATTATGGATGAAAAGGCAAATTGCGGTTCCGTAGCATTTATGGAACGAATTAAACATCCGATTTCGGTTGCCAGAAAATTAATGGAAACTACCCCGCACGTATTCCTGGCCGGAGAAGGTGCACAGCAATTTGCACTGGAAAACGGATTTAAACTGGAATCAGAAAAACTTTCTCCGGATGCTGAAAAAGCCTATAAAGAATGGCTGAAAAAGGGTGAATATAAACCTGTTATTAATATTGAACATCAGCAATCCCATCCAAAAGAAAAAGGACACGGCCCGTTTGCTCCAAACCGTTTTGACGACGGATCTTTTAATCATGATACGATGGGAACCATTGCACTGGATGCAAACGGTGACCTCTCAGGTATGTGCACAACGAGTGGA
>Ga0247739_10000255_pt1 | contig 18569 bp, 16 predicted proteins | sample UWRJL058202B2_FD_180943 | JGI IMG/M metagenome (GOLD analysis project Ga0247739, IMG submission 180943) | Plant litter microbial communities from Arlington Agricultural Research Station in Wisconsin, United States - UWRJ-L058-202B-2 | ecosystem: Environmental > Terrestrial > Plant litter >...
TTTTGCCTTCGCAATCCCAAGGTCACGATTTCTGCACGGGATTGCGTGATGGAATCGCGCATTAATTGTGGCGATGCATAAAGTGCGGTGCCTAATAAAAAGCGACTGGAAAATGTTTCACCATACAAGGTGAAATCTTTTGCAGGAAGAGTAGGTGTGTAGCTCATAGCTAACCGCCCCCAACGGGTTTAACAATATCAATTTGATCATTCGATTGAAGCAAACGATCGCTATAAGTAGAGCGCGGCACAAACTCGCCGTTAATAGCGACGGCAACTTTTGTTTCACCAAAACCCCATTGTACAAGAGCATCGGTTAATGAAGTTTTTTCCGCTATTTGTTTTAATTCATTGTTTAGACTGATGTTAATCATGTTTTCTAATCGTACTTAATTTCCGTCAATTTTATTTTTCAATTTAATAGTTCACTAAAAACTTTTTCTTCTTTCTGAAAAATATGCGCTAACACATTCTCTACAACCGCAGGCGCTAACAAATACCCGTGCCGAAATAATCCGTTTGCCGTAATCAATCCATCTTGAATATCCACTCGCGGCAAATTATCCATATAGGCAGGTCGCAAGTTGGTATCCATTTCAATAATACGTGCCTCTGCGAATGCTGGTGACAAGGTATAAAGCGCGCTGCTCAGCTCTAATGATGATTGTAAAGTCATGGGTGAGCGATCTTCGCTTTCAATTTGTGTCGCACCAATTATAAAACGATGATTTGGTTTAGGAACAATATAAAGCTGATAGCGTGGATGCATTAAACGCACGGGCCGTTGCAAACGAATTTCTTTAGTTTCTACATGCAATGTTTCGCCACGTACTCCGCGTAATTCCGGATGTTGTTTTTTTGCACCTAAGCCGCGGCAATCTATCACCAAATCAAACTTTTCGTCTGTGCTTGCGGTGGTGATTGTATTCGTATTGACCTCAACAGAAGTAAATTCACGCAAGCTTGCTCCGAGAGAGAGAATTTCCTCGCCAATGGCTGTTAATAACTCGCGGTTATCCACATGGCCTTCTTCCGCAAGAAATAAACCTTGAGTGAAGTGCGAATTTAAGTCTGGCTCCAGCTCTTGAATTTGCTGCTGATTGACGCGGTGATACGTCTTGCAATGCGGAATAACAAATTGTAATTCGCGCTCAAATTGATTCAGTTCACTCATATCTTGCGAATGCGCAACGACTAAACTTCCTTTCTGAAAAAATAAAGGGTTGGGCTGGTGGGGAAGTTTAGTTAACCACTGTGGCCAGCGTTGCAACGCAAATTGACCCATGCGATAAACACCTTCGTCCGACACTACTGCTTCGCTTAGTGGTGCAATCATTCCTGCCGCCGTAAACGCAGCTGCACGATCTGTTTGTTGTGGGTTGGGTACGAAACTGCCTGCTTCAAATAACGTGATTTTGTAGCCCAATTGCAATAATTGCCATGCAAGTAATCGCCCGAGTAAACCCGCGCCAGCAATTGCAATATTTTTAGGGAATGAATCTGTCATTGGGCCTCAGTGAATATTTATTGAGGCTGAGATGCTATTTCGGTTCGCTCTGAGTTTGTCGAAGGGCAGTGGGGTTCGACTGCTTCGCGCTCATCACGAACGGTGCATTAAGCTATTGGGTTGGAATAAGGTAGGAAGGGAGAGCCCATAGATACCTTGTTCCCTCCGCAGGTCTCAACCTGATCAGGTTCTACGGATTGGGCCGAGCCCATCTCAGCCTCCGTATACAGACATTAAATGCTGCACCAAGGCGCTCCGACAAGAAAGTGGGCAATATACCCATTGATGGTGGTAAGTGCAATTCGTTCAAGTGTTAACCCCTTGAAACACGGAACAGACTCATTGCTTTAGGCTCTCTCCTCGTGCAGTTTAGGGTGGGGTTATTTGTTCTACAACGGCGATAAATTCGCCTTTAGCGAGCTGAGCTTTTATCTTGTCACCCGGTTTAATTTGCTGGCTATCAATAATAGGTTTTTGTGTTTTGCTATGAGTTACCAGTGCATAACCACGATCCAGCGTTTTTAGCGGACTAAGCGTATTTAACATACGCACGGCTGCGCTAAATCGTTGCTGCTTTTGTACGAGTGACAGCTTTTGTGCGCGCAATAAATTCTGTTGCGCTAATTGAAATCGATGTTTTAATTGCGCTAATTTTATCTCGGGGTGTAAAGGCTTCTGGCGAAGGATTAAGGTGTTCAATCGAGTCTGATAAGCCGTAAGCATTTTGTGGGTAAGATTTTTTAAACGTATTTCCAGGGTATCCAAACGCTGCGCTTGTTGCTCAAGTTTTTGTTTAGGATGGCGCAAACGCGAGCGTAACCAATTTATTTTTTGCTGAAGATGCTGCAACTTTCGCGTCATAGCATCTTCAAGTAAAACTTCAAAGCCAATAAATTTATCCAGCCAGTCTTCACCATCCGGCGTAATAAGTTCAGCCGCAGCAGAGGGCGTGGGTGCTCGCAAATCTGCAACAAAATCAGCGATCGAAAAATCAACTTCGTGGCCAACAGCGCTCACAATCGGCAAGTTGCTTGCAAAAATTGCACGGGCTACGATTTCTTCGTTAAAGGGCCATAAATCTTCGAGTGAACCCCCGCCACGACCCAGAATTAAAACATCAAATATTTTTTCGCCCGCTAAGTCGGCGCGATTTGCCAATTCAATTGCTTTAACAATTTGTGGAGCAGCTTCTTTGCCTTGCACGGCAACCGGAATTACGGTCACAGGAATACTTGGGAAGCGTCGTTCCAGCACATTTAAAATATCGTGAATAGCAGCGCCGGTGGGAGACGTGATAACACCTATATGTTTTGGTAGTGGTGGCAGCGGCTTCTTAAATTGCGGATCGAATAATCCTTCGCTAGCTAATTTTATTTTTAGCTCATCAAACTTTCTTTGCAAAGCTCCAGCACCAGCTTCCTCCATATGTTCGGCGATAAGCTGATAATCACCGCGACCTTCATAAAGACTCACGCGTGCTCGAAGTAAAACATGTTGGCCCTGTTGTGGTTTAAATCTTACGGTCATGTTGCGGTTGCGAAACATGGCGCAACGAACTTGGGCATCGCTATCTTTAAGTGTGAAATACCAATGGCCTGAGGAGGGAATAGAAACGTTGGAGAGTTCGCCCTCTACCCACAGCAAGGGCAAATGTGTTTCGAGTAATTGTTTTGCACGACGATTAAGTTGCGTAACTGTCATAACTTCTCTTTCGGGAAGAGAGTCGCGCTCAGGAGGTTGGGTAAAAAGGTCTGATGTAGTCATAACCGCATTTTAGGGGATGCAGCGTAAATCGGATAGCTTGAATTTAACTGGCCCATAACCACAAGCTATTGTGTTTTATGTTTACCCCTGTGACCTAAGCCGCTATAATTCCGCGTTTATTTATAGCCGGTATTTCCGTTTTAGAGGTTGGTATGTTGCGAATTGCTGAAGAAGCCCTCACGTTTGATGATGTCTTATTGGTTCCCGGTTATTCCGATGTGACTCCAAAAGATGTGTCGCTTAAAACCCAGCTGACACGCAAGATTCAATTGAATATTCCCCTGATTTCCGCCGCGATGGATACGGTAACTGAAGCTCGTTTGGCGATTGCCATCGCGCAGGATGGCGGTATCGGTATCATTCATAAAAGCATGACTATCGAGCAACAAGCTGCTGAAGTTCGCGCTGTGAAAAAATTCGAAGCGGGTGTGGTTAAAGATCCAATCACCATTGAAGCCGACGCTGCAATTCGTGAGTTGATTGCATTAACTCGCAAAAACAATATTTCCGGCGTACCTGTGATGCAAAACGGAAATCTAGTCGGCATTGTAACGGGCCGGGACGTGCGCTTTGAAACAAATCTGGGCGCTAGTGTTTCCAGCATCATGACTCCGAAGTCGCAATTAGTGACTGTGAAAGAGGGTGCTTCATCCGAAGAAGTACGTAATTTATTACACAAACATCGCATCGAAAAAGTCTTGGTTGTAAATGACAATTTCGAGCTGCGCGGTTTGATTACCGTTAAAGACATTAACAAAGCCGAAAGATACCCAAATGCATGTAAAGATCCGGAAGGTCGTTTGCGTGTAGGTGCAAGCGTTGGTACTAGCCGCGATACCGATGATCGTGTTGCTGCTTTGGTCGAGGCGGGTGTAGATGTGTTGGTGGTAGACACTGCACATGGTCACTCGAAAAATGTTCTTGATCGTGTTCGTTCAATCAAAACTAAATATCCTGATGTACAAGTCATTGGTGGAAACATCGCCACTGGCGCCGCGGCTTTGGCATTAGTTGAAGCCGGTGCGGATGCCGTTAAAGTTGGCATCGGCCCAGGCTCAATTTGTACCACTCGTATTGTAAGCGGTGTAGGTGTTCCACAAGTTTCTGCCATCGCCAACGTAGTTGCTGCACTTAAAGGCACAGGCGTTCCAGCCATCGCAGACGGCGGTATTCGTTACTCTGGTGACATCGCCAAAGCAATCGTTGCTGGCGCACATGCGGTTATGATGGGATCAATGTTTGCTGGTACTGAAGAAGCACCAGGCGAAGTTGAATTATTCCAGGGTCGTACTTACAAAGCTTATCGCGGTATGGGCTCACTAGGCGCAATGGCGCAAACTCAAGGTTCGTCTGATCGTTATTTCCAGGATGCGAGCGCTGGTGCAGAGAAATTGGTACCGGAAGGAATTGAAGGCCGTGTTCCTTATAAAGGCGCATTGACCGCGATCATCCACCAGATGATGGGTGGCGTTCGTTCAGCTATGGGTTATACCGGCTGCGCGGATTTGGAAGCTATGCGCACCAAGCCAGAGTTTGTTCGTGTGACCTCTGCAGGTATGGGTGAAAGCCACGTACACGATGTGCAGATTACTAAAGAAGCGCCTAATTATCCGATTGGTGGAAGATAGTTTCATCGCATAGGTTTGACATAAAAACTCGGGTACGCCCGAGTTTTTCATTTAAAGAATTCATTTTTATTTCTCAGGACTCAGCATGACTCAAAATATTCACGCACAGCGCATTTTAATTTTGGATTTCGGTTCGCAGTACACGCAACTCATCGCACGTCGCGTGCGTGAGATTGGTGTCTTCTCCGAGATTCGCGCATGGGATATGAGTGACGAGGAAATTCGCGCATATAATCCAAAGGGAATTATTTTGGCGGGTAGCCCTGAATCCACTATTGAACAAAACTCGCCGCGTGCGCCAGAAGTTGTGTTTAATCTCGGAGTTCCTGTTTTTGGTATTTGTTACGGCATGCAAACCATGGCCATGCAAATGGGCGGTTTGGTTGAAGGCTCGAATATCCGCGAATTTGGTTACGCGCAAGTGAAAGTTCATGGCGAGAGTCGCTTGCTTGCCGATGTAAAAGATCACATTGATCACGATGGTAGCGCGCTATTAGATGTATGGATGAGTCATGGCGATAAAGTCACTAAAATCCCCGATGGTTTTAGCTTGTTGGCGTCCACACCGTCGTGCCCAATTGCTGGCATGTATAACGAAGCGAAAAAATTCTACGGTGTGCAATTCCACCCTGAAGTCACTCACACACTTCAAGGTCAACGCATTTACGAACATTTTATTTTAAATATTTGTGGTTGTGAGCCTTTGTGGACTCCTGCAAATATTGTTGAAGATGCAATTAAAAAAGTTCGCGAGCAAGTTGGTACAGATAAAGTGTTACTCGGCCTTTCCGGTGGTGTGGATTCATCAGTAGTTGCTGCGCTTTTACATAAAGCAATTGGCTCACAACTCACCTGCGTATTTGTGGACAACGGTTTGTTGCGCAAAAACGAAGGCGATCAAGTAATGGATATGTTCGCCAAAAATATGGGTGTAAAAGTTATCCGGGCTGATGCGCAAGATCAATTTTTAAATAAATTGAAAGGCGAAAATGATCCTGAGAAAAAACGCAAAATTATTGGCGGCACTTTTATTGATGTTTTTGATGCTGAAGCGACTAAATTGCAAGATGTAAAATGGTTAGCCCAAGGCACTATTTATCCAGATGTAATTGAATCTGCTGCTGCAAAAACCGGTAAAGCGCACGTCATTAAGTCACACCATAACGTAGGCGGTTTGCCGGACGATATGGCATTCAAACTCGTCGAACCTTTGCGTGAATTATTTAAAGATGAAGTGCGCAAAATCGGTTTGGAATTAGGTCTGCCTTATGACATGGTTTACCGTCATCCATTCCCTGGCCCAGGTTTAGGCGTTCGTATTCTTGGTGAAGTTAAAAAAGAATATGCCGATATTTTGCGTGAAGCTGATGCAATCTTTTTAGAAGAGTTACACGCTGCTGGTTGGTACCACAAAACTTCACAAGCCTTCGCCGTTTTCTTGCCAGTGAAATCTGTTGGTGTAGTTGGCGATGGTCGCCGTTATGCTTGGGTTATTTCATTACGTGCTGTTGAAACGATAGATTTTATGACTGCACGTTGGGCGCATTTGCCTTACGAGTTGTTAGAAAAAGTATCTGGTCGAATTATTAATGAAATCTCCGGCGTGTCTCGCGTGTGTTACGACGTGTCGAGCAAGCCTCCTGCGACTATTGAGTGGGAATAATTTATTCTCAGTTTCGAACACTAAAAAGCCGATCATTTGATCGGCTTTTTATTTTTTATTAAGTGCGAGTAATTGATACTCCACCATCCACAAGTGATGCCGTGCCTGTAACAAAAGAAGAATCGTCAGACGCAAGATAAAGCACAGAGCGTGCGATTTCATCGGGAGTTGCTGCGCGTTTTAATGCGTGCAAACCGGTAATGAAAGCGCGTGATTCTTCGGTGTTATTCATATCCCGATACATATCTGTATCCACCGCACCTGGCAACACTGCATTAACACGCACACCTTGAGGACCATATTCGCTTGCCAAAACTTGCGTGAGGCCAATCAAACCGGATTTACTCGCAGCATAAGCGGCCGTGCCGGGAAAGCCTACGCTGTAACCCACAAAAGTCGATGTAAAAATAATGGACCCACCGCCGTGTTTAACCATTTCAGGCACTTGGTATTTGGCTCCGAGAAATGCGCTGGTCAGATTGATGGAAAGGGTTTCGCTCCAACCTTTTTCCGAAACTTCAGTGGTGGGGCCCATTTCTCCGAGTGTTCCCGCATTGTTGAATGCGATATCAAGGCGACCCCATTTTGCGATGGTTGCTTCAACTAAAGCTTTTGCGAAAGCTTCGGATTGCACATCGCCGGCGAGTGCGATGGCCTGTCCACCTTCAGCGGTAATTTCCGCTACTAATGTGGCAAGTTCTGTTTCGCGTCTCGCGGCGACAACTACTTTCGCACCTTCACGAGCAAATAATTTTGCAGTAGTGCGACCGATGCCTGAACTTGCACCCGTGACTATCGCGACTTTGTTGGCGAGGCGTTGGTAAGAGACTGTTGTGTTTGACATGGTATTAACCCCTGAATGAATAATTGATAAATTAAATGGCAGTTGTTGAACGACGAGCCCAGTATGCCCCTGCCATCTCTTGCTAAATAGTCACATATAGGTAGAATTACTTTATACCAAAAGTACAAGGTGAATTATGGAAAGCCTAAGCAATATCGAATCGTTTGTTCGCAGTGCAGAACTTGGCAGCTTTTCTGCGGCCGCCAGACGTATGAGTCTCACGCCTGGTGGAGTGAGTAAAAATGTAGCTAAATTGGAGGGCAGTTTGGGAGTGCGTTTATTTCATCGTAGTACGCGCAGTCTTAGCCTTACTGAAGCGGGAGAAAGATTTCTAGCGGAAGTATCTAGCGGCCTGGAAAGTATTCAAGCGGCAGTTAGTCAAGCGAGCGGTGCTAGTGAACAGCCTGCCGGAACTCTGAAAGTAGCCATGGCCATGGCGTTCGGGCGTCGTTATATCTTGCCGATGTTGAGCGAGTTTTTAGATTTACATCCGTCAATTAAACCTGACTGGCGTTTTGATAATCGTCAGGTGGATTTGGTAGGCGAGGGCTTTGATGTAGCAATTGGCGGCGGTATTGATTTAGCACCCGGAGTCGTTGTGCGCGAGCTTGCGAAGGTCCATTTGGTATTAGCTGCATCGCCGAAATATTTGCAGCGTAAATTTATTCCCCAAATGCCTTCAGATTTATACCAGTTGGATGCATTACTTCGCTTCTCCCAATCAACGCATCGCACAACGCCATGGCATTTAAAGACCTTGACTGGCGATCAAGCGACTATTGAGTTGCCGCCGCGCCTTACGCTGAATGATCCCGAAGCTTTGTGCGAAGCTGCGGTTGCGGGTTTGGGTGTTGCTCACGTTCCTGTGCCGCATGTTTTGCATCATTTTGAAAGCGGTGAGCTGGTGCGAGTATTGCCGGATTGGTACACCGAGAAGGGCAGTCTCTCGTTGTATTTTTCAGCTAAAAAACATATGCCAGCTAAAACGCGCGTCTTTATTGATTTTATTGTTGAGAAGTTCCGCTCGCAGAATTTCGCAAAAAAATGGTTAGCGCACAAATGATCTGGTACAAAGTTAAAATTTTATTTAGGCGTGGGCTGAATTAATAAAGCGTAGTTTTTATTCTCTCCGGCAATTCACGATCATATTTTTCACCATCAATCTCCGCGTTTGTTAAGTCCGATAATATTTTTCCAGGCGTTGGGATTGAGAGGTTACTTTTTTCATTTTTCGTTTGCCACAATCCAGAGCGATGTATTGCGCGTGAGCACTGAAAAAAAACGGTTTCCACATGAATAACTAAAACCGTTTTTGGCTGTTTTTTATTAACAGCGAATTGATTTAATAACTCAGGATCGATTGAAATACTCGCTCGACCGTTCACACGAAGTGTTTCACCCAATCCAGGTACTAAAAATAATAATGCTACACGCGGATCATGAAGAATATTCCGCAAACTATCGAGGCGATTATTCCCTCGTCTATCCGGCAGCAATAAAGTATGTTCATCTTGAACTCTAATAAAACCCGGAGCATCACCTCGTGGTGAAGCGTCCATTCCATCTTCGCCGTTTGTGGCTAGCACCGCGAAAGGGGATGCTTTGATGATGGCTTGATAGTGAGGATGCAAATAGGAAATCTCCTTTTTAATGGATGCCTCGCCTGCATCCTCATATAAGCTTTTAAGCTCTTCAATATTTATTATCTGATGTTTATTAAAAATCATTTCCTTTACATCCTAAAAATATTATCTACGATTGGATTGCTTTTTTAAGGTAATAAACATGTAGTCGCCCAAGTTGTCATTTATGGGGGTTGCGTTAATTTTGCCGGATTCTATGTCTGCTTCCAGGTTTGCGAGACCCGATTTCAATTCTGATTTACTGCAGAAATTTATAAATGAAGAAATCCCATCTCTGACATTTTTTGATAAGTAAATACTGGGTCGGAATTTACCGCTGTAAAGAAAGAAATCTTTTAGATTAGGTTCAATAAAAAATGGTTCTACAGCTACGATTTTCAAAGTGCTAGCTGCCGATGCATTTTTAATGGATAAAATCGATGGCATTTGCTTGCAGGATTTTTTCATCATCGCTGGAAAATATTCAATCAACCAATAATTTTGCATTTGCTCTGGCGTGGAAGTAAAAATTACCAGTTTACTATTTGGTTTTAAAACTCTGGCAATCTCTATCAACGCCAGACTTAAATTAGAAAAATGGTGAATTGCTAGAGAACAAATTGCGCCGTCAAACTTTTCGTCGTCGTAATCAAGTTTTGCAACATCAAAACATGACCATGTAATTGTATTGGTTTTTAGTTTAGCCTCATGTAACATTTTTTCAGATTGATCAAATCCGAACCATTCTCCGCCACACTTGCTCAGCTCAATCGTATAATTTCCTGTTCCGCAGGCAATATCCAAATATTTTTTGTTGGGTTCAATCTCAGCCAATTCAGCAAGTTTATGAACTATACGTGGGTCGGCGTTTCGAGTGGTGTCATAGTTAACGCCAATCTCGTTATAAATCGCACTCATTTACTAATCTTCCGCAGGATCGCTAGGCGTTTCCAAAATTAATTGGTAAAAGACAAAATCCAACCAGCGACCAAATTTGTAACCAGCTTGTTTAATTGTTCCGGAGTATTCAAAGCCTAATTTTTCGTGGAAAGCGATGCTGCTTTTATTATCTGCATCTATAGCGCCGATGATGGTGTGAAAACCTTGTGCTTTGGCAGTTTTAATTAGCTCTTGCATAAAAAGTTTACCCAAGCCTTTCCCGTGTTGATCTGCGCGGAGGTAAACAGAATGCTCGACACTGTATTTGTAGGCGGCCCAAGGTCGGAAGGTTCCGTAGCTGGCGAAGCCTATCAGTTTGCCAGTTTCGTCGAGCGCGCCGATGACAGGAAAATTCCCAGCAGCTTTTGTGTCAAACCAGATTCTCATGGTTTCTAATGTGCGCGCTTTGTATTCCCACAGTGCGGTAGTGTTTAGAATGGCATCGTTAAAAATAGCGAGGATTTCGGGAGCGTGTAAGTCGTAGGTACAATTGATAAATTTCATTAGGTTTTGCCTTTAAAAATTTAATAAGCAAATTAAAGCAGCTGTAAAATAAAATTCCATTCTGCTTTTGTTACCGGCTGAGTAGATAAGCGACTTTGTTTGACTAGCACCATATTTTCGAGCTCGCGTTGAGCTTTGATTTCAGCGAGAGAAATAATTCGTGGAAAAGTTTGCATCACTTGGATATCTACCGATACCCAACGCGGATTTTCCTGAGTAGATTTCGGATCGTAATAATCGCTTACAGGATTAAATTGGGTGGGGTCAGGATAAGCAGTTTTAACCACTTTAGCGGTGCCGACAATGCCTACGTTTTTACAACTGCTGTGATAAATAAAAACTTCATCGCCAAGGGCAACCTGATCGCGAAGAAAATTACGTGCTTGATAGTTGCGAATACCATCCCACCGGCCAATTTTTTTTGGCGCAGCATTAAGATGATCAATGCCGTAAATATGAGGTTCGGCTTTGAAGAGCCAATAGTTTTTGCTCATGGTCATAATCTACGTAGGGACTCGTCATCACCGCAACTTGGCGCGCGAAGCGGAGGATGACGATTTTCTGCTTAAATGTGTTTAAACTTACAACCACGCACTTAAACGATCAGCGGTTTCCTGATTAACAACTTCAATTGCAATTTTGCGTTTGGCGACATCAACTTCTTTCACTAACACATTTACTTTTTCATCCAGACGATAAGTTTTGCCCTCGATGGTTAAACTCAAACGACGTGAATCGAATTGCGCTTTTACATCACCATCACGCGGTGCAAGCATCGCGTAGCCTTCAATTCCAAGATCATCCAAACGCACACCAATACCATTTGAATTAACCAGCCCAATTGTAGCTGTATGCAAGGTATCTACATGCTGTGCCATAAATTGACACTGCAACCACAACTCTAAATAACGACAGGCTTGACGGCCCTGATTTAATTGTTCCTGTAGCTGATTTGCCAAGGCCGCTGTATCAACTTCCTGCGCGGGCTCATCGCGTAAGATACGTTTAATCGCAAGGTGATTGTAGAAATCGTTGTAACGACGAATGGGTGAGGTCACCATCGCATAAGCATTAAAACCTAAGCCAAAATGTGGAACGTGTTCGAATGACAATGAACCGGCTTGAAGCATGCGCTGTAATAAGGAAAGCAGTTGTGCATTTTTAGGATGATAGTTTGCGCTATCGGGTTTCGAATTAATTCGTAAATCTTTAAATAGCGCTTGAAATTTATCAAGCTGCGCTAAATCATTTGTTGTCAAACCCGCTGCAATCAAATCTGGACGATCTTCGGTGATCAAACTGATAGCGTCATTCAAACGCTCAGGGCGAAAACCTATATGCGTTGAGAAAATTCCATAGCCGGGATTGCGAACAAAAAATTCGCCTGCGCAAATATTTGTCGCCAACATTGCTTCTTCGATCATGCGATGCGCCACATTGCGGTCGCGTTTGTCAACGTGATCGATTTTTTTCTGATCGTTAAGTATAAAAAAGTAATCCGGTTTTTCATCCATTACTAACGCATTCTGCAAACGATATTCCGCACGCCTTTGCGCAAAATTTTGCAAGGTGATAAGCATGGCTTTTATTTCATCACTTACATTGAATCCAGCGTCTTTTAACGTTTTCACTCCTGTTAAATCATCCGCTACCGCCTGATAACTTAATTTTTGTTGCGAGCGAATTTGTGCCTCTGCAAATTCATAATGAGTGATCTCACCATTGTTTGCGATTTGCATTCTGCAGATTAAGGTTGGACGTTTTTTTTCAGGAATGAGCGAATAGGTGTCGTGCGATAATTCCGACGGCAGCATGGTGATTGATTGACCCAGCAGATACATGGTGCTGGCGCGCTCACGTGCAGCCTTCTCAAGCGCGCTATCAAAATTAATTTGTTTGCTAGGGTCGGCGATAGCGGTGATTAATTCCCAGCCATTGTCATTTGTGGCGATAAAAATAGCGTCGTCCATATCGCGTGTATTTTCAGAATCGATGGTGACGAAGGGCAGATGCGTTAAATCCAGTTCGCCATTATCAAATACGAGAGGAGACCAATTAATGCTGCTCGCCTGACTTTGTGCAGGCGCGGGCCATTCATTGGGCAATTGGTATTTGGCAACTGTGTAACGATTTTCTATACCGGGCTCGTCGGTTTTACCCAAACGAGCAATAATTTTTACTTGCGCTTTGCCATCACTAAAAGGATGACGGGAGACGGTGCAGCGTACAAGTTCCTCGACATTTAAACCTTTGCGATCTTGCGGAGGTACGAATAACCAGCGATTAAAGTTAAAGACGTCAGGCTCAACAAAAAAGTTATTGCCTTTGCTCACGTAGCGCCCAACAAATTCTGTAAAAGAACTGCTCAATAATTTTTCGAGTTTGGCTTCAAGTTGATCTTTACTGTTGGTGACAATTTCAACTTCTACGCGGTCATCGGGTAATACACGCAGCATTTGTTCAGGGTCGAGAAACGCTTCGCGTCCATCATCCAAACACACAAAACCGAAACGCTTGGTTGTGCTGCGTACAATTCCCTGGGCTATATCTTTATTGGCCACCAAATTGGTTTTTAATTGAGCTAATTGTTGTAGTGCAGAGTTATTGAGCATGAGGACAACTTAATAAGAGAAATAATGGGGCGAATCATAGCAGTATTTGCATCTGCTCTGAACAAAACGCTGACAATGTTTAATGCTGCGCTACCGCATAAAAACGGCGGCTTTAATACTTGAGAATGTGTTCAGCTGATGAGCTATCATTGGTGTAGTATTATTAAAATTTCTCACTAATTGATTGTTTTTGCAGGTTTTTATTGTGGAATTACTGAACCAACTCATATTGTTTGGCGGAGCGCTGTTTATTATCAGCATCCTCGCCAGCACATTGTCGCCGCGCATGGGAATGCCTTTATTGCTCGTGTTTTTAATTATCGGCATGTTGGCAGGTGAAGACGGTTTTTTAGGGATTCATTTTCAAAATGTTAAAGCGGCCTACTTTATGGGCACACTCGCACTCGCCGTGATTCTGTTCGATGGCGGTTTGCGCACGGAAATTCATCTCTTCCGTGTCGGTCTACGACCTGCACTTTCTCTCGCAACTGTCGGGGTAGTGATTTCTGTGGGAGTTTGCGGCGCGCTTGCCGCCTGGATTCTAGGGTTGTCCTGGGTACATGGAATGCTATTGGGTGCAATTGTTGGCTCTACAGATGCCGCTGCCGTATTTTCTGTGCTCACGATGCAGGGTCTCACTCTTAAGTCCCGCGTTGGTGCAACGCTTGAAATCGAATCGGGTCTTAATGACCCCATGGCAGTTTTTCTCACCATCATGTTTGTGGAATTAATGGTCACCAAACAAACGCATTTCAGCTGGTTAATGCTTGGTGATTTTGCTTGGGAAATGGGCGCGGGTACTGTAGTTGGTATTGTCGGTGGACGTGTATTAGCCCATGGCGTGCAGCGTTTGCAACTCAGCCCCGGTTTGTATCCATTGTTGGCGTTGTTCGGCGGTATATTTATTTTTGGTTTGGCTGCGGTGATGCACGCGAGCGGTTTCCTCGCTGTTTATTTAGCGGGGCTCATGGTAGGTAATCGTGTAACGCGCGGGCTTTACAACATTCAACGTTTTCACGATGGTTTCGCGTGGCTTGCACAAATCAGTTTGTTTTTGATGCTGGGGTTATTGGTGGCGCCACACAAATTAGTGGAATATGCGTCCAGTGCACTTTTAGTCGCGGTCTTGTTGATGTTCGTTGCGCGTCCTTTAGCGGTGTGGTTATGTTTATTGCCATTCCAGTTTTCATGGCAAGAAAAAACGTTTATTAGTTGGGTAGGTTTGCGCGGCGCTGTGCCGATTGTATTAGCTATGTTTCCTTGGTTGGCCGGTGTGCCTGAATGGAATTTCTTTTTTAATATCGCCTTTTTTATCGTGTTAATTTCGTTGCTCGTGCAGGGCTGGACGGTTGGCCCTATGGCGCGCTGGCTCAATTTAAATGTGCCTACCAGCAGCTCTCGCGTGCAACGCGTTGAGCTGGGTATTCCCGGTCAGGCGGGCCACGAATTTGTAGGTTACAAACTCGCTGAGGGCAGCCCTGCATTGCGCCGTACTGTGGGTGGTTTGCATTTGCCGAATAAAACGCAACTCTTGTGTTTGCTACGCGATGGCACTCCCATTGCCTTGGATGCAGAGCAAAAATTTTTAGCGGACGATCATATTTTTTTGCTGAGCTTACCGAACGATTTGGAAGCGCTCGATAAAATTCTTGTGGGAATGCAAGAAAATGAACGCTTGTCGGTGCAGGCCTTCTTCGGTGAATTCGTATTAAATTCCCGCGCAAAATTAGCGGATTTAAGTATGGTCTATAACTTTCCCGTTCCATCGCACATGGCTAACTGGAGTATCGCGCGCTATATCTTCAGTAAATACCGTCAGCCCGTTGTTGGTGATAGAGTTCGTTTAGGCGATGTGGAATTTGTCGTTTTATCAATGAAAAATCAGCGCTTGATTAAAGTGAGCTTAAAGCTTCATAAATAATGTCGCGCATTATTTGTTGGAAAATTTGCAACCAACCAATCATCTTTAGCAAACAAATTCATTTTCATTATCCGATTATCGCCCGATATTTTCGGGTATTTTAACGAATGTGTACTAAGCTTAAGTCACAATTAATGTCCAAAAAGGATGGCATTGAAAATGGCTTGGTACGCAAACTCATCATTTCGCTGGAAACTTGGCATTCCACTTATTCTGCTAGTTTTCCTATTTCTTTATGTGGGAATCTACTCCGTTCGTTCCAGTGGATTGTTAGCGAAAGACGCAAAAATTATTGCAAAAGTGAATTTACCTGAAATCCAATTATTGATTCAGTCGGACAGGGATATGTATCAAGCGCTGATTGCGGAGCGCGCGCTCTTGTCGTCGAATTTATCTGCCGCGCAAATCGCCACTTTTCTTAAAGAACATAAAGACAACCTCATTCAGGCGCGTGATCGTGCCATCAAATCAATTGAAGCTTCTGATACCGGAACTGCCGAAGAAAAGCAGGAATATTTAACGTATTTGCAGCGCTGGCAAACTATTTCGGAATCGATAATTCAAGCGGCAAATGGTGCGGATGAAGCAACGCGTGCGTCTTTGGTGGCACGCTCATTGGGCGAAGGTTTTGCAGCTTTTTCAGTCGCGCGCAGTTTTCTGGATAAGTTGGAAGATAAGCGTTTATCCCACGTTGAAGAATTCACTACGGACATTGAAAATAGTAGCGACTCTATTGCACATCAACTTATGGTTTTATTAGTAGTAGGAACTTTATCCACATTGGCCGCTGCTTTTTTTCTTCCCTTGTTAGTGACAGTTCCGCTACAACGAATTAGCGACCGCATTAAAAATATTGCAGCGGGTGATGGCGATCTTACGATAAGAATTCACATTGACCGCGAGGATGAATTAGGCGAGTTAGCAAATTACGTAAATCGCTTTATGGACCAACTGCAAACCCTTATTAGCGATGTACGTAGCAACACTAACGAGGTATCCCACGCGGCTGAAGAATTATTGATTATTTCCAGTAAAGGACAACGTGCGGCCGGCGAGCAATTTACTGCCATTACTATGGTTGTTACTGCGGTAAATGAGTTGACCATGGCTATTCAAGAGGTGGCACGCAATACAAGTAATACGGCGCAAAGTACCAAGGACGCGAATCGCATTACGGAACAGGGGCAAGACCGAATTCGGTTGGCGGTGAATCACGTACAGCAACTATTCACTCATGTCACGGAAACAGCCGCAGCCATGATAAAACTTGAGGATGACGCACAGAATGTGACATCCGTGATCGATGTGATTCGCAGTGTAGCTGAACAAACGAATTTGCTCGCCCTTAACGCGGCAATTGAAGCTGCGAGAGCAGGCGAACAGGGCCGTGGATTTGCCGTGGTAGCAGATGAAGTGCGTACCTTGGCGAGCCGCACGCAGCAATCCACTGCGGATATCCAGGGAATGTTAGGTCAGTTACAGCAGGGCGTGCAAAAAGCGGTGGATGGAATGAATTCCAGCGCGGCTATGACTAAAGAGGCAGTTGATTCAGCAGGCGATGTAGGACAATCCCTTTCTGGAATCGGCGTTGCCGTTCAGGAAATTACGAATATGGCGATCCAGATTGCCACAGCCGTGGAAGAACAGAGCAGCGTAACGGCGGAGATTGATAGGAATTTAGTAGAGATAAATCAGCTGGCGCAGACAACCTCTGATGGAGCCTCCTACACCGCCGACGCTAGCCAAAAATTGAGTCAGTTGTCGGCTAGTCTCAGAGACAATTTGAGACGCTTCAAAGTGTAAACCTATGCCTGATTTAGTCTTACATCTAGATCGGTAATTGAGTTGTGTATTTGATTTGTTTAAGGGAGAACGTGGAGTGAATGCTGCCTACGTTAGGCAGTTTTAGTAAGGTCTTTCGCAGCAGTTGCTCATAATCTTCAACGCTGTTAGTGACTATTTGCAACACATAATCTTTGTCGCCGCTGGTTGAGTAGCACTCAACAATTTCGGGAATTGATTGCACCGTCGCTTCGAAAGCGCTAAGGGCTTCTTCGTCGTGGTTCTTAGCTGTTACAAATGCGTGTACTCGCACTCCCAAGTCAATTTTTTTAGCATCTAACAGTGTGACTTTTCCGCGAATAACGCCCTCAGTCTCCAGGCGTTTCAGTCGTCTCCAACACGGCGTATGTGACAATCCAATCAAGTTGCCCAAGTCTGCCATTGAGAAATCGGCGTTCTCTTGAAGCGCGCGCAGAATTTTGCGGTCGTAATCGTCAAGTTCAACTTTGGTAGCCATAAGAAACGCCCTTGTAATTGTTTGAATTCCACGAATTCTAGGATGAAAAATCAGCTAACACAATCTGAATAGGATAATTTGGAACAGGAAAGCGCATTTTAGTGGTTAGATATTGCTCCATTTGGTAATTTTCGCGACCTTAATCGTTGCAGCCGCTGATCCTGATCTTCGCCATATGGCCTGAGGTTGTGATTGGGCGCTCGGCCGTGTATCGTAACGCCTTTTTTACCGGCACTTTTTTGTGCGTGTGTTGGCATTTATAAGTAGCTAAGCGCTAATAAAAAATGGCTCTTGAGCTGAATAATTTTGAGGAGCAATCCGTAATGAGAGTGATTTTGTTAGGCGCACCTGGTGCAGGCAAGGGTACCCAGGCGCAACTAATTATGGAGAAGTTTGGTATTCCGCAAATTTCTACCGGCGATATGTTGCGCGCTGCCGTAAAGGCAGGCACCCCTTTGGGTTTGCAGGCAAAAGATATTATGGAAGCGGGTGGCCTCGTCTCGGATGATTTAATTATCGCCTTGGTTAAAGAGCGTATCCTTCAAAGTGATTGCAACAACGGTTTCTTATTCGATGGTTTTCCGCGCACTATTCCGCAAGCTGAAGCTTTACTAGACGCAGGCGTACATATTGATCATGTCATTGAGATTGATGTTGCTGATGAAGAAATTGTGGCGCGTTTAAGTGGGCGTCGTGTACATGAGGCTTCGGGTCGTATTTACCATGTTTTGCACAATGCTCCGAAAGTTACGGGTCACGACGATATCACTGGTGAACCTTTAATCCAACGCCCGGACGATCAAGAAGAAACCGTGCGTAAGCGCTTAAATGTTTATCACGCGCAAACCAAACCATTGGTTGGTTTTTATCAAGACCTAGCCTCCACTGGCAAAAAAGGTGCACCTGTTTACACGCGTATAGACGGTGTAGGTAGTGTGGACTCCATTCGTAAACAGTTGCTTTCTGTATTGAGCTAATTTTTACATAGATGTAAAAAAATAGGCTCTCAGTGAGCCTATTTTTTTATCGCCGTTTTCTAAAACTTGAAAGGTTGGAGCGACTAGGTTTTCATGACTAAAATTTTAGCGCTGGATGCTTCGACCGACGCATGCTCTGTCGCAATTCATATTGATGGCAGCGAGAGCCATATTTTTGAGTTGGCCGCAAAAAGTCATACACAACGTTTATTGCCGATGGTGGATGAAATTTTGTCTGCGGCGAATTGCGGCTTGGAAGAATTGGATGCTATAGCTTTTGGTCGCGGCCC
>Ga0247739_10000257_pt1 | contig 18533 bp, 16 predicted proteins | sample UWRJL058202B2_FD_180943 | JGI IMG/M metagenome (GOLD analysis project Ga0247739, IMG submission 180943) | Plant litter microbial communities from Arlington Agricultural Research Station in Wisconsin, United States - UWRJ-L058-202B-2 | ecosystem: Environmental > Terrestrial > Plant litter >...
GCGACGGGCTCGACCGGCTCGACGGCGGGCGTGACAACCTCAGCGGCATCCTCTTCGACGATTGGATCAGTCGGTGCGGGGTCGCCGGGCTCTTCCACCTGACCGGTCGTCTCCTGGCCAACCACCCCTGGCGGCGCAATAACGGAGACGATCTGGTCGAACGCGTCTTGCGCGCCCTGGGGAAGCAGCCCGGCTGACCCGGCACCTGCTACGGCTGCAGCACCCGAAGCTGCACCCAAGATGATTGTCACCGTGACGCCCAGACCGAACAGACCCTTGACTGTTCGACCGGTGCCGGCGGCGGGGCTGCTGGTCGCATCATCCACTTGCATGGTGATCGGCGACGCAGACAGATCCAACCTCTCGGCAAGAACTGCCGACGGACGAGGCGCGTTACCCAAAATCGCGCTCCGATACTCCGTGAGCAGGTCCGCCAACTCATTCAGGTCGGGGCGTGCAGGCACGCGCCCGTGCGCGAGCTCGAAAGCGTCGCTGTCTGAAATCCGTGTAGTGGTCATCTCATACTGGTAATCGCTCGAGGGCGGCAAAAGGGTACGGGTTGGTGGAAACTTTTTTCCGGAGAGATTCGAGAGCCCGCCGTTGCAGGGCTTTGACCGCGCCGGGGCGCTTGCCGAGCACCTCGGCGATCTGCTCGACGGTCAGGTCGGAGACGATGCGCAGCATCATCACGTTGCGCTGGTCGACCGGCAGGCTGTCGAGCAGTGATTGAACGGATGCCTCGGAGAAACGCTCGGCCGCGTCATCCTCAGCGCTGGGCTGCGAACGCACATCGTGCTCGGGCACCCATTCGACGGCCTCGCCGCGACGGCCGCGCTGGCGCATCTCGTCCACCAGGCGGCGGTACGCGATGGAGAAGATGAAGGAGCGGAACTCCGACTCGGTTCCGGTGAAGCTCTTTAGCTGCTCGAACACCGCGAGGAACACGTCGCTGGCCAGGTCCTCAGGGTCGCGCGCGCCGCGGCCGCGGGCGAAGCCGGCGACGGACGGCGAGTACTCGCGCCACAACGTGGTCGTGGCCCAGGGCGCGCCGCACTGCGCTGCTGCCAGCACGGTCTCGAAGGGCACGCCCACGGCCTGCACCTTGCCAGTTATCCCCACCCTTTGAGGTTATGGGCGCACTGATATACCGGAAGCCCCCAGTAGGGGAGGGATCGGCGGTCCGCCGCAGACGAATTCCTCAGCTTCTCTGGCTGCTCAACTTCCTCTGAGCAATTTCGAACGTCTGCCCTTTTTCATAGGTGCCAGTCACGAAGTCGTCAATCGAGTGATAGCTAGCTTCAGCCACTCGCCCTACGCCCGACACCGCGTCTCGCCCGAAGACTTTGAATCGCACGAAGTGGTTGTCCTCTTCGGTAAAGACTTCGGAGGGATCAAGACGTGCTGCGACTCGGTACGCGTTCGAGTCGTCCCCTCCGCGACGTTTGCCGGCAAGGAGAACTGGGGGCTGGGCCGTGAGCGGGACGCGGAAGCGCGTATAGGTGATACCCCGCGGTCCCACCCGCGGGCGAAGGACATCAAGCTGGAACCTGAGATCGATTAGGTCCCGGGAAGCCGAATTGAGGATCTTGAACCGAACCAGTCCCGCCTTTGGGTCCCAGCTGGCTTTGGGCGCGATCCGGACGCGCGGTCGGATCAGGCGGAAAACGAGGAACCAGACCAACGACGCGCAAAGACCCCCGACCAGACCCGTCCAGATCGCATCCCAAACGCTCACGAGCTCTCCTCTTCGTCGTCATCAGCAGACCAACCCTGTGGCCTACTCAAAGGAGGAAGAGCGGGAACGTCAGACGAAGCGGGCATCACATGTCTTCCTTGCTTCTTACTCTGAGGAGCCCATGAACTGCCGCCTTCTTCTTCATCGTCATCGTGAAGGATCAGCCCCAGGAGCGAAGCGAAGGTGGACCCACTCAGCCAGAGTGGGCGGTGGAGCGCGAAGTCCGTCATTCCTCTTCCTCTTCCTCTTCCTCTTCCTCTTCGTCTCCTTCGGTCCAGTCGCCAGTCGCATCTGAGCGAATCGAGGTAGCAGTCTGGAACCGCTGTGAAAGCGAACCTTTCGACGTCTTTCGGCCTTTTGGGTTCCACAAGGCGGTGCCGGCGTCCCCTTCTTCCTCTTCTTCTTCCTCCTCGCGCAGGATGAGGCCACGGGCCACTTCAGCGAGCGAAGGCCACACAAAGCCGGTCCAGGAAAGTGACAAAGTATTCACGATCACGTTCATACCAGAACGGCGGCTCTTCCAGGGAACGCCACGGAGAGGACCGCGCGGCGGAAGACCTCCACCTCTAGAAGGATCGATTGGGAGCTAAACCGGGACGGTACCTGGTCCCTCCGCAGACGGCCAGTACCGCCGCCGCAGTACAGCCCGCTCAACGAACGTCCACACCGTGGTCGTAGCCAGGTACACCGCAGCAGCCAGCGGCACGACGGCCGCGAACGGAATCGTCAGGAACGGCAACCAGCTCATGACGCTCAGTGTCCGCGATTGCTCGAGCGCCAGCCGCAAAGTGGTGCGTCGCGTCATCCATGCCACCACTCCCATCACGGCGAACAACCCGAGGAACACGAGCACCCCGGGCCAGCCCGCCCCGAACACGGGCGTTCCGAGGGCGACGTCGCCGAGGCTCTCCCCCAGCAGGGCGTTCGCGTGCTCGCCGATCTGCGTGCGGATGAACAGCGTGTACACGACCGAGATCACCGGCAGCTGCAGCAGCGCGGGCAGGAACCCGGCGAACGGCGACACGTTCTCCGCCTTGTAGAGCGCCATGGTCTTCTGCTGCAGCAGCTCGGGCTTGCCCTTGTACTTGCGCTGCAGCGCCTGCAGCTTGGGCGCGATGCGTCGGCGCGCCCACTCGGCTTTCACCTGGGAGATGCCGACCGGGATGAGCACCGTCCGCACGATCATCGTCAGCGCGACGATGGCGAGCGCGGCGCTGGAGCCGCCGGCGAACGGGGTGATCAGTGTTGCGATGCCCTCGACGAGCGCGTACGCGCCCTCGAGAACGGCCCTGATGGGGGCGAACGAGAATGGGTCCATTGTGTAGTCCTTCGATTGGGGTGACGGATGGCTCTTGGCCACGTCGTCCCCTCGAGGGCTACGCGGCCTGGGTCACTCCACCCGGTGCCCGTGCACGCGTGCGACCAGCGGTGTCAGGATGACTCGGCTCCGGCACCTCGTACGCGGCCTGCCGGCGCTGCTCGGCTTGGGCACCGCTGCTCACCGTGGTGCTCTGCGCGTTCACGAGTACGGCGACGATCGCGGACGCGAGGACCGCGGTGGCGATCACGGCGGCGACCGTCGCGAGGCTGCCCGTCTGCGCCACGGCGAGCGCGAGGAGCAGCGCTGTTGCGTAGGCGTAGAGGCGGGCGGGGGTCATGGATCGATCGTATCTGCTGGTCACCGACGCCAGGTTCCGGCTTATGCGAGATTTGCACCGATAAATACCGAATTGGAATCGTTTTCAATGCTGGCGCGAGTCGATGGGACATATGGTGGTCCCACCCGCTGCGACTAGGTATCCAGTAGATGCTTCCACGATCCGAAATGCGCCTGCATTTGTTCATCTGGAATCGCTCGCCGTCGCCGCTTTTACTTCCTAATGCCGAGGACGTTCAATGAAGATTGCTTGCCTAGAGATCGCCAACTTCCGAAAACTGAAGCTTGTTCGGATCGATCTCCGGCCGGATACCACGGTCTTGGTTGGCGCCAACAACAGTGGCAAGACCACCGCCATGGATGCGCTACGGCAATTCCTAGTGGGTCAGCCTTTCGCCCTGACGGACTTTACAATCTCTGACGTGCCCGCCATCCGGAAGATCGGCGCGGAGTGGGAGGCAAGAGAGGCAGAAGCAACTGCGGGCGATGCTCGAACTCCGTCTGACGATCTAGCCCAATGGACCCCGCTTCTTCCGACGTTGGACCTTTGGATTGAGTCGGCGGAAGCCGACCTGTACATGGCGTCCCAGTTGCTACCGCTGCTTGATGAGTACTCCGGCGCAGTCGGCCTTCGGCTCCGCCTGCAGCCGCGCGATATCGAGGCACTCCGCAGGACCTATTTGCGCGTCAAGACAGAAGCCGACAGGACGCTCGAGTCCGACGTCCTGGCTGAGGGCGAGCTGAAGGCCAAGCTGTGGCCGGTCGACCTAGCGGACTACCTGGAAAGCGAATTGAGCAGTTCCTTCGAATTGAAACTTTACAAGCTCGATCCCGCCCGAATATCTCCTTCCCTTGCCCTGACGGATTTCGACGCTGTTGGTGTAATCCATGGACAGCACGAGCTTCAGGCCATCGACCCTGATGAAGAACCCTTAGCGATGTCAGTTCTGAAAAGGTTGGTCCGGGTCGACTTTGTCAATGCGCAACGCGGGCTGGGTGCCGACGGTGCATCCAGCCGTCTATCGGAACAGGTTGCGGAATTCTATGAACGTCACTTAGATCCCGGCAAAAGGCCCGGGACAGAAGACCTGGTTGCGATTCGGACTACTCAGCAGGCGGCCTTTACTTTCGACACTCGACTCGAAAGCCTATTCAAGGACTCCCTCGATGAGATTGCCTCGATGGGATATCCCGGCAGCAGCAATCCCAGCGTGGTAATTCGGACCAAGTTACAACTAGCAGACGGCCTTCGCCATGACTCGGTTCTTCGGTACCGACTTGCATCCGAGTCGGAGATTCCCCTCGAACTTCCTGAGGGCATGAACGGCCTCGGCTACCAAAACCTGGTGCTCATGATATTCAGCCTGATCAGCTTCCGAAAGTCGCGGATGAAGCCAGATCGAAACGCTCCCGTGAACGACCAGGCCGAGGAAATTCGCCCACTCCATCTCGTACTGATCGAGGAACCCGAAGCTCATCTCCATGCGCAGGTTCAGCAGGTCTTCATCAAACGTGCCTACTCAACGCTGACAAAAGGTGCGCCCAATCCCGGGCTCTCGACGCAACTGGTGGTGAGTACCCATTCAAGTCACATCGCTCATGAGATCAACTTTGAGAATATCCGGTACTTCCGCCGGATCCCTGCCACGGAGGGGGTCGTACCTCTTTCCGTTGTAGAGAACCTCACCAACACCTTCGGCGAAGATGACGAGACCGAACGCTTCGTCAAGCGCTACGTTCGCCTGAATCACTGCAACGTGCTGTTCGCAGATGCGTTAATCGTGGTCGAGGGCGCCGCCGAAACGCTCTTGGTACCGGAGTTTGTGCGCGCGTCCTTCGATCGGATCGCTCAGACGTACGTGGAGTACCTAGAGATCGGCGGGGCGCACGCCCACAGGCTTCGCCCGCTGTTGGACGTCCTTCAGATCCCCACCTTGGTCATCACCGATATCGACGCGAGAGACGCGAACGGAAAGGTGCGGCCTACGCTGGGCGCGGGACACGTCACGACAAACTCAACGATCTTGAGTTGGCTCGCTGCCCCGGCGGGCATTGACGACTTGGTCAATCTGGGAGACGACGAAAAAATTCTGAAGGTAGCCGGTCTCGAAATGACAAGGTTCGCCTATCAGACGTCGGTCTTGGTCGAGCTAAATGATTCGCAAGAGCACATCATTCCCAGCACCTTCGAGGATGCGCTCGTGTTGTCGAACACTGAGACCTTCTCAGGCATGAGCGGAACGGGACTTGTTAAGAAGTTCGCGGATGCCCTCAACGCTGCCGAGGCGACTCCCCGTTCCGTCGCAACACAGATCTTCGATGACCTCAAGACTGGGAGCAAAGCCGAGTTCGCGCTTGAGGTACTTATGCAACAGACCGACCTGTCAGCCATCCAGCCGCCCACCTACATTCAGGATGGCTTGGCTTGGCTAGAATCGCGGGTCAGCACTCTCGACCTCGTTGGGCACCCGCTGCAGGCGCTACAGCCCGAAGAGGTAGAGGTCGTGCTATGAGTCCAACTGCGGACGAGGAAATCCAGGAGATTCTCTCGACCCCCACCTCGGCAAGCTTCTTTTTATACGCGGGAGCGGGTTCGGGTAAGACAGCAACGCTGATCCGCAGTCTGGCCGTCGCGCGCGACGCGCTCGGGGACGCATTCCGTTCGACAAGCAAGTCCGTTGCAGTAATCACTTACACGAACGCTGCGAGCAATGAGATCAAAGAGAGACTCGGATACGACACGTTCGGCACCGTCGCGACGATTCATTCATTTGCGTGGCAAATGGTTCACACCTTCACTAAAGACTTAGCGGGTTGGCTAAGAGAGGACTTGAAGGACCGGATTGCCTCGCTCCAGGCCGATGAATCGCGAGGTCGAAGTGGCACCAAAGCGAGCGCTGACCGGCTACGAAGGATCGCTCGGGCCGAAGCCAGACTTGTCGCGCTTCCGAACGTAAGACATTTTGCGTACAGCCCAGACCAGACGCGTCCCTTGCGCGGCGGCCTGTCCCATTCGGAGGTGTTGGGCGCATTCGCACACTTCCTTCGCGAGAAGTCCGTATTTCAAAGCATATTTATTGGCAAGTTCCCGATCGTGTTGATCGACGAAGTTCAAGACACCAACAAGTTAGTCATATCGGCTCTTCTGCACCTTCAGACGCTTAGAAGCGAGCAGTTCACGTTAGGTCTATTCGGTGACACGATGCAGCGGATCTATCCTGACGGTGATCCGAATCTCGAGGGGTCTGTGCCCGAGAACTGGGCGAAACCCGAGAAGACGGTGAACTACCGTTCCGGCATCAGAATCGTCGAACTCAGCAACAAGATCCGTTCGGCAGTCGACGATCGGACACAGGAACCTGCCCCCCGCGCGATCGATGGCGTCGTCAGGCTTTTCCTCATCGACGACGGCGCGGAGGACAAGTCTGGAATCGAGGCCGGGGTTCGCGAGCACATGCGGGTTGCAGCATCCGACGAAGGGTGGGCGGCGGGGACGGGCGTGAAGACGCTAATTCTGGAGCATGCAATGGCGGCCAAGCGGTATGGATTCTCGGCGTTTCTTGCCGCATTCAGCCAAGACCCTGCCCTACGAACGTCGATGATGAGCGGTCAATCTCTTGGCACCGGACCCGCAGTTCAGTTGGGACAACAAGTCGTTCCACTAATCAAGGCACTGCGAGCAAGGGACAACCACCTAGCGGACCGCGTACTCCGCAAATACTCCCCGCTGATGGATCGAACCTTCGATAGGGATAGCTTTCGGCTAGCTCGCGATTCAGGGGCAGCAGTACGCGAGGCAGCGCGGACGTTAACTGGGCTCGTGACCGAGGGTGACCCGAGTTTGAGAAGCGTCCTGCAGCTGCTCCGGGAAAGTCAACTGCTAGTGCTTCCAGACGTCATCGACGATCTGCTAGAAATCGAAAACCAGAACGACCTAGCGGACGACTCATTGGAGGGAGAGCAGCGCGCCTGGTCCGCCGCAATGGACGTTGGATTCGAAGAGTTTTTGCGCTATTTCGAGTACATCACTGGTGACTCCCCATTTGACACACACCAGGGTGTTAAAGGATTGGAGTTTGAGCGGGTCATGGTGATTCTCAATGACGCCGACGCCGGTGGCTTCAGCTTTAGCTACAACAAGTTATTTGACGCGGCTGCAACCCAAAATCGTACCGAAGCCAGTGACGATGCCGTCTCGCGAACCCGACGGCTCTTTTATGTTGCTTGCACAAGAGCACGCTCAAGCCTCGCTGTCGTGCTGTACACGCCAAGAATTGATGAGAGCAGAATAAGCGCCCTGAACGCTGGTTGGTTCAGCGCCGAGGAGATAGTCGCCGAGAGCGATCTCTAGCACTAGCACCAACGGCGAGAGAACGTTTGTCCGGCGGCGCGACTCAGCAGGGAACAAGGTCAATAGCGACCTCAGGATGGCAGACAATTGGGCCTGGGAACTGGATCTCAGAAGTACCGAGGGTATGACCTGAGAACTTCGTTCAAATCCGCGATGTGCTGATTGAACTCTGATTCGTTGTCGTCGCGAAGACCCCACGCTGCGCGATCGCCCCGCTCCCTAAAATCGACGGCCATCAAGGGCTCGCGTTCGTTCCCCCAGGTCCACATCTGTTCACCGACGTACTCTCCTGAGAGAGGCTGATCCCAGGTTTCCGCGGTCTTGCCGAACTCGTAGGCAAGCGCGGCCCGATACTCCGCTCGTTTGTGGAGCAAGTCGTAGTCTTCGTCACCAAGGATCGGAGCCACAAGGTCAGCCAAGTCCTCACGCACGAATCTGCTGGCAGGGTAGACCCACTTCCGCCCGCCCGCTCGAGGGAGCTTGTTTAGTTGGTCGTGCTCGGTCACTGTCCACGGGTGCAGCACCGCCCAAGCTGGCCTCGCCCTACCGGAATCCTCACGGGGAGTCGCCCACGTGGCTTCCTGCATGATTCGTCGAGCCACATCCTCGTGACCTGCCAAGAGCGCTGCCTCTGTGGCCGCGCGCATCATGAGAAGTGCAGGATAGTGCAGGTAGCGACTCCACCAAGCACTGATGGTGTCGCTCCTCCGAATGGCCATGGAGCGCTGAAGAACCTGCACCCAGAGTTCAGTGTGCTGCCGGTCACGGTCCAGATAGATTCCCGTTGTGTAAAGCTGGATTAGGGTGGCGGACTGGTCGCGGAGGCTAGCGAGCCCTGCCTCCACAGCCTCCCAGTCCGCAGGTTGTCCCGTCGCGACGAGTTCGGCGGTGAACGCCGACAACTTCCTAAGTTCCGCCTCGAACAGTTCGCGCACCTCGATATGGCGGGGGGGGTCCGGGAGTGCCTTCTTCAGTCGAGCGAGTGCCATGTTCGTCGAATCCGGTGAAGCTGCCATGGACTCAAGAGCATGCACTCGCTCTAACAGATCAGGGAAGATCTCGTCCGCGGTCGTACCTTCGACGAGGACGGCTCCAGACCTGGACAGAACGCGCTTGGCCACCTCGCCGGGCGCAGACTTTGCAACCCAGAACAACGGATAGCGACGATTGGCGTTGGCTTCAAGGGCCCTGACCAATGCGGGATCCCATTCGCCGGACCACCCACTGATGATCAGACCGTACTCGTCAAAGATTCTTCCTAGTAGCGACTTCGTGCTTTTGGGGTAGGCGCTTAGCTCGTCCACCGTGTTTCTTTGGTCGAGGTTGGTGTAGTCGCCGTGAAGCTTGACGATGGTGCACTGCATATGTTGTAGCGGCTCCATTCCCGCGATCGCCGAGTCAGTCGAGATGACTTGGACGCTGACTCCCTCGGCTTCGATAGCGCGTTCCAGGAGGTGGTCAAAGTTGGTTGTCACTATGACGCGAATAAAGCCCGAACGGACGAGTTGGGCAATCGCGCGGTGAGCGGCGCTCGGCACCTTGAGTTCGTTCTCACGGTCCTCGTCGGACGGCTCAAAGAACCCAGCGAGCAGCGCTCGCCTAGCGGCCCGAGTCTGGCCGAGACGTTCCAGGATGCTCGAGTACCCGAGAGGCTTGCCATCGCCGTTGGCCGTCCACCACGTTTCGGCGTCAAAATTCGGGGCAAGGGTCTCGCCCGACGCCACCGCGATACGGCGGACGAGTGAATCGACCACCCCCCACCCGGTGGGCACCCCCGCGCCGGTGGACACTCCAGACCCGACGAGCAGCGCGTAAACGCCAGGCTGGCTCTCTAGCGCCGTCGCGAGGCGTACACGTGGGTCAAGGTCAGCCGCCATTGCACCAAGATAGCGACAGCCACCGACCCAGCCGGACAAGCCCGGAACCCCACCCTTACGAGATCATTATGGGGGCGTTTTCGATGAGGCGCAGGAACGGATCGCTCACCTCGTCTGCATGGACTACTGCGCAGCCCGCTCTAACACCAGCTCGCGCACGCGCGCGGCATCCGCGGTGCCCTTCATCGCCTTCATGACCGCACCGATCACGGCACCGGCGGCCTGCACCTTGCCCTCACGGATCTTCTCGAGCACATCGGGCTGAGCCGCCAGGGCTTCGTCGATCGCGGCGATGAGGGCGGTGTCATCCGACACGACGGCAAGACCACGCGACTTCATGACCTCGCCTGGAGCGCCTTCGCCGGCGATGACTCCCTCGAGAACCTGGCGGGCCAGGCGGTCGGTGAGCTCGCCGTTCTCGATCATCGCGACGAGCTCGGAGACGTGCAGCGGGGTGACGAGGGTTGCGGCATCCACGGAGCGTTCGTTGGCGACGCGGGCGATCTCGCCGGTCCACCACTTGCGGGCCTGGGCGGGTGCGGCGCCGGCGGCCACCGTCTCCTCCACCTCGACGAGAAGGCCGGAGTTCACCACATCCTGGAATTCCTGGTCCGTGAAGCTCCACGCCTGCTGCAGTCTTTTCTTACGCAGGGCCGGGGCCTCGGGGAGCGCAGCGCGCAGTTCCTCGATCAGCTCCAGGGACGGCTCGACGGGGAGGAGGTCAGGCTCGGGGAAGTAGCGGTAGTCATCGGCGTCGCTCTTGGGGCGTCCGGCGGAGGTCTGGCCGGTGTCCTCGTGCCAGTGGCGGGTCTCCTGGATGATCGTTCCGCCGGCGTGCAGGATGGCGGCCTGGCGCTGGATCTCGTAGCGGATCGCGCGCTCGACGGAGCGCAGGGAGTTCACGTTCTTCGTCTCGGTACGTGTGCCGAGCTTGCCGGAACCGCGGGGCGAGAGCGAGATGTTGGCGTCGCAGCGGAGGTTGCCGCGCTCCATCTTCGCTTCGGAGATGCCGAGCGCGACGACGATGTCACGGATGGCGGAAACATACGCCTTGGCGAGCTCGGGGGCATCCCCCTCGGCTCCGGTGATCATCTTCGTGACGATCTCCACCAGCGGAACGCCCGCGCGGTTGTAGTCGACCAGCGAGTACTCGGCGCCCTGGATGCGGCCGGTCGCACCACCCACGTGGGTGAGCTTGCCGGCGTCCTCCTCCATGTGAGCGCGTTCGATCTCGATGGTGAACTGCTTGCCGTTGGCCAGCTCGACCTCGACCTTGCCGTCGAAGGCGATCGGTTCGTCGAACTGGCTGATCTGGTAGTTCTTGGCGAGGTCGGGGTAGAAGTAGTTCTTGCGGGCGAAGCGGCTGGATGGCGCTATCGAACAGCCGAGCGCCAGCCCGAGTGAGATCGAGTACTTGATCGCCTGCTCGTTCACGACGGGGAGGGATCCGGGCAGTCCGAGATCCACGGGAGTGATCGTGGTGTTCGGCTCGTGCGGCACGTTGCCGAGCGCGGCGGGGTTGGGGGCATCCGAGAACATCTTCGTCTGCGTGTTCAACTCGACATGCACCTCGAAGCCGAGCACCGGCTCGAACAGCTCGAGGGCCTGGTCGTAGTCCATCAGATCTGCTTTAGCCACCCGATGATTCTACGGGGGCGGGCATGGCGGCTGCCGTCGGGGGTGCGGCGGCTCGGGCATCCTTCTCGCTCTGCACCAGCACGATGCCGGCGAGGATCAGCACTCCCCCGAGCAACTGCGTGAGGGTCAGCGTCTCGCCGAGCAGCACCCACGCGAACAGGGTCGCGAACACCACCTCAAGCAGGCCGACGAACGACATGATGCGCGAGCCGAGCATCCCGGTAGCGGCGATGCTTGCGGCGTAGGCGATCGCGGTTGCCACGATCCCGACGATGCCGAGCGGCACCCACCACGGAACCACGCCGCCGAGCAGCGGAACGTCCGTGAACGCCATGTCGAAGGGGATGACGCGGATGCCCCCCAGCGCGAACAGCGCGAGTGCCCCGCCCAGCAGACCCGACCAGGCGAGGGCGACGGGTGGCAGACCCTCGCTGGGGCGAGCCGCGATCAGGTAGTAGGTCGCGGCGCCGATCGCCGCGAGGAGGGCGAAGACGACGCCGGAGGGGTCCACGGCGGCGAGGCTGGCCGGACCGACGACCAGCACGAGCCCGGCAACGGCCGCGACCGAACCGAGTAATACGACGACCTTCGGGACGCGGCGCGTGGTCGCCCAGGCGAAGCCCACCAGCAGTACCGGAGCGAGGTACTCGATGAGGATGGCGGAGCCGACGGGCATCCTCTCGATCGCCAGGAAGTAGGCGAGCTGGGTGCCGGCGACGCCGATGAGGGCCATGGCGGCGATGCGTCCGCGGGCGGCCCAGAGGGTTTTCCAGTTCTTGTGGAGCGCGGCCAGGGCGAAGGGAGTGAGCACGATCGCGGCGATCAGCGTGCGGAATGCGACTGCGGCGGCGGGGCTCCAGCCGGCCTCGAGAACCGGCTTCACGAACGCGCCGGAGGAGCCGAAGGCGAGGGAGGCGAGGACGCCGATTGTGATGCCGCGTTTCATGCGCTTGTTCGCCTCTTCTTTCCCGGCGCTTCTTCTCCGGCTGGCTCGACGGTACGCTGGTCGAGAATAAGGAGTCAAATTGCATTTTGCCCCTGACACTTCGGACACGCTCGAGTTCGTCGTCGCGCTGTGCAACACGTCTGCCGGGGCGTCGCGCTCTGGGCTGGAGGAGCTGTCGTCGCCTGCTGCGCTTACCGCGCTTCTGGTCCTCCACAGCTACTCGGGGCGGTTCGATCGTGACAAGTCTGAGCTTCTTGACGTGCTGGCGACTCGATCTCTCTTACGCTCGGTCTGGACGTCCTCCCGCGACGCGGCCGTGGCATCCGTCAACAAAATGCTGCGGGATGCGGCGGCTCTCCCCTACCTGCTCAAGCACGACCACTTCGACTGGCACCTGCACGCGACGCCGGTCGACGCGCCGCTCGCAGAGCGCATCCGCGTGGAGGCGGCGATGGCACTGATCGACGTGATCCGCTCGGACGAGATGGGCAGGATGCGCGTCTGCGCCGCCCCGGACTGCGACGGCCTGCTGCTGGACCTGTCGCGCAACGGGTCCAAGCAGTACTGCAGCGTGCGGTGCGGGAACCGGGTGAACCAGGTCGCCTGGCGGGGTCGGGCGTAGCGTCGTCTTACCTTCCCGCTCCTGCGCTTTTCCCCCGCTCGTCTCCTCTCCTCTGTCTCGCCTCCTTTTGGCTCCTCTCCTCCACACCCGGCTCGCCCACGACTTATCCACTACTTCGCGGATTCACTAGAACATACGTTCGAATCCTGCGAAAATGGTTTCATGAACTTCCCGACCGACACCTACTCCGCCATCGCGGACGTGTCGGCCACCCCTGCCTCCCTCACCGACCCCGCGCTCCTCGAAGCGCAGCGCGTACTCGCCGACCTCCGACGCCACGTGGATGCTGCGGCCGCCCGCATCGCCGCCGAGATCGCCCACCGCTCGCGCCGCGAACTCGGCTACGACGGCCTCGCCCAGCGCCTCGGCGCCCGCACCCCCGAACTGCTCGTGCAGCAGGTCACCGGTGCGACGGCGCGGGAGGCACAGACACTGGTACGCGTCGGCAGTTCGTTGGCGCCCTCCGATCCGGCTACCGTTCCCGCCTGGCTCCGGGCCGTCTCCGCGGCAGTCGTCTCCGGCCGTCTCTCCCTCGACGCCGCGGACGCCATCCGGGCCGGTCTCGGCACGCCGTCCGAGTCGGTGTCGGCCGACTCCCTCATCACGGTCGCCGACGCGCTCATCGCCCTCGCGGCGTCCCTCCCCGTCGAGCGCCTCGCCGCCCGCGCACGACAACTCCGCGACGAACTCGACTCCGCCGGAGTCGCCCAGCGCGAGCAGCACCTCCGTGACCAGCGGTACCTCCGCCTGACCCAACAGGGCGACGGGATGACGCGGCTCTCCGGCCTGCTCGACCCCGAGTCCGCGGCGATCGTCGTCGCATCGTTCGACGCGGCCACCTCCCCTCGCCGTGGCGGGCCGCGATTCGTCGACCCCACCGAGGCGGCACGCGCCGATGAACTCGTCGCCGACGAGCGCACGACAGAGCAGATCGCGCTCGACGCCTTCGTCGAGCTGATCCGCATCGGCACGCTCGCGGACGGCGGGACAATACTGGGTAAGCGCAAGCCGTCCGTGAGCGTGCACGTCACCGCCCGCGACCTCAAGGCCCGCAGTGGTGCCGCCCACATCGATGGACAGGCTTCGGCCATGAGCATCGCGACTGCGGAACGATTCGTCTGCGAGGTCGGAATCGTCTCGATCTTCTTCGACCCTCAGAACCAGGTCGTCAACGTCGGCCGCAACGAGAGACTCTTCACCTACCGGCAACGGGTCGCCCTGATCGCACGCGACGGCGGGTGCCTCTTTCCCGGATGCGAACGATCGCCCGAATGGTGCGAAGCGCATCACATCGACGAGTGGCAACATGGCGGTCGAACAGACCTCGCCCGCGGGGTACTGCTGTGCCGACATCACCACATGCTCGTGCACAATAACGGGTGGAAGGTCATCCTCGAGAACGGGGAGTACGCCGTGGTGCCGCCGGCGTCCATCGACCCGAGCCGCACGCCGATCCCGGCGCCGAGCAAGAGCCCGTTGACGCGACGGGAGGTGGCCGCCGCGAGTTGACCGCAGGCATGGCGACGCAGCACTGTCGCCCGTAACCGGTCGGTGCCACCATGGACCGCATGGCAATCACGTCGATCCAGACCATCACGGTGCTCGTCTCAGACCAGGATCGGGCGCTCGCCTTCTACCGGGCCGGGCTCGGCTTCGAAGTCCGGGCGGACAACGAGTTCGGCGACGCGCGCTGGCTCACCGTCGCACCCGTCGGCGGCCAGACCGAGCTAGTGCTGCACCTGCCCTTCCCGGGGATGACAGCCGGCGCGCTGCAGGGCACCGTGCTCACCACCGACGACATCGACGCCGCCTGCGCGCGACTCACCGAGGTCGGCACACCGGTCGACGGACCCGACGAGGTGCCCTGGGGCCGGCAGGCGACGTTCGCCGATCCCGACGGCAACGGGTTCGTGCTGGTGCAGCACCACGGCGAATGAGGATGCCCGGCCACAAAGGTGAGGGCTAGCCTCGACGGGCAGCGGCGCCGCGGCTACAGCGCGGGCGCCTGCGAGCTCAGCGTGTGACCCCACTGCTCCTCGAGCAGTCGCTCGAGAGTTGCTCCCAGGGAGTAGAGCCGGGCATCCTCACGCGCCGGCGCCATGATCTGGAAGCCGGTCGGCAAGCCGTCCTCAGGGGCGAGACCCATAGGCAGGCTCATGCCGGGCACGCCCGCCAGGTTGGCCGGAATGGTCGTCACGTCGTTGAGGTACATCGCCAGCGGGTCGTCGATCTTCTCGCCGAACTTGAACGCCGTGGTCGGGGCGGCGGGCGAGACGAGCACGTCCGCCTGCTCGAACGCGGAGGCGAAGTCGCGCTGGATGAGCGTGCGGACCTTCTGGGCACTCCCGTAGTACGCGTCGTAGTAGCCGGCGCTGAGCGCGTAGGTTCCGAGGATGATGCGGCGCTTCACCTCGGGACCGAAACCGGCTTCGCGGGTCGCGGCCATGACATCCTCGACGGTGCCCTTGATCCCTGAGCGCATGCCGAAGCGCACCGAGTCGAACTTCGCCAGGTTGCTGGATGCCTCAGCCGGCAGGATCACGTAATAGGCGGCGACCGCGTACTCGAAGTGGGGCGCCGACACCTCGACGATCTCGGCACCGTTCGCGGTGAGCAGCTTGAGCGTCTCGTGGAAGCGCTGCGAGACCCCGGCCTGGAAGCCGGGGCTGTCGAGTTCCTTGACCACGCCGACGCGCAGTCCTTTCAGGGATTCAGCACGGGCGCCGGCACGCGCAGCGTCAGCGAACGACGGCCACGCGTCGCGCAGCGACGTGCTGTCGCGCGGGTCGTGCTTGCCGATCACGTCGTGCAGCAGTCCCGCGTCGAGCACGGTGCGGGTGACCGGGCCGACTTGGTCGAGCGAGCTGGCGAGGGCGATCGCGCCATACCGCGACACTCCCCCGTACGTCGGCTTCACGCCCACAGAACCGGTGACGGCGGCCGGTTGGCGGATCGAGCCACCCGTGTCCGAACCGAGGGCGAGCGGCGCCTCGAAAGCCGCGACCGCCGCAGCGCTGCCACCGCCGGAGCCGCCCGGGATGCGGCCGAAGTCCCACGGGTTCCTGGTCGGGCCGTAGGCGGAGTGCTCCGTGGACGAGCCCATCGCGAACTCGTCCATGTTGGTCTTGCCCAGCGGGATGAGCCCCGCGGCGCGCATCAGGGCGACCGGGGTCGCGTCGTACGGCGGGATCCAGCCCTCGAGGATCTTCGAGCCCGCGGTCGACGGCATGCCGATCGTGCACAGCACGTCCTTGATGGCGACGGGGACGCCAGCGAGCGGACTGAGTTCTGCGCCTGCGGCGCGTTGGGAGTCGATTGCTGCTGCGGTTTCGAGAGCTGCCTTGTTCACGTGCAGGAAGGCATGAAGCTCACCGTCTACGGCGGCAATACGGTCGAGGTGAGCCTGGGTGACCTCGACGGAGGAGACCTCGCCGGACTGCAGCTTGTCGGAGAGCTGGGAGGCGCTGAGGTTGATCAAGCTCACTGCTCCTCCCCCAGGATCGCGCTCACCTTGAAGCGCGAACCGTCGTGCTCCGGCGCGCCCGACAGAGCCTCGGCGGTCGTGAGGGTCGGGCCGGGGACATCTGGCCGGAAGACGTTGACGAGAGGGATCGGGTGGCTGGTGGCCGGGACATCCGGCGTCGCCACCTCGCTCACCTTCGCGACCGAATCAACGATCGCGCCGAGCTCGCCGGTCAGCTTCTGGATCTCGTCGTCGGTCAGTGCGATGCGGGCGAGATTCGCGAGATGCGCCACGACATCGCTGGTGATTTCAGACATGGGACTCCGAGGGATGCTGGTCGGGGGAACCGGTCCAGTCTATTCGGGGCCGCAGGTGGGGTCGGCGCAGCAGGCGGGTGGCGACGTGCCTAGTCGCTAGACAGGCACTCGCTCTCGCCCTGCAGGGTCATGGCCGCCTCGCTCACGCGGAACACCAGCACCTGCCCGAACTCGCTCTCGCCCTGCACCTGGCCCACCGGCCCGATGTCGGTGCGCAGGGTCGCGTAGCCGAGTTCCGACCACGACGCGGTGACGGCGGCGAGGGCATCCCTGGGATCTGCGGGGTCCGCGCTGATGCGCAGCGCCGACCAGCGCTCACCCTCGGTGGCGAACGGGATGAGGCAGCTCCGCGCCGACGGGTCGTCGCTGGTCTCCCAGCTGCCGCCGACGAGCTGCTGTGTCTGCTCGATGACGTCGAAGAACTCGACTTGCGACTGTTCGGGCGCGAGGGCGCTGCCGGGCGAGATCACGCATCCGCCCAGCACGAAGAGCGGGGACGCCAAGGCGCCCACCAGCTTGATCCCCCGTGACAGCACTCGACCCCCATCGCATCTGCGTCCCTGTCACGGTAGCAACGGGCGGGTGGGGGGCTCGCGTCCCAGTACGGGTCGGACCCATCTGGGGGCTAGCGGCGGCGGTGGGTTACAGCTCAGCGCGGGGACACGTACTCGCCCAGGCCGCTGCTGATCAGGGCGAGGTTGCGCAGGGATTCCGTGCCGGGGCTGAAGTACTCGATGTGGAAGAACGACCGCGTCAACGTGTCGCCGGTGATGGGGTCCACTCCCCCGTCGGTGCCGAAGCCACGCGCGCCGTACGATTCCGCGCCCGGATCGCTGCCGAAGAACGCGCTGTTGGGCACCGGGTCCCAGGCGGCTTCGCCGACGTAGACGTTGTGGTTCTTCACGTGCAACTCGTCGACCGACTGCGCCGGGCTGCCGGGCGAGCCGACCACAGCCAGCGCGTCGATGTCGAAGTCGTCTTCGGTCAGGGCCATCAGGGCGGCGGTCGACCCGTAGGAGTGAGCAATCACGGTGACGTACGGCTCATCCGCGCCGCGGATAGCCTGCAGTCCCTCGATTGTCGACGCCAGGGAGTCGCGCGCTTCCTCCGCGTTCTCGATCCCGCCCACGTTGGTGAGGTTAGGGGTGTGGTACCCGATCCACGCCACAGTCGCGACGGTGCTGTCGGTGTCGCCGAACAGTGCCTTCCAGCTGAGCTGCTCGTCGCGGAGGCGAGCCGCAGCATCCGTCCAGTACGTCATCTGGCCCTCGATGGTGAAGAACATGCCGGGCACCATGTAGGTGACGTAGTCCGCCGTGACCAGGTCGCCGACGACGATCGCGGCGCGACCCTGGCCGGTGACGTCGAGGCTGAGCAGGGTGCGGCGGGCGTCGCCCGTCGAGGCGTCGCCCAGCGCACCCGAGATCGACTGCAGCATGTTCAGCTGCTGCTTCGCGTTCTCCACGATCGTGCGGCCGGGTTCGTTCGCGATGGAGAACTCGAGGTCGATGATCGTCGACCCGAGCAGCTGGCGGTTGGCGACATCGCGCACGGCGTACGGGACGCCGTCCAGGTTGCCGACCAACTCCGGGGTGGAGGTGCGCAGGATGTTGCGAGCGTCGAGGCGCATCGAGTCCCACCACACGGCCACGGACTGCGGTGCGGGCGGGGCGGCGAGCACCTCCGCGATGGCGTCCGGGTGCTCGTTCACGTAACCGGGGATCGCCCACGGCTCGAGGCTCGACAACTGCAGGAGCACCAGCGCGCCCTGGCTGCTCTCGCCGAGCGCGGCGTCGGGCTCGGGTCCGATGAAGGGCAGCGGCGCGACGGGCAACGGGAACGGCAAGGCTTCGGGAGCGTGCTCGAGCGAGACCACGATCGAGTGCTGCGCGATTTCGTGCACGCCGAAGGCCTCAGCGACCGGTCC
>Ga0247739_10000258_pt1 | contig 18514 bp, 10 predicted proteins | sample UWRJL058202B2_FD_180943 | JGI IMG/M metagenome (GOLD analysis project Ga0247739, IMG submission 180943) | Plant litter microbial communities from Arlington Agricultural Research Station in Wisconsin, United States - UWRJ-L058-202B-2 | ecosystem: Environmental > Terrestrial > Plant litter >...
GACCATAAAGGACGGAACCACAAAACGCATCACCCAGACCACAGATTATGAAAGTGGTGCTCAATTTGGCTTCAACGAAACAAAGATTGTTTACCGCAGGGATCAAAACCTTTTTGCATGGGACATTGCAAGCGGCATCACCACGCAGCTTACCAATTTTAAACGGGGAACCGCACCAGCAAAAGAGAAAAAAGAAGAAGGGAATAATGCACAAGAAAAGTGGTTGTTCCAAGACCAATTGGCCAATTTCGACATCCTGCGTCAGCGCAAGGCTAAACTGGAACTCACCGATTCGCTCAATAAAAAACTTCGCCCAAAAGAATTAAAAAGCATCTATAATGATGACCAATTGGTGCAAGGATTAGCTATCAGTCCGGATGGCCGTTTTGTTACTTACCGACTTACCAAAATGGGCACGGGCACCAAAACAACGGTCGTTCCAATGTATGTAACAGAAACCGGTTTTACCACCGATATACCCGGCCGCACAAAAGTGGGCGAATCGCTTGGCAGTTCCGCCAGCTACATTTTCGATACCGAAAAGGATACGGTAATTGCCATTAAAACAGATGCATTGCCCGGCATAAAAGACCAGCCAGATTATGTGAAAGATTATCCAACAAAAGACACTGCAAAAAGCAAGAAAGCTACGGCACGCCTGGTAAACATTATGGGAATTAACTGGAGCGAAAAAGGTAACCATGCTTTTGTCGATATCTTTTCGCAAGACAATAAAGACCGCTGGATAATGGTATTGGATGCGGCCACCGGCAAGCTCACATTGGCCGATAGGCAAAGAGACGAAGCTTGGATAGGCGGACCGGGTATCGATGATTTTCGCGGAGCCAAAGGTTGGATAGATGACAATACATTTTGGTTCCAGAGCGAGGCCACGGGATATTCACATTTGTATACATATAATATTGTGACCAATAAAAGAACGCAACTTACCAGCGGTAATTACGAGGTTCAGTCAGCCGATTTATCCAACGATAAAAAATACTTTTACCTCACCACCAACGAAGTGCATCCTGGCGAAAAACAGTTTTATAGAATGGCGGTAACAGGTGGTGCCAAAGAGCGGATTACCACCATGACCGGTGCCAACCAGGTGACAATATCCCCGAACGAAAAACAGATTGCTTACTTGTACTCTTACAGTAATAAGCCTTGGGAATTATATATTCAAAACAATTTGCCCCATACTACGGCACTACAAGTAACCAACAAAGCCCAAAGTGAAGAATTTAAAACCTACGCTTGGCGAGACCCGATCGTAAAAACCTTTAAGGCTAGCGACGGTGCCAACGTGTATGCACGCATATACAAACCTGCCAACCTGAACCCCAACAAGCCCGCCGTTATTTTTGTACATGGCGCTGGATATCTGCAAAATGCCCATAAGTGGTGGAGCAGTTACTTCAGGGAATATATGTTCAATAATTTATTAACAGACCTCGGTTACACCGTGATGGATATCGACTACCGCGGCAGTGCCGGTTATGGCCGTAACTGGCGCACGGGCATCTATCGTTTTATGGGCGGTAAAGATCTGGACGACGAGATAGATGCAGCGCAGTTTCTGGTGGATAGTTTCGGGGTGGATAAAAACCGCATTGGCATGTACGGTGGTTCTTATGGCGGCTTTATGACGTTGATGGCCATGTTTACCAAGCCAGATGTAATAAAGGCTGGTGCTGCATTGCGGCCGGTTACGGATTGGGCCAATTATAACCATGGTTACACATCTAATATATTGAACGAGCCATATAATGATAGCATTGCATATAAAAGAAGTTCTCCCTTCTATTTTGCCAACGGCCTCAAGAACCACCTGCTCATTTGCCATGGCATGATAGATGTGAACGTGCACTACCAGGATGCCGTAAAGCTCGCCCAGCGCCTGATAGAATTAGGCAAAGACAATTGGGAACTCGCCTGCTACCCCATGGAAGACCACGGCTTTGTGGAACCCAGCAGCTGGACGGATGAATACAAACGCATCCTGAAACTTTTCGAAACAAATCTTAAATAATAAATCTTACCAGGCAAATATTTCGAATTTGAGTCTACCTTGTTCGGTCAACGGTGCGGGCTTTCTACGCCAGCGGCGTAACCTATCTGTAGAAATAACGTATGCAACGAGGTGGCCTTGCCCCAGCGGGGCAACCCTCTTGGTGGTTGATTCTTTACCATAAATTTCAACAAACAGGTCTGTTGCAAGGGTTGCCACGCTGGGGCAAAAAACCAGACAATATATATGTTGCTACAGATAGGTTACGCCGCTGGCGTAGAAAGCCGTTGCGGAGATTGAAGGCAGGCACGCATCTACGTCCTCATACCATCGAACAAGGGATTGTTTGTCTTAAATCAGTAAATCTAAAATTATACAAATCATGACCTTATAAATTGGGGTTCGAACCATCTTATTATAAAAATTTATATCCAACACTTTTTAAGCCATTCGGCTATTTCGTTCGATTTTGTATAACATGTTACTGCAATCATTGAAATACATCTGCTAAATCCACCCTCGATTCCTTAAATTCGCCACATGGCCAATAAAGAATCCATCGAGAATTTCCGCCGCAATGTGGTGGACAAATACACAATCTACAACAGCCTTTTTGCAGCGCTCCCTTTTTCTGGCGTAGCCAATGTTGGTAACCTGTTGCCCATCTTTTTGCAACACTGCGTGGACGGATACAAACAAGGCAAAAGCCCTAATGAAATCATCGACCATTTTTTTGCGCAGCAAACCACTGGACTTACCCACGATGAACAACTACAACGTTTATTTAAGTTTGTACAATATATAGAACGGCAGGTGGTGCTCTTCGATGCCATTGAAGATGCCGCTTTCCCAACCGTGAACGATGTGGATGGCCCCGGTAGCCTGAAGAACCTGCTGGCAGAAGCTACTTTTAGCAACAAGAAAGAGGCCCTCAAAAAGAAACTCGAACACTTTAAGATCCGTATCGTGTTAACAGCGCATCCCACGCAGTTCTATCCGGCCACGGTATTGGGTATCATTCACGATATGGCCGAAGCCATCGAGAAAAATGATTTCCATACCATCAACCAATATATCCAGCAGCTGGGGATTACGCCATTTTTCAACAAACAAAAACCTACCCCGTACGACGAAGCGTTGAGCTTGATGTGGTACTTGGAGAATGTGTTTTATCCAAGCATGGGTAGTATCTATAACTTCATCAGCAACGAGATTTTTGATGGTCAGTACGATGGAGACAACAGCTTTGTGGAACTTGGCTTTTGGCCCGGTGGCGACCGTGACGGTAACCCATTTGTAGATGCGGCTACCACGCTTAAAGTAGCGTCTTCGTTACGTACCATTGCCATCCTTTGTTATTATCGGGATATGCGCAAACTCAAGCGCCGCCTTACTTTCCGAGAAGTGGACAAACGCATTGCAGCGCTCGAAAAACTATTGTACGAAAACATTTTCTTGCAAGCCACCTCCCTAAATCTCAACCAAAAATATTTGTTGAAAGAGTTAAGTGAGATAAGGGAAATATTGATGCGGGATCACCATGGATTATATGTGAGCAAATTGGATAGTGTAGTGCACAAAATAAAAATTTTCGGCACCCACTTCGCTTCGTTGGATATTCGGCAGGATAGCCGTATCCACACCAAAGTGCTGCTAGAAATAGACGAGGTGCTCAAAAAACAAAACCACCCCGGCATATTGCCCATCGGATATGAGAAAATGATAGATAAGGAAAAAGTGGAATTATTGGGCAAGATAAAAGGTCAGTTGAACACCAACGATTTTACGGGCATTACCAAGGATACCATTGAAAGTTGTCGTGCCATTTTACAGATACAAAAAGCCAATGGCGAAGCTGGTTGCCATCGATACATTATTAGCCAATGTAACGGTGCGGTAAACATGATGGAACTCTATGCGCTCTTGCAGCTTTGCGGTTTTAGCAATCCCATGCCGGTGGATATCATGCCGCTTTTTGAAACCATCGAAGACCTGAAAGCGTCCGAAGCAGTAATGGAAATATTATATACAGATCCTGTATATAAAGAGCACCTACAAGTACGTGGCAACAAGCAGAACATTATGCTCGGCTTTAGCGATGGTACCAAAGATGGTGGTTATCTGCAAGCCAACTGGAGCATTTATAAAGCCAAAGAAACCCTGAGCGCCATCTCGCAGAAATATGGCATTGCCGTGGCATTCTTCGATGGTCGTGGTGGGCCGCCTGCTCGTGGCGGTGGAAAAACGCACCAGTTTTATGCGTCCATGGGCAGCAATATCGAAAACAGGGAAATACAATTGACCGTACAAGGACAAACAATCACTTCCAATTTTGGCACCACCGTTTCTGCTCGGTACAATGTGGAGCAGCTACTCAGCGCTGGCCTTAGCAACGAACTGTTTGGTGAGCATAAAATGGATTTGAGCCAACAAGAAAGGGAGTTGATGGAAGAGTTATCATCCATCAGCTTGGCCACTTATCAAGATTTTAAGGCAGACCCGTTGTTCATGCCCTATCTGCAACAGATGAGCCCGCTTAAATATTATGGTGATAGCAATATTGCCAGTCGGCCCACCAAGCGCAATGCAGTTGGCCCAATGAAGTTCGAGGACTTGCGGGCCATTCCTTTCGTGAGCAGTTGGAGCCAGATCAAACAAAATGTACCTGGATATTACGGGCTAGGCACTGCCTTTCAACAGTTTGCTGATAGTAACCGTTTTGATGAAATTCGAGCACTTTATAGCAAGGTTTCGTTTTTCCGCACCCTCATAGATAATAGTATGATGAGCATGCTGAAATCCTTTTTCCCGCTTACAAAATTCATCGAGAAAGACCCTGAATTTGGACCTTTCCGACAGTTGATTTTGGACGAATATGAGCGTACCAAAAAGTGGGTACTTGAACTAAGTGGTTGCACCGAATTAATGGAGGCCGACACTACCAGTCGCCGTTCCATCAACCTCCGCGACAAGATTGTATTACCATTGCTCACCATCCAACAATATGGCATCCAGCAACTCAACAGCCAAGAAACCGTGCCCGACGAGAAGCGAGAAATCTACGAGAAGCTCATTACCCGTAGCATGTTCGGCATCATCAACGCAGCGAGGAATTCGGTTTAGAGCAGGTTTAGGGTTTAAGGTTTAGGGTTTAAGGTTTAGGGTTCAGGATGTTCAGGGTTCAGCTATACTCTCAAGGTAGCTGAACCTCGCTTTTTTTAATTTTTAATTTTTCCTTTTTACTTCTCTCTCTTACGACTTACAACTTATAACTTACCACTTACAACTCTCTTGCACTACAAAGTCATCCATAAAACAACGTATAAATATTTCGAGGCATTGAGCCAATGCCACAATATTGCCCGGCTCATCCCTCGAGATACGGACAAACAAACCTGCACGCATCACCAGATAGACATCGACCCGATGCCTGACGCCTTTGATGCTTACGATGATTTTTTTGGCAACAAGACCTTTTATTTTTCGGTAGAGCACTCGCACAAAAAGCTGGAAGTAACGGTAACCACGGAGATTGAAAAAGAGCCGGCACCAGCTTTGGAGCAAGATTTCGTGAGCACACAAAGTTGGGAATCCATCAAGCAACAATTGCAAGCATCGAAACAGGAATTTATAGATGTTTGCCAATATATACCCGAAACAATTATGACGGCTTCCAATGCGGCCATCAAACAATATGCACTGATATCTTTTACGCCAAACCGTTCCTTTTACGATGCGGCCCTAGACCTGATGAAACGCATTTTTCAGGATTTTGAATTTGTATCCGGCTTTACCACCATTTCCACGCCACTGGCCGAAGTAATGGAACAGCGCAAGGGTGTTTGCCAAGATTTTGCGCACTTGGCCATTGCCTGCATCCGCTCCATGGGCCTGCCTGCACGTTATGTGAGCGGCTATATTGAAACGTTGGCCGTGCCCGGCAAAGAAAAACTAGTGGGGGTAGATGCCTCCCATGCTTGGTTTGCCATGTACGTGCCCGGCAATGGCTGGCTCGATTTTGACCCCACCAACAACCAGGTCCCCGACATGCAACACATCACCACCGGATGGGGCCGCGACTATACCGACATCGCCCCACTCAAGGGCGTGATCATCGGCAGTGGCCCGCACCAGCTTACGGTAAGTGTGGATGTGAGGCGGGTTTGATGCCTTGATATAAGGAGCACACAGATAACACGGATTGGAGGGATTTACACGGATTTTCTCAGGAAATTTATAGAAAGGATTTATTGCTGCTGCGCAGAAAATGGGATGCTTGATGCAGAATGAAACTTACATTTACACATGCTCACCAACAACGATATACTAAAGAAACTCCGTGTAGCCTTATCGCTTCGAGATGCGGACATCGTCGAAATACTGAAACTTGCTGACTTCGAAATCACCAAAGGTGCCTTGGGCGACTTGTTTCGCAACCCCGACCATCCAAACTATAAAGAAGCCCAGGACCAGATACTCCGGAATTTTTTGAATGGGTTGATTATTAAGAATAGAGGAAAGATGGAGCCGAAGGTGGATGTGAAGGGTGGAGAGGCGGTGCCGAAGAGGAAAGAAGGGAAATAATCTACCATTAAGGTTTAAAAAAATCATTATGGCGCTTTAGTAGCTCTTTGGACGGACGAAATTTACTGGGAAGTGTGATGATGCTATTCTCTAAATTATAAAAATTGTGTTGCATGCTTTCCAAAACTTCTTTTGTTTTAAGTTGGGAAGAAATTTTTAGCGTATAATCTTCGGCGGAAACGGTGAGATAGCCTTTATCGAAAGCTCGATCATGTAACGCATTTAGGCAAAGCCCATTCATTGGGTTAAGGCGATTAGGGGAATCTAAACTCCATGGAACAATGTGGCTTGCGATGAGTAAATCGGTGTTAGTGATGCCAGTAATACAGCAAGCATTGTTATACGTTGCTAGAACGATGCGGCGAAAAATAGATTGATTGACACGGGTGTTAACCAAGCGTTGCTTGTTGAGACCTTCTTGAGGAATGTCGGATTCATCAACTGCATTGATTTGTTCTATGGTAGAATGTTGATAAGAAGCAAGCAGTTTTTCACTTTCAATTAAGGCTGCGTCCCAATTGTTGTAAAATTCGTTCCAAATTATTTTATCTAATTTTCCTGAATTGCTTGAACCTTTTATATTTCTTTCTTGAAGTTCAGGATCAAAACTAGCAAGATTGGTAAGTTTTCGGGCAACCGCAGATGGAGTGCGGCCTATTAACTTGGAGAGTTCAATTACTTTTGGATTTCTGCTATGCATTTTACCATAGGGTAGCTTGCAATAAAGGTTGATTGCGAGAATGAGTTGACTGCGTGTCCAGAGTGATTGGCCTTCTTTCATTAGGATTAATTAAGCCTTAGCAATATAAGGTCTTCTTCCTCTTCGCCAGAAAGAAAAGTAAAGTGGCATTGTTCATCCCAGCATCGCATAATATAATTTCTAGCACTTGTGTGTCAAATTCAGCTTGAATTCGCAATGTTTATCGAATATAGTGCAGGTTGCTGGTCGGTTATGCCTTCTGTAAATAATATCTTAGTTGAAGGGGCTGTCGGTCATTTTGCAAGAGTGGCAGGGTTTAGGGAACTAATATTGGCTTATGAATCCTTTTGATATTTAGATGAAAATTTAAAGTAAGGGGCAATCTAATCGGCATAATAAGATTTACATTTATCGTTTACCGTTCTTTCCAAACTAAAGTAGATTAACAATAACTTGCTTCGGCTTCTACCAAAACAAATAAGATTGAGTTTATGGATGTTTCACAAATAAAAAGAGATTTTTCAAATTATCTTAATAATAATTTGAAAAATGAATCGACAACAAGTCAATATTTGTCTAAGCTAAATGCATTAGAAAAATGGTTTTTAGACAACGGTGTTTCTGAAAAAGAATTTAATATATGGCTCGATAGTAATAAAATCGAACAGATAAATTTAAAATTAGCTAATGAGTTTAAAAAATTGTGGAGTACGGAGAATAAAGAAAAACATAATTGGTTAAGTTCCCCTTGGAATCAGTGGGTGAATTTCAATAAGACTTTCTCTACACAAAATTCGAAAGAAATCACAACACTACAATATTCAATTTTCGGTCAATCGTCTAAAAATAACGGATTAAATTTTTCTGACTCCATAATAATTAGATTCATTTCATCACTTCTTACAAAACCTTTCGTAATCCTAACAGGCCTTTCGGGCTCTGGAAAAACCAAACTCGCTCAAGCATTTTCGTCATGGATTTGTGAGGATGAAAAACAGTATTGTATCGTTCCAGTTGGGGCAGATTGGACGAATAGAGAGCCCTTACTTGGATTTCCGAATGCCCTAATTGAAAGCGATTATGTAAAACCTGAAAATGGGGTTTTAGATTTGATTATAGCCGCAAATGAAAATCCTGACAAGCCGTACTTTTTAATTTTGGATGAGATGAACCTGAGCCATGTGGAAAGATATTTTGCTGATTTCTTGAGCGTAATGGAGTCTAAGGGCAACCTTTCTCTTCACGCTGGAAAGAATCCGAAAAATGACGTGCCTTCGCAAATAAAACTTACTCCCAATTTCTTTATTATAGGCACTGTAAATATTGACGAAACAACCTACATGTTTAGTCCAAAGGTGTTGGATAGAGCGAATGTTATAGAATTTAGAGTAACTGCTCAAGAAATGGAAGATTATTTAGGCGGCTCTCACATACTTGATATGGAAAAATTAATTGCTGCCGGTAGTAATATGGCCAACAGTTTTGTTTCATTTGCTGCAGATAAAACATTACAGACAAAAGACATCGAAGAAATTAAGGCAGTGTTATTACTCTTCTTTAATAAGCTACAACAACTTGGTGCAGAATTCGGCTATCGTAGTGCTTCCGAAATAATTCGGTTTGCTGCAGTCATAAATAAAATAGAACCTGGCTGGACAACTAATGAAATTTTGGACGCTGCAATAATGCAGAAACTATTGCCAAAGGTGCATGGCTCTAGAAGAAAATTGGAGGGCATTATTAAAGTGCTTGGTGGTATGTGCCTCACAGAGGCTGAAAAAATTGAAGATTATTTAAATGCTAAGTCCACCGTTGATTTTATTGAGACAGATGTTAAATATCCAATCTCATTAGATAAAATACGTCGTATGTATTTGGGATTGCTAAACAATGGTTTTACAAGCTACGCTGAAGCATAATTAAAATGGGAGATATAAAAAAGAACATAATTATTAATGCGGAAGGCAAGAATATTGAACTGACTATTTTTAGTGAAAGTTCGGCAAAGGATACGCTTTTTGAAGTGACAGATGCGTTTGAAAATGGTGAAGCCACTATTCAAATTGTAGAAGGTTGCTTTTATGAATATATTATTTCCCCTAGTGATTATTATTTAAAAGGAGCAGAAACCGTTTCTCAATCAAAAATAAATCGCTCTGCTGGAAGAATTTCTCCTAATATTTATGTAGGCACATTATCATTATCAGTTCATCGGATTGACAATGACCAAGAAGTCGCAACCGTTAAGCTAGAAGTGCAATCTGTAAAAGCATCTTATCGAAAAGATTACAGGTTTATGTTAGAAGAGATTACCGAGAAGTGTATGGATTTATTATTACAGCAAAATTCTCCTGTATCAAGTTCTTTTGAACCAGATTTTAAGACAGATGCTCGAACGTTATATCAGCGTTTTGCTTTTATAAAATCAGTTCTTGATTCAAATGAATTTAATAATTCAATTCATAAAATATTATCATCCCCTAACACAAAATGGAAAGAAACCGAAATTGAGAAAGATATCAGGAGCATAAGGAGAATCAATAACCATGGACTTCGCCAAATTACAAATGCAAGTAAAAGAATTGATTTGCCAAATGAACATTCTTTAAAATCACTCTTAACAACTATCCCTTCAAAAATAACAACATCCCATAAAATAGAAACTGTTGATACTCCGGAGAATCGCTTCGTGAAATATGCATTACAGTCATTTTTGGTTTTTATAGAGAACATTAGATCTAGGGTAAATACTAAGGAGCGTCTGCATCAAGAAGCATTATTATTGGAGGAACAATTGGAGCAAGTACTTAATCATTCCATATTTAGAGATGTATCTTCGATTACTAGTCTCCCACTAAACAGCCCCATACTGCAACGCAAGGAAGGCTACAGGGAAGTATTAAGAGCATGGCTAATGTTTGATTTGGCTGCCAAGCTGATATGGAAAGGGGGAGATGATGTTTACGATGCTGGAAAAAGGGACGTTGCAGTGCTTTATGAATATTGGTTATTTTTTCAATTGTTGGATGTACTTAAAGATATATTTAAAATCGATTCGAAATTTATTAGTGATTTGATTGAGTCGACCACCGATGGCCTTGGGTTGAAATTAAAACAAGGAAAACACTTTCCAGTTGAAGGTGTATATGAATCTGAAACCAGAAAACTTAATATTCAGTTCAGCTATAATAGAACATTTTCTGGAGATAGGGAATATCCAGCCGCTGGTAGTTGGACAAGAAGTCTAAGACCTGATTATACCTTAACAATTTGGCCGCACGGAATCGATCAAGAGCAAGCTGAAAAGGAAGAATTGATTGTACACATTCATTTTGATGCGAAATACAAAGTAGACCAATTCGAAATACCCAATGACACCGATGAAGAACTCGATAATATAAAAGAGTCGGAAAGAAAAGGTTCCTATAAAAGGGCAGACCTTTTGAAGATGCATTCCTATAAAGACGCCATCCGGAGAACTGCTGGCGCCTATGTATTATACCCGGGTTCAATAACAAAAATAAAGCGTGGTTTTCACGAATTGATTCCTGGCCTAGGAGCATTTCCCATAAGTCCATCTAAAGAAGATAATGGCACCAATGCATTAAAATCTTTTTTGAAAGACGTGGTACATCATTTTTTAAACCGTACATCCCAAAGAGAAATTATTTCATTAAAGACTTATGAAACTTATAAGAATGATGAAGCCAATCAATTGCATGAGGCATTGCCTGAGACATATGGTGCTAAGCGAGACTTATTACCCAATGAAACATTTGTGCTTGTTGCATTTTTTGACAGGCCCGACCAACTTGATTGGATTGAAAAAAATAGTTTATATAACGCAAGGATGGGATCAACAAGGGGTTCCATTAGGTTGAGTCCTAAAGAAACTGGATCAAAATACATTTTACTTCATACGCACGGCGATGCAAAAAATGCAGGAAGATTGTTAAGGCTAAAGAAAGATGGTCCAAAAATCTTTTCAAGAAAAGATTTAGAGAAGAAGAATTACCCTAACCCTAGTCAAGAGTTTTATGTAGTGTATGAAATTTTAGGTCAAGCGGAACAAGAGTTTAAAAATTTCCGATGGGATATAACACGTCTGGATGATTACTCAAGTGGAAGAAGCTCAGCGTTGCCTTTCGCCGTTTCTCTATCAGAACTTATGAAAGTTGTAATTAAATAGACATTTTAATTATAGCTTGAAAAAAGAGATTTAATCAACAAATTGGTACAGTCAGACTGTAATTAGCATAATATTACTCCGTAATAATATTCTTTTCTTTCAACCCCTTCGCAAACACCTTCAAACTCTCATTCTCCTCACACTTCCCCATCAAAATCTTGTGCTTTAAATATCCCTTTGAAAGCTTATTATATTGATTGCCCATGTTGCTTTTGTTGCTTCCATCTATATAAAATCCAAACTTTCCATATATCTTATCGTTCAATTTGTTTACACAATTATTGGTAGCGGATTGAATCTTATCATCATAATAAAGTGGCAGAAGCCAACACTCAATTTCTTCTACACATACGGCATAAATAATCCTATTTTCAAACAAGGCATATTGCTCTGGAAAAGCATCGTTAAATATTTGCTGAAAACGCTCGATTACTTTATCAATGAGTTCAGTGGGTGTATGGTTTTTTCCTTCGGCATTCGTTCTTTTAACATCATAATTTCTGTCTTCGCAGCAATCGGTATCTATTTGTAATATAATAAAATCGTTTTGCTCAAAAGCTTCCAACAACCGTTGGGATTTGCAATATTCAAACACGTTTACCCAACCTGCTGCCGGTGCTGTGCCGTACTTGTCTGTTTCATCTCGAAACGGCTGGAGAAACCTGATACTTTCGTTCAAGTCAGCATTATTATAGAACCCACATAATATATTCTCCAATACAATTTGATCCGTTGGTCCTTCTGAAATAATTCCGAATGTTGGCATCTAAAAGTTTTTTGGTAACGCCCCGATGTTTCCTCTTAAGAACTGCTCCGATAATTTCAATGGTTCCACGCCTTCTAAACTGGGTTTCTTTTCGATGCGGGTGGCTTTGGTATGTCCTAGTTTGTTTCGGGAGATGGCATACAGCCGTTGGTCGTCGCTATTTAAATTCAATCCATCTAGCACCGAAGGATTGTGCGTGGTACATATAACTTGCTTATCATGTTTTACAGCCAATTCATAAAGCAAGGTCATGAGTCTGCTGCAAAGTTTCGGATTGAGTGCGGTGTCAATATTATCAATGGCAAAAAACTTGGGTGTATAATCGCTGATAAATAAAGTGAGATAAAACAACAGGAAATAGAATCCCTCATTGGTATTGATGAGGCCAAACGTGTTGAGCCCTTCTTCGAGATAACGGTCTTTCAAAACAAATTCGGTTTCGTTCAAAATTTTGTCGGTTGATAGCTCAATGGTCTCGAACCAATCGAACAGTTGCAGATGACCAACAATTTCTTGGAACTGCTCTGGCTGCTCGGTTGCTATCAACCTAAACAATTTCAATAGCCCTTCGCCCCTAAAGCCTATGGGTTCGTTGTATATGTTTTCATTGGCGTTATAGCTTCTAACAAAATAATTTTCCGGCGAATAAATCATGAAATCTTGAATGTTCAAGGAATTGATTTTTACCCTTGAAAAAGCAATTGCATTTTTTACAGCAACGTCTTGATTTTCGGAAAACGCTAGATTGTCCAAGCCATTGATTGGTATAAATGATTCCCACTTGTCATGCGGTTTGTTCGAATGATTGATTTCGAACTGCACTCGATAATCATCTTCAGCATACAAGAATATATTTATTTGCTCTTTAAGATATTCTTTGGCAAAACCGCTTCTATAATTTTTGGGTTCTGCTATTCTTACACCTTTTAATTCGAGGCTGCTTTTGGTTACATATTCCTCAAATCCTTTTCCATCATCCGAAGCATTCAACTTTCCTGTTAGCGCACATGAAGCAAAGGCAACGGCCTCCAAAATATTACTCTTGCCGCTGCCATTTTCACCAATTAGCACATTGAACCGGCCCAATCCTAAGGTCAAGTTCTCTACTGATTTAAAATTCTGGATTTCAACTTTATGTATCATGCACACTTATTAATCTGGCTAAAATACCATCTTTTTTTTCAATAGGCATCTAAGATGAAATCCCATCATCGAGGCATACACAAAGCCTATTGCATTTCTTGTCGACCTATCCTACTCCTTCACCTCCCCGCCCAATCTCCCCACCATCTCCTTCGCTAATTCCACTTCCTTCTCCATCACCCGAATCTTGAATTCCAGTCGCAGTTGGGCGTTGAGGTCGTACTGTTTGAGGTCGCGTCTTAAAATGCTGGCGATCACTTTGGCGCCAAGCGATTGAATTGTTGGCTCGGCAGGGATGCTCGAGGCAGCTATCAGCTCAAGGGTTTTGCAGTGCGCCTCGTATTGTTCTTGTAACTTCTTTAATGTAGGCTGCGCATTTTGTATTTGGAATTTGTTGTTCGAAATGAGGTTATTAAAAAAATGAATACTGTCTTTATTGTCTGCAGCCACTGGAAGAACGGCATCATTGGGGCGAGCAGCCAATCGGATTTTTCGCTGATGCAAAAAAGCATAGGCCTCTACTAGTACAGCATTTGCAGCTGTCGGCAGGCTTCGTTTGCCGCTCTCAAACATGGTGTAAGTGCTTCTGGGAATGCCTAAATAAGTAGCCATTTCTTGTTGGCTTAATCCTAATTCTTGTCGAACGTCATCTATCATAGGGCAAATTTTTTATGGAGTGGAGCTATCGGCACCCAATTGTGTCGTAAAAAGCTGTGTCATTTTAAATGGACACAACGTAAATGTACACAACCTTGTGTACAATATTGCTGTGTCATTTTAAAGTGACACATAAAAAATCCACACAAAGGTTTTTATTAATTGAATGTAAAATCATGTATTGGTTCAGCTGCAATGGTTGCCTACCCTTCCGAGCTATCTAATTTTTGCAGCACGACTTTGCGTTCTTATCAGTGAAAGCTTCACTCGAACAACCGCCTTTAGCTTGATAAAATCCCTATCTGCATCATTTCCATATTAACCAACCATTATGCATGCCCCTGAACTCTAAACCCTAAACCTTGAACTCCTATCCTTGCCGCCTTAATTTTGATACATGTTACCATTAGCAGAGCGCCTACGGCCACAAACGTTACAAGATTTGATTGGGCAAGAGCATTTGACCGGCCAAGGCAATTTGACATATAGATTGATGGCGAGTATGAGTTCATTGCGTGTCCAGAGGGTTTGGCCGGGTTTCATAGTTAATTTATCCAAGGTTACAATTTAAAGTCTTTTTGATTAATATTTGTAAAACATTAATCAATCATTGTTCATAAATTAATTGGAACTCATTATAAATCCCTAAGTATGATAAACCAGTTATGAATTTGTTTACAAAGAACCAGTTAAGAGATTATTCCCCTTTGTTCTCCAGGAATGGGACTCATACTTGAGATATAAGGCACCCGCCTCACCCACATAATTGCTATAGTTGGAATAATTATATTTTTGAAAAACTTTTTATCCACTCGAAGTATATTGGGTGAAAACGAATATTTGCCATATACATAATACATATATCGCCCCATGTTCACTTGTTGGTATTCAATTGTATTGCAATCGTACCCTAATATTGTTTCGGCATGGTCGGTTTTGTTCGAGGTCACAAGTCGCATTGGATTGGTGGATATATCGAAACTAAAATAATGTATCCGAGCTCATATTACATGTAATAACCATTGCTAGAACCAAGGAATAGTTCCCGATTGAGCCTTTCGGGGGAAGTGCCGTTAAAAGTCTTTATCACATTTTCGTTGGGGTAGTAATCTTATAAATACTGATATATATACGATTGTTTGTGTTCAAATATACCTTTCTTCAAACATCCTTGCTATACCGTTTCGCATATTGTTATCGGTATCCAACTTATGGCGGCCATTGAAAAACTAATTCCTCCCCCCACTACTCACATCATCATTACTAATATTCCGTTTGTTCTTTTTGATTTCACTGTTCAGCTTACCGAATTTATAATTGAAACTGAGGCCAATGTTGCGGTAGAAATTATCTTGGTAATTAGTCTGGTAATAATCTTGGGTTTTGGTGTAGAAGTCGAGCCGCAGGAATTTTCTATGTGGATTATTGACATATATGGAAAGGGTCGCTTTCTCTTTCCACAAAGTTTTGGAGCCGCTGGCGGAAAAGGAAGGGTAGTAATTATCCCGGCCCTGTAGTAACACATACCGGCTATCGAAACCGGCATTGAGGTTGGCCCGGTAGCCATTTTTAAATTTATAGGTCGTATTGGTAAATAGGTGGCCTTGGTAACCTTTATTGGAATAAAACTGATTGTTGTACGTGCCCTTCAGCCATACATGCATCAGCTCTGCATTGATGTTGATGCTGAGTTTTTTGGTGATGGGATAATTCATGTTCAGGTCGAAGCTGAGGCGTTTGTTCTTGCCTACATTTTGCGAGGTGCTGATGGTAACCGTATCGGCACCCACGCTGGTTACTTGCTCCACCGTATTGTTGGCAAACGAATAGCTGATGCTGGGGTTGATGGAACCTTTCTTGAAATTACTGAAACCCAGCTCGAAACTACGGTTGACCACCGGCTGCAGGCTGGGATTGCCTACATTGATAAACTTAGGGTTGCTGCGGTCGATAAAAGGGTTGAGCTGCCAGATGCCCGGCCGCTGGATACGCTGGCTATAACCAAACGTAAAGCTGTTGCTTTCATTTAGCGTACGCTGCACAGCAAATGAAGGAACCAGATTACTGTACGACTGCTTGACCGAACTATTGCTAGAAATAAAGTGGGCATCTATTGTAGTATGCTCTAGTCGTAACCCACCTTTCAATACCGTTTTTTTTAGTTTCAGGTTGTAGGAATTATAAATACTATATACATTCTGCTGGTAATCAAAGTCGTTCGTTTGGGTGGGGTCGTTTAAAAACCGCTTTGTGTTTTCATCGTAATAAGCAGTGGTAAAATGGCTGAAATTATTGCGAAAAATGGCCTTGGCACCGGCTTCTATATTCAGGATTTTTACGGGATGTACATAATCTAGTTGCGCCGTATGCTCCTTGGTGCCCGACTGGTTGTATTGCTGGTAATTAGGTAGCGTAAAATTGATGCGATCAGAGAAATTGGCCGTATTATCTCTCCCGCTGCCAGACTGGCTGTATTTGTAGGAAGTTGTGAGCAGTTGTTCCTTGTTGCGATGGAAGCCTCTTTCGTAATTGATTGCTAGATCGGTACCATGATAGTCCGAGCTCCCGTCGTTGCGTAGCTGGTATTGCTGCTGTAGCAATCCGCTATTGGTTTGCTGTGACGACTGTTTCAATCCGTTGTCGTTTTGGCCGCCGTAAAATTGCACCGAGCCCGTAAGCAGGTTCAGCGTATCTACCTCAAAGCTCAGTTCCACGTTGCCCCAAGAGCTATGTCCCTGTCGTATTTGCTCACCATCTTGGCGGATAGTTGTTTGCACAGGGTGATAGATTTCGTTGGCAAACCCCATAGCAGATACTTGCTTGGGCCGCTGGTTATAACCGATATACCCGTTGAGGCCAAACTTACCTTGCTTTAAAGTGCCATTTAGGTTGATGCCCGGACCCCATACGGAATTGTATCTGGCATTCACGCTACCGTTGTAACCTTCGTCCAGTTTTTTTTGGGTGATGATGTTGATGATGCCCGCCAACCCTTCCGCATCGTATTTAGCCGGCGGCGTGGTGATCACTTCTATCTTTATGATATTGGCGGCCGGCATAGAGCGGAACACATCCGCAGGGTTATTGCTCACCAGCGAAGACGGTTTGCCATTGATCAAAATCTTATAATTGCCGCTTCCTTTTAGTTTGATGTTATCGTTGCCATCCACCGATAGCAGTGGCACTTTCCGCAACATGTCCAGCACCGTGTTGATCTTGTTTTCGGGATCAGCCTGCACGTCGTAACCAATGCGATCGGCCTCTTGCTTTATCAAAGGCCGAGTGGCCGCTGCCCTTACCACTACCCCATCCAGTTGTTTGGCATTTGTTCGCATCAAAATGGCGCCTATATCAGTAATGGTATCGCTGGGTAAGATGGTTACGCTTTTTTCTTCGTAACCTACAGCAGCCAATACCAGCCTAACCGTACTGTCTCTCATAACCCGTATTTCAAAACTCCCATCTTCTCTGCTCAATACCGACCTAAGCGCCGAGTCTTTTGCAGCCGCCTGTACCGTAATAGTAACATAGGCCAGCGCCTCCCTTTTGCTGGAATCTTTTACCATACCTTTTAGCAACACGGTACGGTCGGTTTGGGCAAACAGAACAGAAAAGCCAGATAGGCAAAATAGCAGTATCAGGTAAAAGCGCATACGACGTTTAGTGATTTAAAAGCAAGCTACAGCATTTATACGAAAAGTTTCGTCTACCAACAATTAATATTACGAGTGGCAAAAACGATGGAATCTGGTGCAATCTGTCTATCTGATCTTGATTGCGCCTACAAAAACAATTGGGCATTTTAGATGCTTACTTAAGCAAGTTCTGCGTTGTAAACATGTACGACATCCCAGCATCACCCTTGAACTTCTGTTATTAGCCATTTCAAAAGCCCTACATGATCAACCAATTTTTGGGATTCATTTTTTTTATGGCCGTTGATGCTTTTTACTTTGGCTAGAGGTATAAAAGCACTATGATGAACGCCGCTAGGCCACCTCCGATAGTGTTTAACAGATATACATATCTTCAAAATTACATAAGAAGATAGTGTTGTATAAAAAACAACTATTTTAGTGACATCAAAAAAATAATTTCTGTATGAGGTATGCATGTCTTGCATTGTTGGCATCCTTTCTTTTCCTGAGCCACGCCTCATCTCAAATGCGGCATATATATAAAGATCTTGATGCATCGAACGAAATAAAGAACCAAAGTTTTTATGCGCCTGCAGAGGGTTATGTGGCAAGCAATAAATGGGTAGGCTACAGCCAGGATAGCGGCCATAGTTTTGTTCGAAAATACATTACGTTAAATAATGTAGATTATAATGGATATTCCGTAAACCTCACTTTTGGGTTCGCTATCAATGGCGTCTATGCCTTCAATAAAGATTCGATTCTTGTTTATGGTGATTATGGTAATATTATGTCCATATTGTTTTCTAAAGATGGTGGCAAT